>Ga0299914_10001062_pt1 | contig 17588 bp, 12 predicted proteins | sample RVTome_10_FD_201361 | JGI IMG/M metagenome (GOLD analysis project Ga0299914, IMG submission 201361) | Soil microbial communities from uranium-contaminated site in the Upper Colorado River Basin, Wyoming, United States - RVT153D57 (version 2) ...
ACAGCGGGCGTTACGAGATCTGGGTCGGCACCTACGGCAATGCCAGCCTCCAGCCGGCCGAGCTTCATATTTCGGAGCTGTACAGCCAATAGGCCTGGGGTTTGACCCTGAGGCGGTCACTGCGCCGTCCAGCCGCCGTCCATCGACAGGTTGGCGCCGGTGATCGCCGACGCTTCCTCGCGGCAGAGGAAGAGGGCGAGCGCCGCGACCTGATCGACCGTCACGAACTGCTTGGTCGGCTGGGCGGCGAGCAGAACGTCGTTCATCACCTGCTCGCGGGTGAGGCCCCGGGTGCGCATCGTGTCGGGGATCTGGTTCTCGACCAGGGGCGTCCAGACATAGCCGGGGCTGATGCAATTCACCGTGATCCCGGCTTGGGCGACCTCGAGCGCGACCGTCTTGGTGAGGCCCGCAATGCCGTGCTTGGCGGCGACATAGGCCGACTTGTTCGGGCTCGCGACCAGGCTGTGCGCCGAGGCGGTGTTGACGATCCTGCCCCAGCCGCGCAGCTTCATCGCCGGCAGCGCCAGCCGGATGGTGTGGAAGGCGGCGGAGAGGTTGAGCGCGATCACCAGATTCCACTTGTCGACGGGAAATTCGTCGACCGGCGCGACATGCTGCGTGCCGGCATTGTTGACGAGGATGTCGATCGGGCCGAGCGCCTCGGCGGTGCGCCGGACCAGCCTTTCGACCGCCTGCACGTCTGTGAGGTCCGCCCCGTCATAGCCGACGCGGACTCCGCCGGCGGCGATGTCGGCGCGCGTCTCTTCGATCGCCGCCGCGTCGCCGAACCCGTTGAGCATCACGTCCGCGCCGGCGTCGGCGAGAGCCCGGGCGACGGCGAGGCCGATGCCGGAGGTGGAGCCGGTGACGAGGGCTGTCTTTCCGCTGAGGAACATGAATCGCCTTTCAATTTCTCGATCCGGTCTTTCGCTTCTCCACGATGCGATTGCAACCGGCGGCGATGCGGAACATTCTGGGCCCTGAAGGAGAAGCCTGATGCGCTTCGGCAATCGCAGGACGAGCCGTAACGTCGAAAGCCGGAGTGGCGGCGGCGGCCTTGGAGGGGGTCGGGGCTTGGGCGGCGGCGGAATGCTGCTCGGCTTCGTGTTCAGTCGCTTCGGGCTCGGCGGCGTCGTCGTGCTGGTCGTCGCGATGATGCTGCTCGGCGATCCGCTCGGCCTCACCGGCGGCGGGCAGCAGGCGGTGTCCACGAACCAGGATCGATCGCCGGCGGCGCAGGGCGAGGCCGCCTGTACGACCGATCCGAACCGACGCTTTCTCTGCCAGGTGCTCGCGTCGACGGAGGATCACTGGACGCAGATGTTCGCGGCGTCCGGCACGGCCTATACGGCACCGACCCTGGTCTTCTACCAGGGGCGCGATCGATCCGGCTGCGGCGTCGCGCAGGCGGCGATGGGGCCGTTCTACTGTCCGGCGGACCGGAGCATCTATCTCGACACGGTCTTCTTCGACGAGCTGGCGCGCCGCTACGGGGCGCCCGGCGATTTCGCGCAGGCCTATGTCGTCGGCCATGAGGTCGGCCATCACGTCCAGACTCTGAGCGGAACCGCAGACGCCATTCGTGCGGCCCAGTCGCGGGTCGGCGAGCGCGAGGCGAACGCTCTGCAGGTGCGGATGGAGCTGCAGGCCGATTGCTATGCGGGCGTGTGGGCAGCGCGCGAGCGCGAAACGGCGATGGAGTCGGGCGATCTCGAGGAAGGCATGGCCGCCGCCGCGGCGATCGGCGACGATCAGCTGCAGCGCGCCGGCCAGGGCCAGGTGGTGCCGGAGAGCTTCACCCATGGTACCTCCGCGCAGCGGCAGGAGGCCCTGATGCGCGGCTGGCAGGGGGGCGAGCCCTCGGCCTGCGAATCCTTTACAGCCGGCCTCTGACAGGGACAGCACGGCGGACGGAGCCGATCGCCGGCCCGAGGTCCCGATTGTGGCCTGGGAAGCTGCCACGCCATTCCGAACGCCTCACGCACTCCGGAAAAAGGGCGCCGGCGTGGCTATTGGCTGCGGCCACGCCGGCGCGGATGGACGAGCAACGGGGGAGCCGCCGTCCATCGATCGACTCGCTTGTGAGTCTTCATTTCTTCTGGCGCTATTGCGAACGAATTGCAATAGTGCAGGGAGTCGCTTTCGTGCCCGACGGGCTGGCGACCAGGGCCGGCCCCCGTCAGGGCGCGATCTTCAGAACCGCAGGCGGATCGTGCCGCGCGCCGTGATCGGGGCCCCGGTGGTGATGTTGTTGTCGTTGTGCGCCGTCGGGAAGTAGCTCTCGTCGAACAGGTTCTCGACGTTGAGCTGAGCTTCGATCCCTTCGGCGATCCGGAAGAAGACCGCGGCATCGACCCGGGTGTAGGACGGCAGCAAGACCGCATTGCTGATCGAGGCGAAGCTCTCGGACTGGTGATGAAGTCCGATGCCCGCGCCCAGACGGGGCGTGAAGTCGTAGCGGGTCCACAGCGACACCTGATGCTTCGGGACCTGGGCCACGTCCCGGCCGGCCGGCGCGGCGCTGGTCGTGCGGCGGATCTCCGCTTCCTGAAGCGCATAGCCGAAGCTGACCTGCCAGTTCCGGCGGATCTGGCCCGCTACTTCCAGCTCGATTCCGCGGCTGCGCTGCTCGCCGGTGAGGACGACTTCTCCCGGATTGGGCCCGGCCGCGCGGGTGTTGGTGCGGTCGAGCTGATAGACGGCGGCGGAAAGCAGCAGGTTCTGACGCGGCTCCCACTTCACGCCCAGCTCGTAATTGTCGAACCGCTCCGGCTCGAGCGCCGCCGTGCTGACGTTGAGCGCGTTGAACTGGTCGCCCGACTGGGGGAGGTAGGACCGGCTGTAACTCGCGTATATCGAGACCGGCTCGATCGGGTGGACGATCAGCCCCAGGCGCGGCGACCAGAGATCGTCGGTCCGGCTGAAGACCTGCCCGCTGAACAGGTTGGTGACGTCGATTTCGAAGCGATCGTAGCGCACCCCCGCGACCAGCTCGACCGGTCCGAACTCGACCTGATCCTGGACGTAGAAGGCGAGAATGTCCGCATCGCTGCCGGTGGAGCGCACCGGATTCCAGACGGCGACGGGCGGGACGACGAGAGGATCGGCAAGCGGAACTATACGGCGGGTTACCGTTGCGCCCGTACCGGCAGGATCGGCGAAAAGGCCGTTCACCCGCTGGTTGGCGCTGTCCTGACGGCCATATTCGAAGCCCGCAAGCAGCGTGTGACGTGCCGCCCCGGTATCGACGTTCCAGACCAGATCGGTCTGGCTGAAGAGATTCTCGCGCTGGAACGCGTCGAAATAGGCTTCGACGCCGACCTGCGGCACCCCGCCCGCGACGGTTACCGGGGTGGCGGCAAAGGCGTTGCGGTACGATTTGTCATAGTCGGCATAGAGCAGCCGGCTGACGAGGGTCAGGTCGGGCGTGAAGCGGTGCTCGAGCGTGCCGCGGACGATATGGCCGACGAAATCGAGCTGGTTGACGCCTGCTATGCCGAAGAAGGTGTCGCGGAAGCCCGTGAGGGGCGTTGATGGACTGGCGATCGTTCCTGGAAAGGCCGACGGGACGCCCCGGTCGACGACCCGCTCGTCGTCGACATATTCGTAGGACAGGCCGATGCCGGTGTCGGGGCCGGGAAGGAAGCGCAGCGCCGGATTGACGGCGATCAGGCGGCCTTCATAGACGTCGCGATGGCTGGCGAACTCCTCGTAGACACCGTTCAGCCGGGCGGCGAAGTTGCCGGAAAGGGGCTGGTTCAGATCGGCATCCAGATACCAGGCGCCATGCGTGTCGACCGATGCGCTCGCGCCGATCGTCGGCTCGAACAGCGGCACCTTGGTGACCCGGTTGATGACGCCGCCGCCGCCGCCGCGGCCGAAGATCATGGCGTTGGGACCACGCAGCACCTCGACGCGCTGCAGATTGTAGAGCGGACGGTAATATTGGACGTCGTCGCGCAGGCCGTCGACGAAGAAGTCGGCGGTGCTATTGTTGCCGCGGATCGTGATCTGATCGCGATGGCCTTCGCCCTGGCCGATCATCGTCCCCGGCACGTAGCGCAGCACGTCGCCGATCGATCGCATCGCCTGGTCGTCGATCTGCCGCTCGGTGACGACGCTGATCGCCTGCGGCACGTCACGCAGCGGCGTATCGGTTCGCGTGGCGGTCCTGGTCGAATCGGTGCCATATTCGTCCCGAGTGCCGGTCACCACGATCACGCCGCCCGAGCTCGCGGCCTGGCCGTCCTGCGCCGCATCGGCCGCGGCGGCATCGCCGGCGACGGCATCCTCGGCGGCAAGAGCCGGCGCGGCCATCGCAATGGCAAGCGATAGGCCGGAAACGGAACGCAGAATCATCTGACCCCCCTTCGATGTCCGTGCCGCATTTAGCGTCATGCAAGTTATTCGCAATAGCATTCCGAGACGATGCGAAGCGTCGCTGGCCATGGAGCCGCGACGGACCTAGCTTCGGGAAATGACGGCAGGCCCGACCTTCTTCGCGACCGAGGCGGATTTCCGCCGCTGGCTGTCCGCAAACCACGACAAGGACGACGAGCTGCTCGTCGGCTTCTGGAAGAAGGCGAGCGGCAAGCCCTCGATCGACTGGCCGCAGGCGCGCGACCAGGCTTTGTGCTTCGGCTGGATCGACGGGGTGCGAAAGTCGATCGACGAGCAAGCCTACACGATCCGCTTCACCCCGCGCCGCCGCGGCAGCATCTGGAGCAAGGTGAATGTCGCGCGCTTCGAGGCCCTGAAGGCGAAGGGGCTGATGACCGAGGCGGGCGAGACAGCCTTCGCGATGGGAAGGGAGGACCGCAGCCACTATTCCTACGAAAGCGCGCCGCGCGAGCTGTCGGCAGAGGAAACCGCCACGTTCAGGGAGAATGCGGCGGCGTGGGCGGACTGGGAGAAACGACCGCCCGGCTACCGCAAGCTGGTGCTCCACTGGGTGACCAGCGCGAAGAAACCCGAGACGCGGGAAAAGCGGCTCGCCACGCTGATCGAGGACAGCGCCGCCGGCCGCAAGATCGGCGCGGTCGACATCAGCCGCAAATCCTGATCGTCACTTCGACTCGGCCCTGGGCAGGGTCCTAACGGCAGAGACTTGTCCAAAGGGTCTTGATGGGCCTCGTCCTCCCATGCGCGATGAGGTGGGCGTCCCATGTTTGCGCGCGGCGCCCGCTCAAGGCGAGCGCGGGCGCCTCGGTCGCCCAGGCTCTGGTCAGACGATTGGTATGACAGAACGCGACAGAGGGTATAAGACAAAGGTTGACGAAATTGGCCTACGCTCGTATTTGACGCGAATAACTGAACGGAGGAGAGGCAATGCGGAGCTCATTTGGCGGTGGCGTCACCGCGGCAGGTCGCTCGACGATTTGGCTCGCGGGCACGGCCCTCATGGCTTTCGCCTTCTCCGGGGCGGCCCATGCGCAGGACGAGCAACCCGTGGTTGCCGAAGACGAAGGCGCCGTGGACGAAGTCGACGACGACGAGTTCGTCAACGTGACCGAGGACGGCGCGATCATCGTCACCGGCATCCGCAGTTCGCTGCAGAGCGCGCTTAACGAGAAGCGAAACGCAGACAGCCTGATCGAGGTGATCCAGGCCGAGGACATTGGCAAGCTGCCCGACCAGAACCTCGCCGAAGTGCTCGAGAACATCCCTGGGGTCCAGATCACCCGCCGCGCCGGCGTCGGCAGCGGAGTCCAGATCCGCGGGACCAACGACAACCGGACCGAGATCAACGGCGTCTCCACCGTCGGCTCCGGGTCCGACCGAGGCGGCATCAGCTACGAGGACGTGAGCGCCGCGATCATCGGCTCGGTGGAAGTGATCAAGGCGCCCGAAGCCGGGACGATCGAAGGGTCGGTCGGCGGCACCGTCAACCTGCGGACGATCCGCCCGCTCGATCTGCGGGAGCCGCTCATCGCCGCGCGGGTGCAAGGCGAGTACAGTGAACTGTCCGACGGCGTCAGCCCGCGGATCTCCGGCAGCTTCGGCAACAGCTGGTCCACCGGCATGGGCGAGATCGGGATCGTGCTGAGCGGAAGCTACGCTCAGCAGGAAGCGACCTCATTCCGGCCCCGTGTCGACCGCGACGGCGGTCTGGTCGAGAACGTCAATGCCCAGGTTGTTCGGAACGGGGTGGTCGAGGACCAGCCGACCCGTCGCCCGGCCGCGCAATCGTTCGACTTCGTCGGGATCCAATTCCTCAACCAGGAGCTCGAGAACTTCGAGTACGAGACGATCAACTTCGCCGGCACATTGGAGTGGGCCCCGAGCGACAACTTCAAGCTCTATTTCGACACGATCTACAACGATCAGGAGCGTCGGCAGGACAGTTCCCGCGTTCAAGGCTCCGGCGTAAGCGAGCTGCTCAACTACAACGTTCCCGCGACCTTCGAGACGGTCGACTTCGGCACGCTGGACGGCGTCCGGTTGGGCAGCATCCAGGTGGCCGAGACCGGCGTGATCGAGCCCAACCTGGCGGTGGACCTGGACGATCCCAACCTTCGCTTCTCGAGCGATACCGGGGCGCGCCTCACCACCAGCGAAATCTACCGGCTGGGTACTGAGTTCGAGACCGGGCGCTTCGAGGCGCGCGTGGAAGCCTCGCGTTCGGTCTCGAACACGAGGAATCCGAACCTCAGCACGACTCTCAACTTCATCAATCCCAACGCTCCGCTCACCACGGCCAACGACAACGCGGTGCCGTTCGCCTACGACCTGTCGGGCGGTTCGCTGAGGTTCGGGATCAACTCCGATTCACCCCTGGCGCCGACGGTCGAGCAACTGCTCGATCCGGCCAACGTGGTCCTCCAGGCGGTAAACGTCGGCGACGACAGCACCCGCAACAAGGAGGACGCTTTCCGCCTCGACATGTCGCTCGACGTGGCCGACCTGACCCCGTTCTTCACCTCGTTTGATGTCGGGTACAGGTACAACGAGACCTCGAGCAGGTTCAACGACATCGGCGTCAATCTTTCGCTCAGCCGCCTGGCCGACAGCCCCCGCGGTACGCTGTTCTCCGAGCTTCTGGTGCCGGGACCGAACAACTTCGGCGATGCCGACGGCCGCACGCTGTTCTTCCGCGATTTCCTGTTGATCGACCCGAACCGCTCGTTCAGCGATCCCGAAGGGACGCTGGCGATTCTGCAGCAGGCGCTGGTGGCGAACGGGGGGTCACGGCTGCTCGGCGATTCGAGAGAGAACGCGGCGGGCTTCTTCTCGATCAAGGAAAGCACGCACGCAGTCTATGGCCAAGCCAACTTCGAGGCAGGCCCGGTGCGCGGCAACTTCGGTCTGCGGTGGATCGACACGCGGCTCGATTCGATCGGCAACTCGATCGCCGCAGGCGCCGTGACCGAGACGGTCACGCGTGGCGGATACTCGAAGGTACTGCCGCGGATCAACGTGGCGGCCGACTTGACCCAGGACCTACTGCTTCGCGCAAGTTGGAGCCGGGATATCAACCGGCCGGACTTTGACCTCCTGAATACCTCCGTGTCATTCGTGACCAGCGAGAACGCGGCGGTTGCGATCGGGAACCCCAACCTCGCGCCCGAAACGGTGACGTCCTATGACGCCTCGCTCGACTGGTACTTCGCGCCTTCCTCGGTGCTGAGCGTCGCGTTCTTTCACAAGCGCCGCAACGACCTGTTTGTCACCCAACTGGAGGACGCGCCGCTCGACGCGAACGGCCATCGTGATCTGACCGATCCGTGCGGGGGTGGCGGGATTTTCAATCCGATCGCGTTCCGCAATCTGCTCGCGCCCCCGAACACCGGCGGCCAGGGCCTGTGCGTGCCGATCCGCACGACCATCAACGATACCGCGAGCACGACGCAGACCGGTGTCGAGGTGGCGGTCCAGTATGATCTGTCGCAATTCGAGCAAGCTCTCGGGTTCGCCTCCGGCTTCGGGATTTTGGCGAACTACACCTACCAGGAGTTCGGCGGCGGCGAAGCCGAGAACGCCTCCGCCACCCGCGGCACCGACATCTTCAACGCGATCAACGGCATCTACGACAACGCCAATTTCGTGCCGGTGACGGCAGTACAGGGCCTGCTCGATTTCTCGCAGCATGCCTACAACATCACGCTGTACTACGAGAAATACGGCATCTCGGCCCGGGCGCGCTACACTTGGCGCGACGCGTTTCGCACTCTCGACACGGTCGGCGGCGCGTCGCTGGCGAGCACTTTCGGCTTCCCGGTGGTCACCGCCGCACGGGGGCAGCTCAACGGCAGCATTACGTATGACGTAACCGATTGGCTGAACATCGGAGTTGAGGGCGTCAATCTGACCAAATCGAGGATCTCCCAGTACTGCGTCAACGACGGGGCACTGCTGTGCTTCGAGGGCCTGCCCGACCGCAGGATCATGTTCGGCGCCACGATCAGGCTATAGCAGCCGCCGGATTGGCGGCGGCTGGATGTGAGACCGAAGCAGCGGGTCACGGTGAATTGGAAATCCGGTCCAAACCGTATAGGCAAATTGGTATGGAATCGCCTGGTTAGGCGCACGGAGACCCAGCATTGATGGCCAGCAAGAGACTCTTCCAATCCGTTGCCGAGCGGATCGCCGAACTGATCGACGAGGGTTCGTTTCCTCCGGGAAGTCGCCTGCCGGGTGAACGCGAACTCTCGGAACGGCTCGGGGTCAGCCGGGTGACGATCCGCGAGGCCGAGATCGCCCTCCAGGCAGTCGGCCGGCTCGAGATCAAGACCGGATCGGGCGTCTACGTCACCGAGGTGCAGCCCGGGCGTGATGCCGCATTGCCCAAGGCGAGCGCTTTCGAAGTGACGGAGGCGCGCCTGCTGATCGAATCCGAAGCCGCCGCGCTCGCTGCTCACAACATTACCGACGAAGGTATCGAGCGGCTCGAGCAGCTGATCGAGCAGATGCGCACGGGCGACCATGACGCGGCGAACGAGGCGGACGAGCTGTTCCACCGCACGATCGCGGAAGCGTCGAACAACGCGGCGCTGGTCCACACGATCAAATCCCTGTGGCGGATGCGCGAGGAGATTCCCGAAGTGAAGGCGACGTACGAGGCGGTGTGCGTCGACGATGCCGAGAGCCGCACCGCCGAGCACCGCGCGGTGTTCGATGCCTTGAAGAAGCGGGACGCAGCGGGCGCGCGCGCGGCGATGCGCGAGCACTTCCACCGGCTGATCAACGCCATGCTCGACGCGACGGAGCGGATGGCGCTGGAGGAAGTGCATCAGCGGGCATTTGAAAGCCGTGAGCGCTTCCTCATCGCCGCGCGGATGCGTTGACCAGATTGGTATTACAAAAACCCACGAATCTCCATGCCAGATTGATTGACAGGCTGCGGTTCCCGCTATAGACCCCTTTTCTGCAAGATGAGCTTGGGCGAGAGGGATTGATGCTGAGGCGGACTGCCGTTTCGCTAATTGTGGGGCTGGCCTTCGCCGGCCCCTTGCAGGCGGAGCGCTATTACGTCCGCAGCCAAGCCGAATTCAGCCGGGCCCTCAGCGGCATCGAAGCCGGCGATACCGTCGTCCTCGCCAACGGCGAGTGGCGGGACTTTGAAATGGTCGTCGGCGGCCAGGGCACGAATGCCCAGCCGATCACAGTCATGGGCGAAGAGGCAGGCAACGTGTTCCTGACCGGCCAATCAAGCCTGCGGATCGGCGGCGAACACATCGTCGTGAGAGGTCTCGTCTTCCGAGACGGCTACAGCCCGCGCGGCGAGGTCATCGCGTTTCGTCGCAGCGATGACGATCTCGCCCGCAACAGCCGGGTCACCGAAGTCGTGATCGACGGCTTCAGCAAGCCGGACCGCACCGACACCGATTACTGGGTGGCGATGGACGGGCGGAACAACCGGTTCGATCACAATCACCTGGTCGGCAAGACCAACCAGGGGGTGACCCTGGCGGTGCGGCTCGACAGTCCAGACAGCCGGGACAACGGCCACCGCATCGACCACAATTATTTCGGCCCGAGGCCGGTGCTCGGATCCAACGGCGGCGAAACGATCCGCATCGGCACCAGCCACTATTCGATGCACCGGTCGGGAACGGTGGTCGAAAATAACGTCTTCGACCGGTGCGATGGTGAAGTGGAGATCATCTCCAGCAAGTCGAACGGAAATGTCTTTCGCGAGAACCTGTTTCTCCGCTCACGCGGCGCGTTGACCCTGCGCCACGGCGACGACGGCCTTGTCGAACGCAACGTCTTCCTCGGCCACGGGAAGGACTACACCGGCGGAATCCGCGTGATCAACCGCAACCAGACGGTCCGCGGCAACTACCTGGAGGGGCTGCGCGGCACCGGATTTTCTAGCGCCCTGACGGTGATGAACGGCGTGCCCAACTCGCCGGTCAATCGCTATGTCCAGGTCGATGGTGCGCGGGTCGAGCGCAACACCGTGGCGGACAGCACGCGCGTGACTCTGGCGGCCGGCGCGGACGAGGAGCGCTCCGCCGCTCCCGTCAACTCGGTGATGCGGAACAACTTCTTCGTGTTGGCCGCCGGGGATCCGTTGTTCCGGGTCGAGGACGACGTATCCGGCATCGCAATGGTGGGGAATGTCGCGGCCGGAACGGGCGAAGTGCCGGCTGAGATCGACCTGCGGCGCCGGAACGTCACCATGACTCGCGGAGCAAACGGGCTGCTTTATCCCGACGATCCCGCCCTGGCGCAGGTCGGTGCCCCGCGCGATCTCCGGCCGATGGATCTCTCCCAGGTGGGTGTCGCGTGGTATCCCAAGCCGGAGCAGCGCGAGCTGTTCGGCGCTTCCGGAACCGTGATTCGAGTCGCGCCGGGCGAGGACGCTCTGGCCCGGGCCGCCGATGCTGCGCGCGACGGTGACGTGCTGGCGCTCTCGCCCGGTGAGTACCTCGTCGATCGCACGATCGGGCTGGACAAGACGCTGACGATCAGGGGCCTCGGAGCGGGTGAGCGTGACACGACGGTGATCCGCTTCACCCGGCCGTCGCTGATCGAGCTGAAGGACGGGGGCAATCTTCAGCTGAAGGACTTGACGATCGACGGCGCGCTCGCGCCCGATGCGGTCGGTAACTCCGTGATTCGCACAAGCTCGTACCCGCTGCAGGCCAATCTCCAGGTGGAGCTTGCTGGGGTTACCGTGCGCAGCCTCTCGGTCAACAGGGCGTTCAACGTGCTGACTCTCGACAAGGGCTCACTCGCCGATCGGGTCTCGATCCGCGACAGCGCCTTTGCCGACATCTCCGGCACGATCGTGTCCGCCGATGCGGAGACCGACGACTTCGGCAGGTACAACGTCGAGTATCTCGACATCACCGGCAGCAGCTTCGCAGATGTGGCCGGACCGCTGGCTACCGTCTACCGCGGCGGCACCGACGAAAGCACGTTCGGCCCGGCGGTAACGATCGCCGGCAATGCGATTAGCAACGTCGGGACAAGCGCGGGCAGAGGCGGGTCCGCGTCGATCCTGCTGCACGGGGTCCAGACCACGCAGATAGAGCGGAATGCATTCTCCGCGTCCGCGCCAGTCAGGGTGGTGCACACGGTCGGAACCCCGCAGACGGCGCTGGTCGGCAATACTTTCGCCGGTACTCCGGCCCCGGTGATCGAGGAGCTGCACTACACCGGCGATTCCCGCGTCGAGATTCGGGACAATCGCGCCGACGGAGAATCCCTCCGGTGAGGCAACGCCTGCGCTTCCCGGCGGCCATGGCCGCGGCGATCGCCCTGATGGCTGTCTCGGGCGCTTCGGCATCGGCCGCTCCCCAGCTGGCCGGAGGCGTGGCGCAAGCCAGCCTGCCGCCGCTCTACGCGCAGGAGCTCGATCGGGCGCGCGCCTTCGTCGGCGAGATGATGAACGGCGGGGTGACCGTCCCGGTGCCAAAGGACCCGGGCGGCGGCTACACGCACGAACAGCACAAGCGGAACTACCGCGCGATCTATCTCGCCGGCCAGCTCTACCGGGTCACCGGCGAGCGCCGCTACGCCGACCACGTCCGCGATCTTCTCCTCGCTTATGCCGAACTCTACCCGACCCTCGGCGAACATCCGGCGCGAAGCAACCAGCACTCCGGTCGGCTGTTCTGGCAGGTGCTCAACGACGCCGTCTGGCTGGTCTACGCGGTCCAGGGTTACGCCGAAGTACGCGGCACGCTGAGCGCGGCCGAACGGGAGCGGATCGACAACCGGGTGTTCCGCCGCGCCGCCAATTTCCTCTCGGTGGATTCGCAGGAGACTTTCGACCGCATCCACAACCACGCGACCTGGGCCACGGCGGGCGTTGGCATGACCGGCTACCTGCTCGGCGACCGCGACCTCGTGGAGCGCGCGCTGCTCGGCTCGGCCAGGGATGGCACGAGCGGATTCCTGCGCCAGACCGAGCTGCTGTTCTCCCCGGACGGCTACTACGCCGAAGGGCCGTACTACCAGCGCTACGCGCTGATGCCGTTCATGGTCTTTGCCGAAGCGATCGAGCGCAACGAACCGCAGCGCCGGGTCTTCGAGCACCGCGACGGGATACTGCTCAAGGCGCTCAGGACCACGATCCAGCTCACCTACGGCGGATACTTCTTCCCGTTCAACGACGCCCTGAAGGACAAGAGCCTCCAGACCGAAGAACTCTATCACGGGGTGGCGATCGGGTACGGGGTAACGCGCGACCCGGGGCTGCTGTCGGTTGCACGCCAGCAGGATCGCACAATCCTCTCCGAGGACGGGCTTCTGGTCGCCAGGGATCTTGCTGCGGGCATGGCGGAACCCTTTCCCTTCCGATCGATCCTGCTGCGCGACGGACCTGGCGGCGATCGCGGCGCGGTGGCGATCCTGCGGGAGGGGGAAGGGCCGCTTCACACCGCGCTCGTGGCGAAGAATTCCTCGCAGGGAATGGGGCACGGCCACTTCGACAAGCTCAGCTGGCAGCTATACGACAACGGGCACGAGATCGTCCGCGACTATGGCGCGGCGCGTTTCCTCAACATCGAAGCCAAGCAGGGCGGCCGCTACCTTCCGGAAAACGAAAGCTGGGCCAAGCAGACGATCGCCCACAACACCCTCGTGGTTGACGGCCGCAGCCATTTCGGCGGCGACGCCGAGGCTGCCGAGGCGGTTGCACCGCAGCAGATCTATTTCTCCGCCGCCCCGGGCCTGCAGGTCTCGAGCGCGCGCGTGGAAGGCGCCTATCCGGATGTCGCGATCACCCGCACATTGATCTTGGCGAACATACCCGGGCTCGAGCGGACGGCAGTGCTCGACCTCGTCTCCGCTGAGAGCGAGGCGAGCCATACCTACGACTTGCCGCTGCACTATTTGGGTCAGATCGTCGAGCTAGGCTTCCCGGTGGAACGCCATCTCGCGGTCCGCCCGGTGCTCGGAGAAGGCAGTGGATACCAACACGTCTGGGTGGATGCGAGCGGCACGCCTTCCGCGGATGCCGCTGCCGCGCTGACCTGGCTGCTCGGCGGGCGTTTCTACACGTATCGTTTCGCAACCGACGGAAACGTCGAAGCCATCCTCGGCGAGAGCGGTGCAAACGACCCGGAATTCAACTTGCGGCGCGAGCCCATGGTGATCTTACGGACACAGCGCCCCGGCGGCGCCACCTTTGCGACGCTGCTTGAAAGCCACGGGCTGTACGACGGAGCCGAAGAGCAAACCATCGGCAGCCGCAGCCGGGTCGCGGGAATGCGTCACCTCCGTCAGAACGGCATGGACCTCGTCCGGCTGGCGCTGCAGGACGGGCGCGAGGTGGCCATCGCCGTTTCGCACGATCCGGACCCCGCCGCGCGCCACCGGATCGAGACCGACGGAACGACCACCGAATGGCACGGCTTCGCCGCCGTCATCGAGCTGTCGCCGGCGAGGAGCTGAGCGCGTGCAGGACTTCCAGCAACATCGCAGCGGCTTGAACGACGCCGAGACAAGCGAGATCCGACAGGTCGCGCCGGGCATTCGCCGGCAGATCGCGGCTTATGGATCCGATCTCATGCCTTGTCGCGTCTGGTTCGATGAAGGGGCGGTCGGCGATGTCCATTCGCATCCGCACAGCCAGGCCACCTATATCGAAAGCGGCCGATTCCGGATTGTGATCGCTGGGAAAGAGCGCGAGCTTGGCCCCGGCGAAGCCATCCATCTCCCCCCGCACTGTCCGCATGGCGCGGTCTGTCTGGAGTCGGGCGCATTGCTCGACGCCTTCAGCCCCGCGCGCGCCGACTTCCTGCAAGAGGAGGGCTGAACATGCTGCGCAACCGCTTCCGCTGGGCCATCGTCACCTTGGTCGCGATCGCGACGGTCATCAACTACATCGACCGCGGAGCGCTCGGCCTGCTCTGGCCGGAGATTTCCGCCGACCTGGGGATGAGCAAGCTCGATTACGCGATCATCCTCAATGTCTTCACCTTCGCCTACGCTTTCGGGCAGACGCTGTTCGGCAAGATCTTCGACTGGATCGGCACGCGGCTCGGCTTCGTGCTTTCGATCGCCGTCTGGTCGGCGGCAACGATGCTCCATTCGGTTGCGCGCGGGGTCGTCAGCTTTGCGATGTTCCGCGCGTTGCTCGGCCTTGCGGAGGCCGGCAACTGGCCGGGGGCGACTAAGGCCAACGCCGAGTGGTTCCCCATCCGCGAGCGCGCGCTGGCACAAGGAATCTTCAACTCGGGCGCGGCGATCGGCGGGATCGTCTCCGCTCCGGTCGTCGCCTACTTGTTCGTGTTCCTCGATTCCTGGCGGGCGACCTTCATCACCATCGGCGCGCTCGGCTTCCTCTGGCTGGTTCCCTGGCTGATCGTCTACAAGACCGGGCCCAAGGCCCATCCGTGGCTGAGCGCCGCCGAGCGCGACTACATCCTCACCGGCCAGCGCGACCACGAAACCAACGAAGCGCCGAGCTACGCCCCGTCGGCGGGCGAGATCCTCTCGCGCAAGGAGAGCTGGGGCGTGATCCTCGCATCGTTCTTCCTCGACCCGATCTGGTGGCTGTTCGTCGGCTGGCTCCCGCTGTACCTCGCCGAAACATACGGTTTCGGCGTGGCCGAGATCGGACTCTATGCCTGGGTGCCCTATGTCGGCGCCATGTTGGGGGCCTGGTTCGGCGGGGTGCTCGCTCAGAACCGCATCAACGCCGGCTGGAGCGTCGACCGCACGCGCAAGGCCGTCATCGCGCTGGGCGGGGCGATCATGCTGGTTGCGCTGCTGATGACGATCCAGGCCTCGACCCCGCTCATCGCGGTGCTGCTGATGGCGGTGATCCTGTTCGGGTTCCAAACCTCGGTCGGAAATATCCAGACCCTTCCGAGTGATTTCTTCAGCGGCAGTTCGGTGGGGACCCTTGCCGGCTTTGCCGGCACAGCGGCGAAACTTGCAGTCGTCGCGCTCAATTTCCTGATCCCGGTGATCACCGTCGTTAGCTATGCGCCGGCTTTCGTCGTGGGGGCGGCGCTGGCGATCCTGACCGTGCTGTCCGTGCTCGTCCTGTGCCCGAAGATCAGGCCGCTCACTCCACATGCCCGGCGCGCGAGCGTCGCATCGAATACCTGAAAGGACGGGACCACTCATGCCTCAACTGAACGGCAAGGTTGCCATCGTGACCGGGGCCAGCCGCGACATCGGCCGGGCCGTCGCGATCGAACTCGCGCGACAGGGTGCGAGAGTCGCGGTCAACTACCGCCATGAAGAGGGCGCGGCCGATGAGGTCCTGCAGACGATCGGTAGCGGCAACGCGATCAAGGTCCGCGCCGACGTGACTGTCGCTGCAGAGGCGGAACGGCTGGTGGCTGAAACCCGCCAGGCCTTCGGGGACCGGGTCGACATTCTCGTCAACGTGGCCGGTGGAATGGTCGAACGCCGCAAGCTCGAAGCGATGGACGAAGCGTTTTTCAACTGCGTGATGCAGCTCAACGTGACCTCGGCGTTCCTCACCATCAAGGCTGCGGTGCCGTACATGGGCGAAGGCTCGGCGATCGTGAACTTCGCCTCACAAGCCGGTCGCGACGGCGGCGGGCCGGGCGCCTCTGCCTATGCGACGTCAAAAGGCGCGGTGATGTCGTTCACCCGGGCAATGGCCAAGGAACTGGGGCCGCGGGGTATCAGGGTCAACGCCCTGTGCCCGGGGATGATCGCGACCACCTTCCACGATAACTTCACCAAGGACGAAGTCCGCCGGAGCGTCGCCGCTGCGACGCCACTGCGGCGTCAGGGCAACGCGGAAGAGGTCGCCGCGGCCGTCGCCTGGCTGGCCAGCGACGCGGCGGCTTTCGTCACGGGGGCGAACATCGATATCAACGGAGGCTCATGCTTTTCCTGACCAAGGGCGGGCGGTGAAGACCTTCATCTTCGGGGAGGCGATGCTCGAGAATCCCAGCCATGGCGGCTCCGGGCTGCGATATGGCGACGCCTTGAACACTGCGATCCACAGAGCCCTTCGCGCCTGCGATGTTGCCGACGTCACGACGGAGGGCACCGACCCGATTGGCGACGCGCTGGTCGACGCTTGGGAGAGCGAAGGGATCGACCGCTCATGCGGAATTGCTCGGCCAGGCAGCGCGCCAGCGCCTGTCGCGCATGGCACGCTTCGCCTGGTCCCGCTGTTCGGTGCGCCGCGTCCAAAGATCTCGGATCACTGCGGGACGGCGTTGGCCGACAACGGTCAACCAGATCGTCAGCACCTTGGTCAGGTCCGGAACGGACACCTCGATTCGTGAATCGTGCATCGGGAACGTCGAGCGGAACAAGGCATCGGCAGCCCATATCGGTCGTTCGCGCAGATATGCGAAAATACCCGAAAGCGGTCCGGCAGCTATTCTCCGCAGAAGGGGAATGTCGACGTTGGCGAACACGCCGGTCTATCGGCGCCTCTTTCCCTCCTTGTCGATCAGGACTGCCTGCTGCCATCGGCTTGGCGCCTTATCGGTGCGGTGGATGCAACCCACCCAGCAGCAAGGTCGCTTCTTTCCCTCCAGCAGTTCCTCGCAGGTTCGGTCAATGCGACGTTGGCGCGTCGCTGGCTGCTTGGCGTCATCGACCCAGCAAATGAACTCATTCCGGCCGAGCGGAGTGAGGTTTTCCCATAGGGTCAGGACCTCTGGATTTGATCGCACGGCTGCTTGAAGGTCTTCACCTGCCTCATGGACAGTGCCGTGGGGGAAAGCGTTCGTCACGAAGCCTCCGGGCGAGCTCACCTGAGCCGAGTTGGCTGCCGTTGCAAGGTGCGGTGGCTTCCGACTTTGACTGCCGCATCGATGAATGTCCACCATCGGTCGACGTCTGAACGGCAGCTTTTCCGCTTTGCCGACGCAAACCTGCCGGTCGGCAAACGGCCGGATTCTGCCGGGCGGCTATGCGCCCAGCTCCGGCCGGAAAGGCCGGTGGAGTCACTTCCCAAGAGCAGGCGTTCCCCCGAGGCGAGTTTCCCGACCTGCGCTACTCGCCTATGCTGGAAAGCAATTCGTCGAGCTGCTCCAGCTGCTCCGGCAATGCGGCCGCCCCGCCCTGTAGTGCTTCCTCAAGCGCCTCCTTGGACGGATAGACTTCGTGGAAATTCAGCAGCGTCTTCCCGCCCTGGTCCTCGAAGGTCACGGTCGTGACCGCGCCCTCTTCGCCCTCGTCGTTGG
>Ga0299914_10001065_pt1 | contig 17565 bp, 20 predicted proteins | sample RVTome_10_FD_201361 | JGI IMG/M metagenome (GOLD analysis project Ga0299914, IMG submission 201361) | Soil microbial communities from uranium-contaminated site in the Upper Colorado River Basin, Wyoming, United States - RVT153D57 (version 2) ...
GAAAGCCTCGACGGCCTCTCACCCGACGAGTACGAGGAGGCATGGCACCGAAGCCGACATTCCCAATAGCATCCAACCCGGACAGGACGACAGACAACCAAGTGTCCGGCAAACCGGGGGAAGCTCAACTACCGGTTAGGCGGGCTGGATGATCACTGGCCGTAGTCTGCCGGAGGTGCCGGGGCGGGCTCGCTCGTGAGCTTCCTGCCGCCCGCTTGGGGCTGGCTTGCCGGGGGTGTGCGGCTCGTCTCGGCACCGGCCGCGGTCTGACTCAACAGGGGTGTGCTCAGCAGGGCCGAAAGTCGGAATGTCGACCGTGGTTTCCATAGCACGCAAGCGAAGGGAGCACGGTCGATGGTCGTGATCGGAGTCGATCCACACAAGGCCAGTCACACGGCGACAGCGCTGGATGCGGTCACTCACCACACGCAGGAGACGCTGCGGGTGCAAACGTCGCTGCGGGAGTACCGACGATTGCTGAGGTGGGGAAAACGCTTCGCCGAGCGCCAGTGGGCAGTGGAGAACGCCCACGGACTCGGCAAGAATCTGGCGCAGTGGCTGCTCTCCCGCGGCGAGACGGTGGTCGATGTGCCCTCCACCGCGACCGCCCGAGTGCGGGAACTCTCACGCGGCGGACGCCGCAAGAACGACGCTCTCGATGCTGCTGCCGCGGCCAGCGTGGCCGCGCTGCAAGGCGACGCGACACCTGTGGCGATCGACGGGCCGACCACAGTGCTGGCGATGCTCGATGAGCGCCGCACCAACCTGACCCAGCAGCGCACCCGCACCGTCAATCAGCTGCACGCCGTGCTGCGGGAGCTGCTGCCCGGGGGCGTGGCCACGGACTTGACCGCCGAGCAGGCAGCTGCGGCCATAGGCAGGGTCCGGCCGGCCTCCGCGGTGGAACGGGCCCGTAGAGACCTCGCCCGCGAGCTGATCGCGGACATCCGCGCCCTGGATGCCCGTCTGCACGCCAACAAGCAGCGCATGCAGGACATGGTGGCCGAATCCGACAGCAGCCTGCCCGAGATCACAGGCGTCGGCCCAGTCGTGGCAGCACGCTTGCTGGGGCGCACCGCGCGGGCTGCTCGGTTCCCGACCGCGGCCGCGTTCGCGGCCTACTGCGGGGTCGCGCCGATCGAAATCGCCAGCGGCGACAAGGCCCGACACCGCCTGTCCCGCCACGGCGATCGCAAGCTCAACAATGCCCTGCACACCATCGCACTGACCCAAGTGCGCATCCGCACCAGCCGCGGACGCTGCTACTACGACAGCAAGATCACACAGGGCAAGACCCACAGCGAAGCCATGCGCTGCTTGAAACGCCGCCTCGCCGATCACGTCTGGCGCACCATGATCACCGACGAACAACGATTGGCGGCAGGCCCGGGAGGACACTCGGGGGCGTCTCTATCGTCCAGCGCGGCCGGCTCAACCCCTAACACCGACTCTTCGGACCAGTCACTTCCCGGGCCCACCACCGAGGAATTGTCAAGACCTGTGGATCGGCGTGTCACGCGGCTTGGGGCTCGCCTGCTGATTCGTCGGGTCGTTCGATGAGTTTGCCCTTCTCGAAGCGTGCTCCGGCGCGGACGAGCGCGACGAGGTGAGGGGCGTTGACGGCACGCCAGCGGGCTTGCGCGGCTTCGAGGAGTTTGAACGCCATCGCCACGCCGGCGGCGCGTGATCCGGGTCCTTTGGTGACGCGCTGCCGCAGTCTCGCCGTCGCGAAACTGGACTCGATGGGGTTCGTCGTGCGCAGATGGATCCAGTGTTCGGCTGGGTAGCGGTAGAACTCCAGCAGCACGTCGAGGCGGTCGGTGATCTTCGCGACTGCCTTGGGGAATTTGGCGCCGTAGGCGTCGGCGAAGGCTGTCGCGGCGGTCCGGGCGTGGTCGAGGTCTTCGGCGTTGTAGATCTCCGCGAGAGCGGCCTTCGCGCCGGGATGGGCGGACTTCGGCAGGGCGGCGAGCACGTTGGCCTGGGCGTGGAACCAGCAGCGCTGCTCGCGGGTCTCGGGGAACACCTCGCGCAGCGCGGCCCAGAACCCGAGTGCGCCGTCTCCGACGGCGAGCACCGGGGCGCGCATGCCGCGACGCTGACAGTCACGCAGCAGGTCGGCCCAGGACTCGGTGGACTCGCGGAACCCGTCGGCCAGCGCGACGAGTTCCTTCTTCCCGTCGGCGCGCACCCCGATGATCACCAGCAGGCACACCTTGTCTTGTGCCAGGCGCACCTTCAGGTGGATCCCGTCCACCCAGCAGTACACGTAGTCGACATCGGCCAGTGAGCGCTTCGCGAACGCCGCGGCTTCGTCCTGCCACTGCGCGGTCAGCCGGGTGATCGTGTTCGCCGACAGGCCCGCGCCGGAGCCGAGGAACTGCTCCAACGCCGGGCCGAAGTCACTGCTGGACAGCCCGTGCAGATACAGCAGCGGCAACACCTCGCTCACCTGCGGCGACTTGCGCGCCCACGCCGGCAGGATCGCCGAGGAGAACCGCATCCGCTCCCCGGTCTCGGGGTCGAGGCGCTTGTCGTTGACCCGCGGCTGGCGCACCGGCACCGCACCCGCCGCCGTCATCACCTCCCGAGGCTCGTGGCACCCGTTGCGCACCACCAGCCGGCGACGGTGCTCGTCGACCTCACCGACATGCGCCTCGATGTAGGCGGCGACCTCGGCCTGCAAGGCAGCGGCCAGCATCTGCCGCGCACCGTCACGCACGATCTCATCCAGCAACGACGTCGCCGTTGATCCGCCCGTCGCGCTGGGCTCGGACTCCTCGTGGACTACCTTGAGCATGGGCGTACCTTCCCCGAACCAGCGCGCCAACGCTGGTCCTGATCAGAGTTCTGTGACTACGAGATCTTCATCGGGAAGGTGCGCTTCGTTCACGTCACCTGGCCGAGGGTCATCCACAGTTCTGATCATTGCTCGCCGAACTGATCACCCAGCTCGTAGACGGTTGAACCCGACTGGTAGCCGGCGATCAGCTCTCGGGTTTGGCTCTCAGTGAGCTGTCGGGCACGACGCGCCCTATCCCGCTTACTCGGCGCGGGCGCAGGTGTTTCGAGGTCGGGCAGCCTCTGCCGTAGCTCCTCCAGCGCGTTGACCTGGTCTTTCGTGTTGTAATAGGCTCCCGCAACCTCCAGGTCCGCGCGGTGGATGGAACCCTGTCGCAGGCCAAGGTGGAGGGTTTGGCACGCTGACATCTTTACGCATCTCAATGATCGTTTTACCTCAGTTGATGTGCGTAGGCACCGGCGCGCTCCGTCAGTGTCAAGCTTACCCGGCTCGTCTGCGGCGAGCCTGCGCTGACTTGAGAGCCATCCGCTGATAGTGCGCTCTTTTCGCGTGCTCAGCCCGCCGTGCTCGCTCGTCCGGCGTCAGGTCGCCGTCAGGGTCAACCTGCCGTTCCCAACGATCTTCGAATGCTTGCCGTGCGGCGGCCGTCATGTCTCGGCGATCGGCGTCACTCGCATTGGCGAGTCGGGAGTGTGCGGCGATGCGAGCGCGCATACTCCGCTCCGCCGCCGTGATGTCGGAATCTCGTCGTGCCGCGCGATGCGAGCGGTCGTGGTGGTCAGTCAACACGGCCTCCACGACTCTCGTGAGGGAGGGAGTCGTCTGCCAGACTGCCGACACCCTGATTTCCGGGGCTTTCGCGGGTCTCCGCGATGGTGCTTGGTTGCCTCCCTCGACGTCGTCTGCCCTGGTCAGGCGAGGGAGTTTGGCGTTCGAAACGGTGGGGGAGAACTCCCTCGCTCCCCGGTGTCTCCCCGCTTGCCTCCCCCAATCGTTCGGCAATGTTGCGGGTGTTGATGGCGTCGGCGATGTCGGTTGCTCGGAGCACCATCAGCCCGCGCGACTTGACCGGCTGCACGTCGTACCGCGCGAGCGCCGAGGAGAGGTCTGAGAAGGTCCAGCCGTCGTATTCCTCCGGGTGGTGGCTGGCGAGCCGTGTCAGGACGGCTTGTGTGCGTAGACGCTGGTCCCGGCCCATCACGTCGGCGATGTCGGCGAGCAGGTCTGGCGGGGGCTTCTCCTCGTCGGCGTCATCGGCAGTTGCGGCCAACTCCCGCCCTCGCTCATGCATGATCTCTAGAGACCGGGCGACGACGGGCGATACCAGGTCGATTTCGTCTTCGAACGGCACGTAGTAGGTCCGCACCAGCTCCCACGGCTCGTCTGTCACGCCGACCGCGACACACGTTCCCCGGTCGGTCTTCATCCGGAGCTCGGTGGCGCGGATGCCGGCGCGGTACCGGCCGGCGCCGAGGAGTCCGTCGTTGGCGATGTGGTCGGCTACGGCGAACGCCACGCCACACGAGGTGTTGCGGGTGATCTCCTTCGGGATGCTGTCCTTGGTCGGGGACTGTGTGGCGAGGAGGAGGATGATCCCGTACTTGCGTCCGCGCTTGATCAATCTGACGGCCAGTTCCTCGGCCTGTTTGCCGTAGGTCTTGTGCTGGAACAGTTCGTGGCACTCATCGATGCCGAGAATCAGTGGATGTAGGCCGATCCCGGCGCGGTCGGCGAGCTTGCGTGAGACCTTCGGCGGCCGTCCGGGCTGAGCGCCGAGGACGCGCCCGCGCCGTTCCATCTCCGCTGTCAGCTCGTCGAGCGCCTGCACTGCGGCGGCTGCTACGGCGTCGTCCATTCCCATCCGGTACCGGCTCAGCCGGGGTGCCATGGGTTCGAAGTCGGGGCTTTCGCCCATGACGAACACCCACAGCTCGGCGGTCGGGTCGAGCGCAGCGCCGAGCAGGAGCGTGCGCATGGCCGAGGTCTTGCCCTGGCCCGGTCGACCGCCGATGAGCCAGTTGGACTCGATCAGCGGCGCGTTGATCACCAGGCCGCGTTGGGTGAGCCCGAAGGGCACGCCCTCGAACAGGTCAACGTCACCGTCGTGCAGGAGCGGCCAGTTCCCGGATCCGCCGCTGAGCTTGCCCTTGTCGGAGATCCACAGGTCGAGCACGCCGTCTTCGTCGGCCTTCGTCGGCCACGTTTCCAGCGACGCCCGCCCGAGGTTCGCCGCGAGCGTGGGTCGACGGTCGGCCACCATGTCGGCGGTGACCCCGAGCGGCAGCCGAACGCGCGCGAAGGTCCCGTCGCCGTCCTTGCGAGCGGCCACCAGGTACACCAGCTCGCCGCCGTCCTTGAAGAACGCGGCCAGCGGCCCGATCCCGAGGTGGGCGAGTGCGCGGGAGATCATCCGCTCGTCCACCCATGACTCCGCGTCGTCCCGGTCAGGCCGTGTCAGCCACCCTGCGCCGGGTGTGCGGTCGCGGCCCTCCCACACGGCCGCGAGAAACCAGCCGACCGGCCCCAACACGAGGAGCCACGACACGACGACCGGTATCGCCGCGCCGAGGTAGTCCCGCGCCCGATAGACCGTGGCGAGCCATTTCGGCAGGGCATCCCGGTGCACCACCTGCTCTATGAGTGCGAGCAGGAGAAAGACGGCCATGATTGCCGCCGCGCTGATCACGACGCGGCGTAGCGCAATCCCGAGCTTGGCCCATCGTGCCCGTGCGTCGGCGCGGATGGTCTCCTGTGCCTTCCGCCGCGCCTCCGCATCACCGGCGAGGCGTGCCGCGCGGGCGTCGGCGCGCAGGTCGCCGTAGGTCGCCCAGGTCCACGCCTTGACGATCCAGCGGCCGTGACCGCGCAGGAAGCACCACAGCAGCCGTGCCACATCACGCGGCGCGCTCCGCACGCGATAGGCGGCGACCGACCGCAGGCGTGCCAGCCGGTCCGACTCCCGCACGCGCCGAACGACATGCCCGGTGCACTCGATCGCGGCCCGCCGGATCGTCCGCGCGGGCGGTCCCCGCTCCTCGTCCGATATCAGCTCGCCGTCGAACACCTGCGGCACCAACGCAGTGGGCGGAGCGTGGTCCGGCCGTTGTGCGTCGTCGTGACGGTTCATCGGCGACCACCCCGCCGAGACTCCACGGTCGGCACTGTCAGCGCCCGGGTGAGCGTGTAGGACGCCAACAGCGCCGGTATCGCGATCGCCGTGACGCGTACCGACCAGTGAGCGCTGGGATAGGTGAATGCCATCCACTGCACGCCACCCAGCAGCGCGGCACCGAGGACGACACGACCGGTAAGGGACAGCAGCCGAGCGCCCGTCCGGGCCGCGTCGGCCGCCGCGCGTGCCCGGCGTGCCGACGCGCGCCGTATCCAGGCCAGCGCCAGTAACACCGCGAGCGCGGCGAGCATCTCGGTTGGGGTGGGGTCGATGGTCATCACCCACCCCCTCTCGGGCCGCCGTCGTCTGGGTTGTCGCGATGCCAGCGCCACGTCGCGTAGAGGGCGCGGCGGTCGGATTCCGACAGGCCGCCCCACACGCCAGTGGTTCGTTCACCGGCCGCGCGGAACTCCAGCTCGAGGCACTCGTCGGCCACGGGGCAGCCCTCGCACATGTACGCGGCCAGACGCCGGTCCACGTCCTCGTCCCCAACGGGCTCGGGCATCTCGTCGCGGTCGAACAGCCAGAAGCACAAGCCGTCGCGAGTCACCAGCTCGCACAGCACGTCATCGGGCACGTGCCGGAACCTGGCCAACCTCAGCAGGCGAAGGTCCAGTGCATCCCGGTCGAACGGGTAATGCTCCTTGTGGTTCATCGCGCCCTCCCCTCACCGGGGGCGGGCAACAGTCGTGCCAGCGCGTGCGCGGGCACGACCAGGCGGGAACGCCGCCGAACCTTCGGCAGCACTCCGATTCGGATCAACCGACATACGTCGGCCTCTGACACGCCGAGAATCCACGCGGACTCCCGGATGGAAAACTCGCCGGTCGATCCGGCGTCAGGCATGGCGGTACTCATGAATGAAGTCCTTCGAATGAGAGAAAAGAATGATTTCAGCGATTATTTCTTCGATTCAGCGGACGCAACGATCCCGGCCGAGCGGATTACGACGACTCGGCTCACGAAATTGGATCGATGTGTCCTAAAGTCGTCGCCGGAGGCGGACCGCGGAGGAATACGTGCCGGAAGACTGGGAGTCTGTGGCTGAGGCCATCAATGCCCGCCTGCGGGCGCTCGGCATGACTCAGCGCGAGCTCGTCGAGGCGTCGAAGGTCTCCGTCGCCGTCGTGCGTGAGCTGCAGCGGAACACCGCTCAGCGTCGCCGTAGCAGCCGAACGCTGGAAGCGCTGTCGCTTGCGTTGGGCTGGCACCCGCGACACCTGGAAGCCGTGGCGTACGGGCGCCGGCCGCCCGAACTCGGAGAGCCTGTCTATTACGAAAAAAGCGACGGCACCGCAGAGCGCATTTCCGCCGTAGAAGCACGGCTTGAAGAACTCGCCGGACAAGTCTCCGAAATGAACGCCAATCTCGAGGCGCTGATTGGCCATGTCCGCGCGAATAGCCGACGTTAGCCGATGGGAAATCGCTTCGTGGAGCCGTGTGTTTTTCATGACTTCAATTCAAAACCAGCAACCCCCGCCTTCCAATGAAATGAGAATGGTGCGGCGGTGAATCGGTAATGCAAGGCAGTGCAATCCGACCCGGAGGAGATTTCTGATGGCGATCGCGTCCTCGTGGACAGGAGAAGCCGCAGGGCTTCTCCAGACCGCGATGCGGATGACCAACGAGGAGTTCGCTGAGCGTCTGGGCGTCTCCGTACGGACGGTCGCGGGCTGGCGCGAGCGCCCCGACCGATCGCCGACGAACGTGACTCAGCAGATACTCGACACCGCGTTGGCGCAGGCGTCAGCGGACGAGCAGGAGCGGTTCGCGAACCTGCTCGGGGATCAGGTGCCGGACGACGCGCAGGACGCTCGGGTCGATGTCCTGGCGGCTGGGCGCAGACTGAACGAGGACCGCCATATCGGGGCGGCGTTGGAGTGGCTTGATCGTGCTGCGGGGTGGTCTCCTGGTGCGGCTCGGCAGGCGGTGGCGTCGCGGTTCGCAGCAGTAGATGTCGGGCAGTTGCGCGATCTCGCGGCGCACCGGGGCAGGGTCGGACAACGCGAGGTCGCGGAGGTCTTGCGGCGCTATTACAGCCAACCCGTCGAGGGGTACGGCACCTATGGGGTCACCGTGGACGGTGGCGAAATGGTCGGCACGAGCGTGGTCACCCGGCTCGACTGGCTTGACCTCGGCTGTCTCCTGTCGCCGGACGCGGATCGGCTGCGGTTCTCGGCGAGCTTGTCCGCGCCGGCGGTCAGGTTGGACGAGTTCAGCGCCGATCGTGCGGTGGACCGGCTCGCGGAGACACTGGCGATCGGCACGCGGTTGATCGATCTGCCGCTGTACTGGCTGGCCGAACTCGACGTCAGCGGCGGAAAAATCGCTGGTCGACTGGGTGTAACCCAGTTCGCGCACTTCGGGCTGACGCTGGACCTGCTGGAAAGCGAACTGTTCGGCGCCGTGGTAAGTGGAGCGTCGGACACGCTGCCGTTGCGGGACAAGTACCTGCCCGACCTGGCCTCAGTGGTGAACTTCTCACGTCGGCTCTGCATCGGCGGCGCTGTCGCCGTCTGCGCCATCGCCCGGCCGTCCGGCCGGCACGGCGACCCTGACTACCTGATCCTGGCGCAGCGGCGTTCCGGCCACGTGGTCAACGCCGCCCGCAGACTGGCGCTGATCCCGAAGGGGTTCCACCAGCCGCTTGCCGACTACCGCGAGGACGTGCGGATCAGCGTCACGCTGCTGCGCGAGATGGAAGAAGAGCTGTTCGGGCGCGTCGACGTGGACAACACCAGCGGTGACCAGCGCTGCGCGGACCCGATGCATCCCAGCCGCTGGTCGGAGCCGATGACGTGGCTGCTCGATCATGCCGACCGGCTCAGGCTGGAGTGCACCGGGATCGGCTTGAACACGGTCAACGGCAACTATGACGTGGCCTGCTTGATCGTGATCGAGGACGAGGAGTTCTGGAACATGTTCGGCGGGCTGATCGAGGCCAACTGGGAGTCCTCCAGCCTGCACCGTTACAGCAGCCGCGACCCCGAATCCATCGCCGACCTCATCACCGATGAAGCCTGGACGGTCGACGGACCCTTTGCCCTGTCCCAGGGACTTCGACGCCTCACCGCTATCGGCGGCGACCGAGTCGACCTCCCCGACATCACCTGGAACCTCGCATGACATCACGACGAAATTGTCCGATAGGAATACTCGGTTCGATGAGAAATCGGTACCGCGGTCACGGACACGGGGCATTCCTCTACGGTTACTCTTGATGGGGCGGCAGGAGTCGTGTGAAGGAGAGTAATCGTGGCGCGCGAATCGGAACGGGTGGTGTTGTTGCGCCGGAAACTTGGTGCCCGGCTGCAACTCGCTCGCTCTACCGCGGGGCTTACGCAAAGCCAGCTCGCCACTGCCGCATTTCGAGATCGGACCACCGTTGCGCACATTGAGAAAGGTCGGCTGCGAGCGGACGATGGATTCTGGGCGACCGCAGACCAGATGTGCGGTACCGATGGCGCGCTACTCACGGCGTATACCGAGCTGCAGGCGTTGCAAGCCACCGAGGAGCTGAGACAACGCGAAGCCGTACTAGCAGAGGCGCAAGCTCAACTTGACCGCCTGAACAGCCTCGACCCGACGAGCGAGCGCACCGGTACCGAGGAGCGCGGACTCGCGCGGCTGGATATGGCACTGGCAGATGACCGGCATATCGGGGCGGCGTTGGAGTGGCTTGATCGTGCTGCAGGGTGGGTTCCGGGTGCGGCTCGGCGGGCGGTGGCCTCGCGGTTCGCGTCGGTAGACGTCGGGCAGTTGCGCGACCTGGCGGTGCACCGGGGCAGCGTGACGCAACGCCAGGTCGCGGAGGTCTTGCGCAACTACTACAACGGCCAGTTCGACAGCTACGGCACCTATGGGGTCACCGTGGACGGTGACGCAACAGTCGGCACCAGCGTGGTCACCCGGCCCGACTGGCTCGATCTCGGCTGTGTCCTGTCGCCGGAAACGGACCGGCTGCGGTGCTCGGCCAGCCTGTCCGCACCCGCTGTCAGGCTGGACAAGCAGAGCGCCGACCGTGCCGTCGACCGGCTCGCCGAGACCTTGGCGATCGGCACCCGGCTGATCGACCTGCCGTTGTACTGGCTGGCCGAACTCGACATCAGCGACGGCAAGGTCGCTGGTCGGCTAGGCGTGACCCACTTCGCACATTTCGGGCTGACGCTGGACCTGCTGGAAGGCGAACTGCTGGGCGCTATCGCGAGCGGATCGAGCGAGTTGCCGTTGCGGGACAAGTACCTGCCCGACATGGCCTCGGTGGTGGACTTCTCGCGTCGGCTCTGCGTCGGCGGGATGGTTGCGCTGTGCGCTATTGCCCGGCCGTCCGGCCCTCACAGCGACGCCGACTACCTCATTCTTGCCCAGCGGCGTTCGGATCATGTTGTCAACGGTGCTCGGCGGATGGCGGTGATCCCGAGGGGCTTCCATCAGCCGCTCGCCGACTACCGCGAGGATGCGCGGATCGGCGACACCGTGCTGCGCGAGATGGAAGAGGAGTTGTTCGGGCGTGACGACGTGGACAACACCCGCGGCGACCAGCGCAGCGCCGACCCGATGCACCCCAGCCGCCTCTCAGAACCGATGACCTGGCTGCTCGACCATGCCGACCGGCTCAGGATCGAGTGCACTGGCATCGGCCTGAACACGGTCAACGGCAACTACGACCTGGCCTGCCTGATCGTGATCGAGGACGAGCAGTTTTGGGCTCGGTTCGGCGGGCTGATCGAGGCCAACTGGGAGTCCTCCAGCCTGCACCGCTACAGCAGTCGCGACCCCGAATCCATCGCCGACCTCATCACCGACGAAGCCTGGACCGTCGAAGGCCCCTTCGCGCTGGCCCAAGGACTTCGACGCCTCACCGTCATCGGCGGCAACCGAGTCGACCTCCCCAACATCACCTGGAGCCTCACGTGACACCACACGAGTTCCCGGCCGGCAGCTTCCACGTCGGCAACGCCGGCAACAGCGCGGGCGCTCGTGGATGGATCTTGGGGCATTTCGTGGCTGACGAGTCCGACGTCCGTCACACCAAGGACGTTGAGGTCAAGTGGAGCGAGCACCCGGCGGGGGATCACCGCGACGGGTGGGTCACCGGCGAAACGCGCACAACGCTGCTCCTGCTCGTGAAAGGGCACTTCCACATCACCCTGTCGACCGGAGCCTACGAGCTGATCAAGCCCGGCGACTATGCGGTCTGGGGTCCGGGCATCGACCACATCTGGCGTGCCGAGGTTGACTCGATCGTCGTGACGGTGCGCTGGCCATCACGCTCGTAACGCGGACTATTCACGTTCATCGAGTGCGAGCTGTGCGCGCCAGACCTCCCGCACAAGATCACGGTCCAGTCCGGCTGCGTCGGCGGCCTTCGCGAAGTTCATGCCCGCGTCGATAGCGTCGATGATCGCCGCGTCACGACCAGCCGTGTCGCCCTTGATCACGCAATCCTCCAGCCGGTGCAGGGCGTTGCTGCGTGCGCGTTCTTTCCGCGCGGCCAACTGTTTCGAAAGTTCGGATTCGTCAATCGCGGCCTGTAGGTAGCCTCGCAGTACTTGCGCGTCGGCGGGGCCGATCAATGCTGGCACTCCAGTGGTGCCTACCCTGATGGCGACTTTTTTGGTGCCGTCGCGTTCGATCGTGGCGACCGACACCGGCTTACGGTGGTCGGCTTCGAGTGTCCAACAGGCGTCCCAAGCGTCTCTGCCGGTATAGCTCATGTGTCGACGGCACGTGAAAACTGACCCCCGCGTGGCATCGGAATTTTGACCCCCTTGCGGGCTGACCCTGGCTGCAGTCGAGCCAGGGAGGACGAAGGGATGTTGTCCGTGGAGGATTGGGCGGAGATCAGAAGGTTGCACCGGGCGGAGAAGTTGCCGATCAAGGCGGTCGCTCGGGTGCTGGGTGTCTCGAAGAACACGGTGAAGTCGGCGATCGCGTCGGATGTGCCGCCGAAGTACGAGCGGCCCCGGAAGGGGTCCATTGTGGACGCTATTGAGCCGCGGATCCGGGAGTTGCTGCAGGTGTATCCGACAATGCCGGCCACGGTGATCGCGGAGCGGATCGGCTGGTCGCGCTCGATCCGGGTGTTGTCGGCCCGGGTGGCGGAGCTGCGGCCGGTGTATCTGCCGCCGGACCCGGCCTCACGCACCAACTACGTCGCCGGGGAGATCGCCCAGTGCGACCTGTGGTTCCCGCCGATCACCCTGCCGGTCGGGTTCGGGCAGGTCCGCAAGTCCACCCAGCTGCCGGTGTTGACCATGGTCACCGGGTATGCGCGGTGGCTGCTGGCGCTGCTGCTGCCGACCCGCAAGGCCGAGGACCTGTTCACCGGCTGGTGGCAGCTCATCGTGACGTTGGGGGCGGTGCCACGGGTGCTGGTGTGGGACGGCGAGGGCGCGATCGGCCGGTGGCGCGGCGGCCGCAGCGAGCTCACCGCCGAGTGCCAGGCGTTCCGCGGCACGCTCGGGACGAAAGTGCTGGTCTGCCGCCCGGCCGATCCGGAGGCCAAGGGCCTGATCGAGCGGGCCCATGACTACCTGGAGCGCTCGTTCCTGCCCGGCCGCACCTTCGCCTCTTCGGCGGACTTCAACGCCCAGCTGGCCGACTGGCTGGCGATGGTGAACACCCGCCCGCGGCGGGCGTTGGGCTGCGCACCGACCGAGAGGATCACCGCCGATCGGCAGGCCATGCTCACCCTGCCGCCGGTGGCGCCGCAGGTCGGCTGGCGGGCCTCGACCCGGCTGCCCCGGGATCACTACATCCGGCTGGACTCCAACGACTACTCCGTGCACCCGGCGGTGATCGGCCGCCGCGTCGAGATCGCGGCGGACCTGCAGCGGATGCGGGTGCTCTGCGACGGCAGGCCCGTCGCCGACCACGAACGGGCCTGGGCATGGCATCAGACGATCTCCGACCCCGAGCACGTCACCGCCGCGAAAGCGCTGCGCAGGGCCCGGATCGGGCTGCTGCGGCCGACACCCGAGCCCGACGTCGAGGTGCGCTGCCTGGCCGACTACGACACCGCACTCGGCCTCGACGATGGCGGGGTGGCGTGATGGGCGCCAAGACCAGCACCACCAGCCGTGACGTCACCGCCGAGGTCGCATTCCTGACCCGGGCGTTGAAGGCGCCCACCCTGCGCGAGTCGGTGACCAGGCTGGCCGAACGCGCCCGCTCCGAGTCGTGGACGCACGAGGAGTACCTCATCGCCTGCCTGCAACGCGAGGTGTCCGCCCGCGAGGCGCACGGCGGGGAGGGCCGGATCCGGGCCGCCCGGTTCCCGGCCCGCAAGAGCCTGGAGGAGTTCGACTTCGACCACGCCCGAGGCCTCAAGCGCGACACCATCGCCCACCTCGGCACGCTGGATTTCGTCACCGCGAAGGACAACGTCGTCTTCCTCGGCCCGCCGGGCACCGGCAAGACCCACCTCGCGATCGGCCTGGCCATCCGCGCTTGCCAGGCCGGACACCGGGTCTTGTTCGCCACCGCCGCCGAGTGGGTCTCCCGGCTGGCCGAGGCCCACCACGCCGGCCGGCTCCACGCCGAGTTGACCAAGCTCGGCCGCTACCCGCTGATTGTGGTTGACGAGGTCGGCTACATCCCGTTCGAGGCCGAGGCGGCGAACCTGTTCTTCCAGCTCGTCTCCTCCCGCTACGAGCGGGCCAGCCTAATCGTCACCAGCAACAAGGTCTTCGGCCGCTGGGGCGAGGTGTTCGGCGACGACGTGGTCGCCGCCGCCATGATCGACCGCCTCGTCCACCACGCCGAAGTCGTCGCGCTCAAGGGCGACAGCTACCGGCTCAAGGACCGCGACCTCGGCCGCGTCCCCGCAGCCACCACAACCGAAGAGTAGAGATCAACAAGCCCCAAGGGGGTCAGTTTTCGGATGCCGATAAAGGGTCAAGATTCACGTGCCGTTGACAACCATGACAGCCGTCGCCGTATACGCCTTGACGCGAAAGCAGCGGCGTGCTTATTCATGTCCACTCCGCAGGGCAAGAGGAATGGCTTGGCTGAGCGGGCGGTTCTGTGGAGGCCACAACCTGTACGGGCCATCCCAGCCGTCAGCGTAGAGTTCGTGAACCACGAGCACGCCGTCAGCGCAATATGAGCATTTGAGAAGTTGAAGCACAGAGGGCGGTTGCTCGCCCGTATCCGGCTGTGGAACCGATCCAACAACGGTAGCCAGAGCGGTTTGCTCGCAGTGGGGGCACACAATCGCGTGATGATCATGCAAGGTAAGCGGGTCGCGATCCTCAGAGGTGGTCACTAAAAGATGGTGCGTGTCTCCGACGTGACGACAGGCGTTAAGGGCGAGGCGATCATGTCCAGCGACACGACCAAAGGCGTGGCTGCACGATTTCACCTGTCCGGCAGGTCCGCAGCTCATTTGCAAGCGCAACGCTCTTGATCAAGACCGGAAATGCCCATGATCTTCGGAAGTCCGGGTATGACGATCATCACTGACCGGTGCTCCGTTATTGCGCTCAGCCGAGGAGACCGGTGTCGTGAAGTGCGCCGGAGACCGGAACGGAGACGCTCAGGGTGACCCCGCCCAGCCGCGGCGCCGAGGAGATCCACAGCCTGCCACCGAGCCGCTCGGCGTCCTTTGCGAGGCTGCGCAGACCGAAAGAGAGACCATCGCGTCGGTTCAGGATCGCCCGCACGTCCAACTCATCGCCGTCGCCGTCGTCGTGCACCTCCATGGTGATCCAGGCCAATCCGCTCCGCACCACGACCAAGATCTGGGTCGCGTTGGCGTGTTTAGCCACGTTGGCTAGTCCCTCACGAACCGTGCGCAGGAGCACGTCGCGACTGCGCCCAGTGGGTTCACGACCGGACCCCCTGAGTTCGATGTCCACGGAGATTCCCGACTCCTGGACGAACTCGTCGAGATGATGGCGGATCCAGCGGTGCAGCGGCGCGGCGGCCTCGGGTGAGCCGTCCCCGGTCCTGGTCAGCTCGAACAGGGCTTGCCGCAACTGTGAGCCCGCTTCGGACAGCCTCGTAGCAAGGAGGCCGACCGTGTCAACGGCGTTGTCCGGCAGGCTCGTGTCCTCCCGGAGTTCCTGCAGGAGAAGTTGGGCAGTGAATAGTTTCTGGGTGACTCCATCATGGAGGTCGGTGCCAATACGCTGCCTCTCAAGAATACGCGTCAGCTCCTGTGACTGCTCCAGTAGAATGGAATTCTGAAAGGCTAACGCGGCCAGATTGCTGAAATGTTCGAGCAGTCTCTGCTCTACCGAACTCGGCTGGAAAACTCGCCCGGCACAGTCGGTGAAGATGACTCCCATCAGGCCGATCCGCTCGCTCCGCAACGGGCTCGCGACTAAGGTGCCGCGCACCGAGAAGAGGTCGGCATACTTCGGCGGTATGGCCTGGCGAATCTCGTCCCGTGGAATGACCACGGGGCAGTTGCTGGCCGCAACATGTTCGAAGACCGGGATGTCGTCGGGGTGCTCGCGAATCTGCGCCACGTCGGCGAGTTCGACGCCGTGTCCCGCCGTACCCACGATTTGCCCTGTTGACGGTTCGATTGTGGTTATGACGGCTCGTTCGTAGCCGATCGCCTCACAGATGGCGCTCGCGATGTTCTGGGCAACCCCTCGGGCGTCGGCAGGTTCCAGTAGCAGGCGCACGATCTCCAGTAGCCGGTCGTAAGCGGTGAGTGCCGACTCGTTGTGCGTAGTCATGTCGCCTCGTGCGTGAGCTCGGGGATCGGTCCGCACGCTGTGCGCGGCCGGGTCGCCGGAGTTCCAGCATCTTCAAGGTACTCCTGCACGTTGGGATGGGCGTGTTCTGAGGGGCCGGGGATCGTCGGACGGGTGTTTCGAGACCTCCATTTGGGGGTGTGCGCGCACAAGCTGGAGGTGACGGCCCATGCCCGGCATGGGTGAGCGCGATCTGGGCACGTGCTTGTGCCACGGCTCTGTCGGGTGGGAAAGCCGCACGTCAACGTGCTTCTGCGAGCGGTTTCGCGCTGGATACAACTCCTGCGTCTAGAGCCGAGGGATGGCAAAGAGTAATCGGAAAACTACCATACGAACTCATTTTGTCGTCTTGTGATCCGTGTTACCAACTGTCTTCACATCGATCGAGGAGCGCGAGCAGTACGTGGCGAGAGGTTTAGCAATGAGGCGAACACACAGTCTTCCGACTGCCACGCAGGAACTCGTGTGTGCTGCACAGCGGGGAGAGGTTGAGGCGTTCGGTCTGCTGTACCAGCGGTATCGGGATCGGGTCTTCGCGTATCTCGTCGTGCGCCTGCGTGACTACGCCACCGCGGAGGATCTGACCAGCGAGACCTTCGTGCGGGCGCTGGGCTCGTTGTCGTCATACCGATACACGGGTCGTGACGTCAGTGCCTGGCTGATCACCATCGCGCGCAACCTGGCATCCGATGCGCTTACCAGCGCGCGGCACCGTAGAGAACTGCTTACCGACGCGATGCCCAGTTGCGAGAGTAGGCAAGCTAGCCCGGAGGAACAGGTCATCGCGAGGGCCGATTTCGAGCGCGTGGCCCGGCATTTCACTCTGCTTTCCGTTGATCAACGTCGCTGTATAGAGCTTCGATTGCTGGAACGGGTGAGCCCGCTAGAGGCGGCGCGTCGAATGAACCGGAATGCCGCTGCGGTTCGCGCTCTGCAATTGCGAGCGGTGCGCCGGTTGTCGAGTCTTTGCGCCGCCGAGGAGTCCGACGTTGTCGAGAAGCTAAAGGGAGCGGCAGCGTGAACATCTCAATTGACCGGCGTGTACAAAGCGGGATTTCGTGGGAGTCCATCGGCTCGGTGGCGGTGGTTCGGGGGGCGTCGACCGCCTTCTCGATCCTGGTGATTGGCGGTCTGCTGGCACCGATCGTTGGGGTCGTCGCGCAGCCGCTTGCCCTGATCTGGTTGCCGTCGACCTCGGTCGTGGCCTTTGTCGTGGCGGGCGCGCGGGCCGCGTCTGTTCCGTGGCCTCCGCTGGGTGGCGCGGCGTCGGCGCTGAGCGGGTATCTGCTGGTCCTGCCGCTGGTGTTGTTGTTGAACCCCGAGGGCAGGAACCTTGGTCAGATCGCGGCGACCGCTGCCCTCGCTGTTGTGACCGGTGCGGCGTTCGCGTGGTGCGCCTCCAAAAGAGCCAACCGGAAGGCGAGGCATTGCGCATGATCACTGGAGAGCGCGCGATCGTGCTGCTTTTGCGGCTCCTGATGATTGTCTCGGCTACCGCGTTCGGCCTGGGTACTTCAGGAGGACGTATGGGATTCGGGAGCTACGGCGGTGAGCGCGGATGAGCGCACCGTCGAAGGCGGCCACGCCGGACGCCGCGACCACCACACCCGCCCGGCGCCGGCAGCGGAGGCCGGGCCCTGTCATGGGCGCCGTGACCGAGCTGGGCGAGATGACCCGGCTCGGGGCGCGGGTGCTGTGGATGGTGGTGCGGCGGCCGTGGGGATTCTGGGGTGATGCCGCCGACCAGATGTATCAGATCCTCAAGCAGTGCTGGATCCCGATGGCCATCTCGACCACGTTCTTCGGCCTCGGCGCACCCGGCCTGCAGGGCGGCAACCTGTACGACCTGTTCGGCATGCCGGAACGGCTGGGGTCGTTCT
>Ga0299914_10001066_pt1 | contig 17562 bp, 28 predicted proteins | sample RVTome_10_FD_201361 | JGI IMG/M metagenome (GOLD analysis project Ga0299914, IMG submission 201361) | Soil microbial communities from uranium-contaminated site in the Upper Colorado River Basin, Wyoming, United States - RVT153D57 (version 2) ...
AATCTCTGAGAGCTTAGTGGACACGATCTGGTTTGGTTTGGGGGTGAACTCCTTACCGTTCTTGTCGAGACGAAGTGCATCGTCCCAGAAATATCGCGGCTTTGTGTTACCAGTGTCCTTGTCTTCCACTGAATACTGCGCTGGGTACTTAGCGAACTCCCGGTCAAATATCGACTCGGTTTCCTCCATGACGAGACTGAACATGTGTTGCTCGGTCTTCTTACCCGTAGTAGTCTTGAACTTGTCGGCCTTGAAGCCGGAATACCAGCTCCGAACTCGGACGTCGCCAATAACCGCACGATCCTCAAAGTGTTCGAAGTAGTTAGCCAACTCGTCCCGAAGCTTGTGCCTAGGCATCTTGTACTCCACTCCGGTTTCCTCGATGAACCGCTTGTACAGTTCGAAAGCCTGGTTGAGCGTAACGCCACCCTGCTCCTCGAAGAGGTCGTAGTGAGCCTCAATGAAGTTGAAGAACACGTCCGTCTGAAGCATCATCTCCACGGGCTTGTACCCCGAGTAGTAGTCCTTACCCATGGTGAGATATATCTCGTGACAATGCCACGCGATAGCACCGAGTTCGAACTTGATCTGGTTCATCAAGGCTTGATACTTCCGCGGTGGAAGCGTCTCGCCGGTAGGATGAACGTCGATCAGACGTCGAATAAGACCAGAACGGCTGTCCGTGATCTTGACGGGCGAGTTTGAACCGATGAACATCATGGCGATGAAGCGCATCATGTACTTCGGCTTGTTCTTCTCATTGATCTCCATAGGCTCGTGAGCCACAAGAGCATTCAACTTCGAGTTGTCCGCGATCTTGCTCAAGTCACCATCGTGATCGATAGCGATAAGCGGGTTCGTCTTGAAGGCTTCGAGCGCAAACGAGTTGTTCGCACTTGTCAGTTCCTTCGCAATGAACGCAGTCCAGTATTCCTCGAACATCCATTGAATAATGTTCAAAATGGTGGACTTGCCGGTACCCTGGGAGCCGTAAAGAACCAGGAACTTCTGGATGGATTTGCTATCACCGGCAACAATCGCACCGATAGCCCATTCGAGTTTCGCCCGATTCTCTTCGTTATACAGAGTACCGACAAGTTCATCCCATGCCGAAATATCGCCCTCGGCAAGGTCATAAGGAAGACGTCGACTGACGTAGTCCTCCTTCTTAACCTCCGTATTACGGAAGGTAAGACGACTGTCCAACTGGTGGTAGTTGTCGGACAGATGACCCACGTAGTTCCGGAACTGGAGCCAACTGTTGCTGGAAAAGTCAGCGAGGTATTTCTTTCGGATATCGAAGATACCGGGTGTCTGCACCTGATAGTCTCTGATCGCTTCATCGACAAGTCGTTGTACGTCAAACTCGTCTGATGACCAAAGTCCCTTCTTCTCATCCCAGATCGCGTAGAAGTTCTTAGCCCGAACCATCAGGTCCTTAGACCTTCCCACATGGAAGTCTGGATATACTTCCAGAACATTCTTCTTCTGTGCGGACTCCCTCTCCTTGATCTTAAAGAAATCAAGAGTCTTCTGACTCTTAAACGTATCTGGTACGTCCTTCAGCTGCTCCATTACACCCCCTTTCCATCACCAACGTGGTCGAGTATTAACGTAGTGCCCCTCGAGCAAATACGATGACATGTGGTACCACAACTCGACGTCTCTCTGATCGCAAGTTGCATGATGAAGAGGGAAGAGGCCTCCTTCTCCATCATATGAATATCTCCTACTACATAGCCGGTCAAGAACCTCTTCCACCTCCTCTTCGATGGAAATCTCGTATACGGCATCCGAATATTGGTCTAGCTCTAGATTGTGCATGAACCGCCAGAACCATTCAACAGACGACCTCCCGGATTCAAAGGCCGCCAGTCGGGCGAGGGCAATGAACATCTCGAACATGCTGCATTCGAGATCTCGCCATAGCCCGTGGAGGTCATCAAACGATCGACCCCGGCTGGAGTTTAGGAACTCTATTCGGAGCTCTTTCCCATCCTCCAGCCGGTTGTCGTCATTTGGCACGAACCAGTAAAACTCCGTCGTGTATAGCTTCCGGCAGAGTTTCCAGAAGTTACGGTCAGGGTTTCGGTTCTTCAGCGGTCCGATTTGGCTGTAAAGCCATTCGAAATATGCGTCGTCCAGAGTTCCGACATCAGTCGCCATCTCGCATCCGTCGTGGTCGCTCCTTGGGCGCCTTGATGCCCAGTTCGACCTCGTCCATGCCCAGGACGATTGCGGCATAGGAGTTGTTCACCAGAATGACCTCGTACAGAGTCTGGTGCTCGTCATTGCGGATGTAGATGGACGTCTTGCCGTTGCCCTGCACGTCCTTGTGGAACATGTGCAGATGGCGTTCGCCGATGGTCTCGTCGACTCGATCGATCTGCGAATTGGCCTCGTCGCAGAGCGTGTCATCCACTTCGTAGTACGTGAGCGTGTCGAGAGAATATCCCGGCTCGTTCTCGAAGTAGTCTGCCTCCGTGATCTTGTAGGGCTCGCCCTCGATCTTTTCGTAGGTGTCGATCTCCTCATCGTCCGGCTCTTCGACCTCGTTCAGATCGATGACTTCCTGATGATCGAAGATGCTCTGGGTCTCTCCGGCGTTGGCCTTCTCGACCGCCGCATCGATCTTCTCGGAAGCTACCTCGAGGCCGGAATATCCCATCTGCTCGATGATGCGACGGCCCTTGTCGACGGCTGCCTGCACCTCGGGAGACGGGTTCTGAGCCATCTCGAGAATGGAGACCTCGCCCTCGCCCTTGCGAATGAGAGCGTAGCGCTGCTTGACGCTGTCGATCTCCGAGTTGGCCCAGTCCTCGTAACGGGTACGAAGAGCCTTATTGACGCTGACGTACGTGACGATGCCTCCGAGGACACCGCCCGTGACTGCCGAAACGACAGCCGTAGTGAGAACAGTCTTGTTCATCAGTTTTCTCCTAGATCTTTCCAGTGATGGAGTTCTTGACCGCAGTAGCAGTCTTCCGATTCGACGTGAGTCGGTTGTCCGTTTACTTCCGCTTCGAAGAAGACGAGGTGCGCCTGTCGATTAGCTACTTCGAGGACGGCTTCAACTTCGTGGAGCTGTTCGAAGAAGGTAGGCTGTTTCGAAGCTGCCGAAGCTCCTCGTTCTGCGAGAGGCGCTGCGTCAGATGCGGCTTCCTCACGAAGGGCTTCTTCGGAACCTCCGGCGAAGATGTCCCAGAGGAGTTGCTGCTCGGCAGTTCGTTCTTCGGGTCGGTCTTGCCGGTCGACGGATGTGAGGGCTTGCTCGTACCCTTCCCGTGTGACGTTGACCGGTTCCCCACCGACTTCGAGGATGTAGCCTGTGCCTTCCCCTTCGCGGACGAGCGAGACGGACTGGATGCGTGCGTGTCCGTCGAGGACGACTGCGACTGCTCGGCCGCCTTCTGCATCTCGAGCTTCTTCTGCGCGCTCAGACGCGTTGCGAGGGCTGCCGGGTTGGGGATTGACATCAGCGGTTCTCCTTAGTTTCTTCTGGATTTTACGGACACGACTCTTAGCGGTCATGGTTCTCCCTCAGGAGGCCGGCCTACGGGAATATCGCAGGCCGGCCGTGAATGTGATCAGATCTTGTCGAAGATGGTTCCGTCGACGTTGAAATCGAGCAGGATATAGCCGTGCTCGGTCTGGTAGTCCCGGACGTTGAACTCGATGAAGTTGTCGCCCTCGTGGTCGGGATTCTCCGGGTCGTAGATCCAACCCGTGATGACCGACGCAGGAGTGTCCTCGATGCCGAGCGTGTTCAGAACGTCACGAAGGAAGACGTGACCACGAGCCTTCAGTCGATCGTTGTACATGTTCTGAGCGACCTGAAGACGGAAGAGGTTGTCGTCGTGGAACCCCGTCCAGTTCTCGTTGGTGTTGTCGTATTTGAAGCGGAAAGGCGACGCGGCGTGTTCCCCATCGACGAGTACCTTCTGCTTCACCTTCTTACCGTTCTCACCCTCGACGGTCTCCGTGCGCTGACCAAGGAAGACGTCCCGGTCGTACTCCTCGCCGTGGTCCTCACGGACGCGCTCCCGGTAGGCCTCGTACGAAGCCGCAAGACCGTTGTACGCCGCCACGAGTGCCGCGTTCCGCTTGTTGAGGATGTTCTGTGCGCTGAGGATGCAGATGATACCGCCCGCTGCGAGCGTCACCGGCAGGATGTAGAGCTTGCCGACCTCGACGACATTTCGGACGTAGACACCCGTACGGTGCTGAACCGGAGCGTCACCCTCTTCAATCTGCTCGTTGACCCAGCGAAGTCGGTCCTGACCTTCATCGATCTTCTCTTCGAGCTTGAGGGTGTTCTTTGCCGCGAGAACACCGCCGACCACGACGCTCGTCACACCGATGGTGGTGAGGATCGCGGGAGCGTGCTTCTGGACCTGCATCAGTCCACGACTGATCGCCTTCTGTACATTGGGGCTGATATTCATCAGATTCTCCTTGTGAGATATGGTTGATTGTTGATGTTAGATCGCGTCTGCACGCGGCATCTCGAGGAGATATCCGCCACCCCTTGCAGGGCTGATTCGTGCTGCAGACAGATCTGTCCACCCGAACTTGAGATCGGTGTGTTCGGCAGTAATACCAACAGCACCGTAGAGGTCCGCCACCGTAGCGGATTCGTACTCGTCGACTAGTGCTAGCAGAGTGTCGAGCACCTGCTCTGCTTCGCCACGCGTCGGGATAAGAATCTCCCCGAAGTCGTGATTGGCACGGCCACGAGGACTGATATCCGGGCCCGAACGTTCGACAGCCTTCTCGGAAATGCCTCGGTAGTTCGTCTTTCCCGTCAGCTGGCTGCCGCGAGCCCTCGAACTCCGTGTGCTGCTCCCGAAGAGAGACCGCTCAAGTCCACCCGTGAACGTCTCGTAGAGAAGATCCTTCACACGCGGAATGATGATATCGAAGAGCACGTACTGACCGACCGACTCGGCACTGTCGCCGGCGAAGGTCTCCTTGAACTTGCTTCCGATCGACTTCTTTCGGGCCGTGCCAGATGCGATTTGCTGGATCTTGGGTCGTTCAGGAGTGCCAGCGGCCTCGTTTTTCGACTTCGAGCTGTTGCTTCCGTAATCGAACTTCGGCTTCTTTGCTTCTTCGGTCATTACCTGTTCCTTCTTGATGAGAGTGCGAGAAAAATGAAAGCCACAGTTAAGTGGCCTCCATTAGAGCATCAGTTGTCTTCCTTTTCAGGGGAGTCTTCCTCTGCATCGAGTTCGTTGATCGTGAGGATCACTTCGGTGATGTTCTTCTCGACGATGGACGCGATCTTGGCACCGATCAGACCGCCAGCGATGGCCGTTCCTACCTTGATACCGAAGGCCGGAAGGGCCTTGATACCGAGGGGGACGATCATCTTGACGGCAGAATCGATGGCAACACCGGCGGACGTCGAGACGACAATCGAAGCGATGGTCGGGACGAGTGCGATGAGCATGGGTTGTTCCTTTCAAGAGAGAGTTAAATGGGTCTCACTATAAGCTCGGTTTTTTATGCGAATTAACGCACGGCAAACGACGGCTCATGGCGAATGATGACTTCCCACCATTGAAAGTGGAGACGAAGAGTCATGAAGTCGTCGTCCATTTCCATCTCGAGATTGGCTTTGTCGGGAATACGGTTTGCGACACGAAGATACTCGATCAACTCGTCGATCTGGCCGTACTGTTCCTCGTTCCACACACTCGAAGGAACTACAAGAGTCTTCTCTCGGGAAGAGACTCTTGGTTCTTGAGGCATTACGAGCGTAGTCGTGCTAAGACCGCGAATACGCTTCTGGAGTCGATCCAAGTATGACTGGACGAGCTCGTTCTTCATGTTCATCAGTTTACTCCTTGGTACATACGAGCGGGCAGGGAATGTCGTCAGGACGGGCTTCCGTCAGATACTCCCCACCCGCTCTATCATATGTCGGGCCTTTTTAAGCGTCCTTGCCCAGGACAATATCACTCGTCGCTTTGTCCGGGACGAGCTACTAACATTCACCTCCGGTTCAGTGCCGGTTTATTTCTATCCCTGCGTGTTCCGCTCAGGATTTGGGCTTAGCCGGTGCCCTAAGTACTCGTGGTGGGACTTGAACCCACGACTCCGCACGTTTTTTGCGGTACTCTAACCAACTGAGCTACACGAGATACCCCGAAGGAATTGTGCTATTGGCCTTCGGAATTAGCCGCTCAGACCCATACCTGACTCGCTGCAGTTCATCAGTATAGGGTCACCGATATCTTTCCCAGGGTAGCGGGCGAAGTCGGCTTTCAATCTTGCGGCAGTCTTACTAGGATGAGAGTACTTCGATGAGTCGCCATCCGTAGTTGGGTTGCTTGGTCCTGACGTGAGTGAGCATCTCCTCACCTTCGCCCTGCGTCCGAGGGACGGGGATAACGGCGTCTTGCCATCCCCGTTCGGGAGTCCAGTACTGAAGTACAAACCGCTCCATGATGGGTCTCCGTTCAAGAGAAGTTGTGTGCCGACTCGATCTTTTCCACTAGATCCCTACGGCTATGAAGCACCGGCCTACGGACATATATCCGGATTATGTGGCGTACTAAACTTCTTCATAGTTGTTAACTAGCAGGTTAGCCGCAGTAGGTTGCCATTCGTTCCGCTCAAGACGGACTCTTACCCACGGACTCATTACCAAGAGGCAATTCGACCTACTCTAGAAGGCATAACTTCGGGTGGAACGCCTTCTAGTTCTGTGACTTGTCTCGCTGTGCTGCCTTCCAGGCCTCGAACTCCGCCTGCTCGTCGGTCTCTGCCGCGTGAGCACCAGTGGATGCCTGCTCGATCGGCGTCTCCTTGATTCGGAACGGCTTGTGATCGGCGGTCTCACTCGGAAGAGTGGGAGCCTTGCTGATCTCCGTGTAACCACCCGGAATGATAGGCGAATCCACACGAGCCGGCTCGGTCGAAGGCTCCGACTGGACATTCTGCTGGTGCGGGGGAACGGTCGGCTGGTTCTGCGGCGGCGCCTGGAACACGACATCGCCGGCCCGTCCGATGGGGGGTGCTTCCTCGAACTTTGGCTCCTCGAAGACTGCCTCGGGGATGTTCTGCTGGGTACGGAACTGTTCTGCGAGCTGACGTGCATCCGGCTTATATCCCTCGGGAACACCGCCCTGACCCTGCGCCTTGGCAGTAGCTCGAGCGATGAGCTCCTTGGGCATGAGACCCGTGATGAACTTCTCAGCCCGCGTACCCTCGTCCTCGAAGAGGTTCAAGAGCAGGTCGCTGTAGAGCGCCGAGTTCTGGAACCGCTGAAGGATCTCAGGCGACTTCTCGAAGTGCTTGCCATCCTCCGACTTGATGCCGTATGCCTTGTTGACGAGCATCTTGATGAAGGCCAGAAGCCGGCGAAGGTCCTTGTCTCGAATGGCGTCCTGCAGATCTGCCTGGATACCCTTCTCCGAGTCGGACTGGATCTCGACGAGCTCGAATTCTGTGAGGTTGAAGTAGAGGTCTTCGGTGCGTGGGGTGCCGTTGAAGTCGGTGTACGTGATGGTCTGCTTGAGCATTAGCTCTCCTTGATCAGTTCGAGGGTTTTATCTTGTACCGCATCCATGACCATATCGGTGTGATATTGATCATCTGCGATATTGCGAACACCCTCATGAAATTCCATGAGGAGTAGATTGGTTTCGGACTCGTCGCAAGCGGCCAAGAAAATGGCAGCCTGCTCTAGTGCTTCACCGTCACCGTTTCCTGCGGCCTTACGACCGAAGATGCGCATTGCGTAAAAATCACTAAGAGCGAGCTTTGCCATTTTCTTGGACCTTTCTTGTACTGAGTTAGGACGTGAGGAGACGAGCGTCGAGCATCTTCTTCTGCTTCTTCTTCGACCGACTCATCGTGGCGCCGGCGAACTTGGTGCTCGGAGCACCCGGAACCGGAGCCCAGAATGCGGCACGCTCGAAGATGGGGGTTCCGACCTTAGCCGGCTTCTCGAACTTGATCCCGGCGCGCTTACGAGCCTTACGTGCTGCAGTTGCCATGTGAATATCCCTTACCAGATTCTGCCTTCGATCCAGCGTTGTGCTGAATAGGCGGTTGATTGATAGATCGTGTTGAAGAGAGAAGCGCGCTCCACCATGGCCGAATATGTTCCGGAATCCACGATGAAGCGACGCTCCCGATCGAGAATAACTGCGAAGTCGTCCTCGGGTATTGCCTTACTGAGTGTTGGTGAAGATGGCATCATCGTACGTGAAGCCGGCCGAGACCTGCATGGTGATGTTCGCAGCGTCGAGAACCGAATATGCCTGGAGCCACTTGATGGTCTGGCCGGGAAGCAGGACGGTCGTCGGAGGGAAGCCGATACCCTCAGCTGTGTCGAAGACTCCGGGTGCCTCGACCCCACCGGAAGTGGCCGTCCCGTAAACGAGGGGCTCGTAGTTCTCATCGGAGTTGTTGGACAGAACGAACTCGAAGAGGACGGTGGAATGACCCTCTACAGCACCAGCGGCATAGTCGGACGGCGTGTACGGAGCCGGCACAGAGACGGAGAGGGAGACGTTGTTGTCCCAGGTGACGGTCTCACCGAAGGCATGCACATCGTTCGTGGGCTCCGGCGGTGATACGGTGTCGGGTGCAGCCGCCTGAGAAGCCTCCGGATCGGCGGCCTCGGCCTGCGGAGTTGCAGCGCAGCCGGTGAAGACGTAGACGAACACGAGCGCCAGAAGGACAGCGACGGTGAGGAGAACGGGACGGGTGTGGTGGAGCAGGATACGGTCACGCATGATTTTCCCCTTTCAAGAGAAATAGTTTGGTAGTGCGATTGAGGTGTTTCTGTGTTACCGGCGCGAGTCTCTGATGATGATCCAGATGAGCCAGAGACCGCATGTAAGGACGATGAGAACCGCGTCCATCAGGAAATTGAAGCATCCGTAATTCCGAGGAGGATACGGAGGATTGTACACATATACGATCTTCTTGCTCATCAGAATCACCTCTCAGTGATGATGGATTCTGCTAGTTCTTCGAGTGTGAATGACATGTCTGTTCCGGCGTAGTGACCGTCCCATTTGTCGCTCTCGGGGTTGGTCCGCTCATTGATTCCTTGCTCAAGAATCTTGGCGGCTTCGCGAAGTTGCTCGGGGCTGATCGACACGTAGGTACCAGTGGAGATCGGAGCACCTCGGTGAGGACTATAGCGATTCAACGGCATGATGTCTCCACGAGAAAGAAGGAAGCCTCTGCACGGGTTAGGTACAGAGGCTTCCTCAAGTGATCCGATTACTCGGTGGTGGCATCGGCGATTGCTTCGCCGGCCTCGGTGGTGATCAGGAGGACGTTCTCGGTCTGGTCCTTCATCTTGGACAGCACGACGGCGGTGGCGATGACGCCAACCGTGACGGCTGTTGCGATGATGACCTTCTTGCGAACGTCGTTCTTGTTCTCCTTGAGGGCGGTGACGAGCTTGTTAGCCATGATGTTTCCTTTCAAGAGTATGTGACGGGTGTCACTATATGGCGTGTTTTTTGTGCGAGGGTTAGTTGTCGATACCTGCGAAATACACAAGAATGACGACGATTTGAGAGAGGAAGAACGCGAACAGAACCCTATAAAACAGCCCGCGTTTCTTATCACTCAAAGCCAGGCCTACCTTCGATGCAAGCCTTTGGGAAATCATGATAGGGACCGTGAATGGTCTCCAACATCGGCTCATCCCCACGAATATCTTCTAGACAGGAGATACAGACCCCTTGGCTCGAATTCTTCTTGAGAATATCGTCGATTCGAACGGCTCTTTCCTCAGCCGTCTCATCTTGGTAGGATATCGACATTACCTTTCCTTTACATACAGGGGTCCCAATGACCCTCCTGAATATCGTCATCCAAAAGGGCCATCGGGGTGTCATCCGGTTTATCCCAGCAACCGCACTGGCATTTGACTACTTTACCAAACGCGGTGATACCCAACCTTGGGAGGAAATCGGTACGACAGAGCGAGGACAGGCTTGTCATCCTCAAGTACGGCCGTGAACTGAATCTCCAGAGGAGTCTCGTTGTTCCAGCCGATGTCGTCACCCCCAGCCACCCGGCCGAGACCGATCTTGCTGTAGAAGTCGTTCTGGGAAGCGTACATGTCTCCCAGAATCTGGCGATTGATGTCCACCTCAGCCCGCTCGATATCGAGACGCGAACTCTCGAAGAAGCGACCGGTGAGAGTGTCGAAGCACAGGACCTTGTCAGTTCCCACGAAGACGATCTCGGAACCTTCGGCGCTGTGGACTTTGTCGGACGCGATCTCGTCCACGACCTTGGCCGCCTTGGGCTTTCCGACGACTGCTTCGACCTTGTCCCGGTACTCCCGGAAGGCCGTCTCTCCGACAGCGATCATTCCCATGAGGGCTGCGTTTCGACGATTGCCGATGGCGGTGCCGGCGATGATGCAGGTGACCGTGACACTACCGATCAGAAGGACCGGAATGTGTCGTTTCCAGCCGATCTCGAACTTCTCCTTGCCGGTGAGAACGCGGTCCGTCGGGTCGACGATGTGTGTGGCCTCGATGACTTCCTGCTGGTAGACACGTCCTGCCTTGTGGGCGAGAAGACCAGTAGCCACCACGCCACCGACTCCGAGGCCGGCGAGAATGGTAGGGGCATTCTCCTTGAGGGTTGCCTGGGTGCGATTGACGAATGCTTCGAGTGTCATGCTTGTTCCTTTTCAATGATGTAGTCGTCCTGATCGAAGAGCTGGACATTGGGCTTCTTGTATGCTCGAGAGAGAGCCAGGACACCTTCGGGCGTGTCGACGTCGACCCACACACCATCGCTCATGATCTTGAGCCTCATACGAGCAGCTTCTCGTTTACGTTGTGCCGAAACGGTAATGATGTATGCGGCCCACATTACGATAGCGAAACCGCCACCAAGCCAGAGTGCACTGGAGATCGGTGCGGTCTCGAGATAGCCGGCGAGGGCGAAGATTGTGATGAAGCAGATGAGGAACAGCAGAATCTCGAGAATATCGCGAGGCTTGAGGTGCTTCATGGGTTCTCCTTTCAAGAGGACATAATTTGAATGCCTAGTTCCAGAATCCCTTGCGGGAAAATGGTCTCGAGGCATTAAAGGAAAGGCGTTGCGAGCTGGCAACGGTGAGGACTATCTAAAGTCTTCCCTTTCATCATAAGGTGTGTTTTTTGTGCGAGGCCGAGCCATCTTGGCATTGACGGCACACCCATCTCCTTGATCGACAAACCCAAATTTCGAGTAAAATCGAACCAATTGCTCCGGATTGAGCATGGTCTGAACGGGCCCTCCATAGCCTCTCGCGAGCAAATGTAGCTCGAGACCATTTTTGTCGGCGAACTCGATTACTCGCGTTAGAAGCCCCGTAGCGTGTCCCTGACCACGTACTCTAGAGTAGACATGACTCACTAAACCTCTGTCGCCCGAAATAACGACGGTACAACGAGCTGATTCGTATCGAAACTCCTCTACGCGTTTATTCATTTGTCTCTTAAAATCCTTTCTGACAAAGAATATAGCCCGTGTTAGGGGCTATACGCTTGTAGTTCACTCAGTGGTGATGGAGTTCTGCAGTGCTGTGTCGGCAGCGTTGGCCAGCACGTGGATGACAGCGACCGCTGCGATCGTGACTACGGTACCGAGGATCAGCTTCTTTGCGAGTCGGGTAACCGCCACTTCAGTAATGGCGGCGTACTCAACAGCAGTGAGCTTCTCTTCGGGTTCCGTGTTCTCGTTCACAGCAGGCTTGTCTTCGACGAGGCGGAGTTCGAGCTTGCGGTTCTTAAACATTGCGGTTCCTTTCAAGTAAATGAGGGTTCTCAATATAAGCTCTGTAATCTGTGCGAAAGGAGAAAAGAGAAAGGGCCTGTAGAGGCCGATTCCCTTTGATTTGGTCCTGTGGTTACATCTTGGATGCGCGGTAAGCGTACGCAGTGGCAGTCACGTTCTTCGCGATCGCGTTGAGCAGTGCGGTACCGACAGTGGTACCAACAACGATCACCGTGAGGGCGAAGGCGGGGTCTTCCTTGAAGCGTTGCTTGAGCTTGTCCATGATGGGTCTCCTTTCAAGAGGGTTTCACCATAAGCTCTGTAAATCGTGCGAAAACGCGATAAAGAAAGGGCCCGTAGGCCCGATCTTCATTCAGGTGAGTCGTCGTCTTCTTTGAGGATGTTGTTGATGACATCTTGCGCTGCAAGGTAGTTGGCCAGAGCTGGGCTGACATCCTTCTGCCACTGTACAACCATCGAACGGACTCCGTTGTGATAGCCGATTGTGTAGGCGATGATGCCAACTCCAAGAATGGTCAGGATACCTTTAGTGCGGTTGTCCATGGTTTGTCCTTTCAAGAGTTTGGTTCTCACCATAAGGTCAGTTCTTTACGCGAGGCTGTACCAAAGTTTTCCGCCGGGGAATTTTTGACCTTGTGAAAAACAAAACGCTTGAAAACAGGAATGGCCTGTACGACGGTTAAGTCAATACAGGCCACTCCCATTTTGAAGGTTCTAGTGAGGTTTCGTTTAGCTTTTCAGCTTGGATACGAACCCAAGACTCTTCGAGACCACCGTGTAGCCGAAAGCCTCAAAGATGACGATGAGCGCGATACTGCTGACGCTTCCGATGACAGGGATCCAGTCCTTCAGCTCGGTCTTCGAGGGCTTTTCGCCTTCTCGAAGCTTGTAGAGCGTTTCCAGAGTGGACACCTGCTTCAGATAGCGTTCGGTATCGGGGTCACCACCAATGATGTGGTTTTCGAGTTCTTCGATGGCCTTGTCGAGGCGGGTCGGGTCCTGGGCTTTCTTAAGCATGGGGTCTCCTTTCAAGAGTTCTCACTATAACCCCTGTTTTTGTTGCGACCTAGTGGCGTAGCTCCGGAGGGAGCAGGTCGACCACCTTAAGACGGACCACGTCCTGCTCAGCCATCTGTGCCAGTCCGTTGTCCAGGCTGAGACGGAAGGTCTCCTTGTCCGGGTCCGGGTCGTTGGCAATGTACTGACCGTCGTACTGGACCGGCAGGTTCTCGTACCGCTTGGAAGCGATCTTGAGAAGGACACCCGCGAAGGTGCCGAACAGTCCGGCAGAGGCCACTATCTCAGTCGAGTTCGGCCAACCCCAGAGAACTGCAAGGCCGGCATAGAGAGTGACTGCCGCCGGGAAGGCGATGGTCACGCCGTCCTTCACGATGTCGTATGCAGTGTTGCTGAAGAGAGGGTTCGGGGTATTTGCGTCCGCACGAAGCGGCTTACCGTTTGCATCAGGCATTTTTCTCCTTTGTTATACTCTTGTAGTCTTCCAAACGCCATTAACTCTGACGTATGGTTCTGCGGGCACCCAAATTCCACCGACCCTTACATAGGGAACAGAGTTTTTCCAGACACCATTGACTCTTACTAAAACGCCTCCGAGCGTGTAAAACGATCTACCGGAAGACCAAGCCCCCCAACCGTTCGCATTACGACCTCTAGCCCAAGCAGCATAATATTGTCCGGGTTTTAGGCCTGTCAGGTTGTTTGTACCATTGGAGCCATACAAACTATTTCCAGAACCAGTTTGTGACCCACCATTAGTACCGAAAGCAAGCTGCCACTCAAGAACTCCAGATCCACCATCACCGTTACTACTAAACTGTGTCCTCACAGTCTCATGAGTGATCAGTGAGAATGCTACAGGCGTTGGTGCGGGAGGAACAGTTGAGCGCTGAATCCATACGGTGAAGTCTGTCGCGCCACCAAGACCAATACTTCCTGAGTCATTCTTATGGAAAGTGACATTTTGTGACGAGCCAACATATACAGACCCGAGATGGCGCCATCCCATACCAGCTTCATAACGGAACGTTCCGCCACCGCTAGTACCATTTGCGTACCAGGCCCAACCCATGTCATAGTCGAACGCACTTCCATTGCCGGCAGTGATGTGGAATTCAACCCATCCGCCCGTGTCCCGGATGAGCATGGTGCCGGTACCACCATTAACGGTTTTTGTATAATCGGCCATTAATCCACCTACAATGTCTTGAAGTGAATATCGCCGTTTGAACCCGTAGCGTCGCTGGGCTTAGATGTACTCGACGTAATTCCAAGATTCGTACGAGCACCGGACTTTGTGGACGAGCCAGTCCCTCCTCGAGATACCGGCCAAATCGAAAGGATAAGATCCTTAACATTCGCGATAAGGTCTCGAGTTCTGTTGATTTCACGAGCCCCGTACCGGACTTTACCTTCTTCGCCCGTATTTGGGACGAGAGGATATCCGGCCGCAGCTGCATCATCACCAATAGCCATTGTTCCTCCTTAAATTCATTCGAGCTGCTCGTCCCATGTACCAATAGCAGTATCCCAGACGCCAGACGCGTCCCAAGCAAACCACGTACCGGGCGTGATGAAGATATCGACAGCGAGTGTGGGATACGCCCGCTCACCTTGTGCGTCATCTACGAATATCTGCTCCGTAACACGCATTCGGTTCGTGAGCCCATCGTCATTTCGCATCTCGACAATATCGCCGAGTTCATAGTCGATACCGTAACGATATGGACTGTTTGCCGGAAGTTCTCCATCAATTGCCTGGATCGCTTTGTACTTACTGAGTTCTTCCTTGCCTCGTTGTTCGAGTTCGGCATCTAGCGCTGCTCCGGCAGTTGTCTCTATATCGCTAGCTGAGACAATGGCTACCTTACGATTGAATCCGGTGGCTACTTCTGCGTCTTCATCCGCATAGACCCAACGAGAACCGTATTTGGCCACGACGAGAACGACGTTTTTATAGAGTTCGATTGAACTGAACTCCGACATGTTAGTCAGATTCTCAAGATCTGGCGCAAAGATAACCGCGGGCAAGGTCGCCTGAGTCGATGTGCGATCATCGCCTGTGTAAATATTGAAGTACAGCTTTGAATCATCCGGTCCTCGATAGAGACGGAATCCAAGACCATACGCGTCACAGACATCTTTTATCGCCTTGTATAGGGTCATCGGAGGAAACGACAATATGACGTTCGCATCTGGCTCGAGAATGGTATTTACCGGATAAAGCGTACCGCTCTGGTACAGTGGCAGAATATCTGCGGAACTCAACGCTCCAACGACCATGATGTAGTCGAACAATGCCCGTAGTGCATCTGCTGGTGGTGCGGCAGGAAAGACCATGTTTGGATCTGTGTTCAGACCATTCATGTTCAAACGTACCACTCGACTTTCGAGTTCGGTGCCCTCCAAGGACCGGCCGGATATGGTCAACATCGACCGGCCCTCGGAGTCATCCTTATTCTCAGCATTCTCGATCGTCATAACCCTTTTGGAGTTATTCATCGCGAGACGCGTACCCTTCGCCAGCTGAATCCGGTTTTGGGGTGTCGAATGGATTACAAGCTGAAAGTCGCCATACGCTGTGTGGCGCTCGGTCCAGATGCAGGATTCATAACGATCAATGACCGTTGTTCTACGAAACTGATCGTCAAGAATATACACCTCCATCAAAGACCTCCATGCTTGTTGGTGTACTGAATGGTGTAGGGGATCGCCGCTCCTTCCGCATATACGCGGAGGTCATTAAGCCCCGGCTGGAAACGTGTCCAGTCTGAATACGGTGAGACTGTATACAGAATAGACGAAATAACGGTACCTCGAGTTAGGTTTGCGTACTTGTTTCCGGGAACTGTAGAGATCTCGATCACGTCCCCAGCAATGAAGTTACCCACTACTACGAGAGTACGGACTTGTTCTCCGGCTGGTTGGTGATAGATCGTAAACGTTGTTAGGGCACGATCGACGTTCAACGTGAAGACAATGCCGGTGTCGACAGTCCCCTCGTAATCGATCGTGCCCATAAAGGTACCCTCGGTAGTAGATCCAGCTACTTCGACTTGAATCGGCTCATAGAAATCCGGATCAAAGCATAGTACCGAGATCGTTGCCACGGGCTCTTTGACGAACAGCGGGCAATCAAAGGTCTCCACGCGCCCCGAAATATTCACGGTTGGAAAATCATCCGTATAGAACGTGAAGTTGCTGTTCTGACGAGGCATAAACCAGCGGTACAGGTTATTACGAAGCTCCCTGACAGTTTGTGTTGTATAGTCAGGTTCAAGCCCCAGCTTCAGGATAAGATTTCTCTTCTCCCGTCGAGCGGACTGGTACTGTTCCCCGTCCAGGCGCGCAAAGCTCGTAGAGACAATGTTTGCCGGGACGGGGTCCAGTCCGTCGATGCCCTGTACCAGATAGCCGCCTGAAATATCGTCAAGCGGGAGCGACAGCATTACGCCCTGATCGGTACGTGCTTCGACTTTGTTAAGCATCGGTTGTTGTCAACTCCTTCTTGGCTACAGACAGCTGGTTGTTTGTTCTGCGATAGATCTCGGCATTGGTAAGTGCCTTCGGCGAGTTGTTGATCTGCGTGAAATTGACATCTCCACTACGGCTTTCCATCCAGCGCTCGTAGTCCACCTGGTTCGCCGACTCTTGCGCAGCCAATCCAGAGGACTGGGCATAAGATGCATACGCAATGCTCTTATCGAGCGTGAGAGCGGGTGGAGTAAGAATACCACTCAGAAGAGTAGCATCCTTTCGAATTCCGGAAAGATCCAGCACCGGTCGAATAGTCGGATTCATGCTCATATTGTCAGACACAGCCGAAGAGATGTTGGCAAGCGATTTCTTGGTCGCATTCAATGCCGTCTCTCCGACGTACTTACCGGCCTTCTCAACAATACCCACAGTCTCGACGAGACCCTTAGCTGCACCCTTCGTCGACCATGAACCAATCTCGAAGAATTTCCGTGACGGAGAACGAATCCCCAGGAAATTCTTTGCCGCATTAAGAGCACTTTCTGCCATATTCTGAGCAGCACTGACGATTTCGCCAATACCCCCACTAATACCATTGACCATACCTCGGACAATGGCGGCAGCAAGACGCCCGCCAGCACGACCCATTGCTTCTGCATTGTTGTCGATCGCAGTTGCGATTCCGTTAACCAACTTGATGATGGCCTTAGCACCCTCGTCAGCAAGACGCGGAACTTCCCTAGCGATTGCCTGAATTAGCGCAATCATCAAGTTGGTTCCCGCCCGAGCAATACCCGGAACCTTAGACTCTATTCCGTTCAGAACGCCGATAATCAGGTTTCCACCCTTTTCGACAAGAATCGGAACATTCTCTTCTAGCTTCGCAGCCAATAGCATCAACAGATCCCATAAGGTATTTATAACCAAAGGACCAACATCAGCGATAGCCGTGATAAGCGATGTGAGAAGAGTCGTCATTGCCGCTGTAAACTGCGCACCGCCCCCTGCAATCACCAACGCGAAGTCAATGATGCCCTGAGCGAATGAAGCCATAGCTGCTGGAATTAGACCGATGAGTGTGGTTAGTGCCATTTTGATTGCTTCTGCACCAAGTGCTGCAGCCCCGGCAAGAGCGATGAAGCCCGCCGCGAACATGAGCATTCCAGCACCAGCGAGGAATGCGCCGACGCCAATCAAAGCAATCGCCCCGCCAAGAGCAAGGAATGCCGGAATAGCTGGTAGCAGAAGTACACCACCAACCGCCAGGATCGCCAACGCACCACCCAGAACAGT
>Ga0299914_10001067_pt1 | contig 17557 bp, 14 predicted proteins | sample RVTome_10_FD_201361 | JGI IMG/M metagenome (GOLD analysis project Ga0299914, IMG submission 201361) | Soil microbial communities from uranium-contaminated site in the Upper Colorado River Basin, Wyoming, United States - RVT153D57 (version 2) ...
AAGAACAACCGCACCGACTGGATGCTCTTCGGGACGACGCTCGCCCTTTCCGGCTTCGGGCTCCTCATGATCTATTCGGCCACACGGGAGTCCGGGACCTTCTCCATGGAACGGCAGATGATCTTCGTCGCCGCCGGCCTCCTCATCTTCCTGATCAGCTCCAACATCGACTACCGGGAATACCGGGGGATCGTGCCGGCAGCCTCGATCATCATCCTGATCTTGCTGGTGGCGGTGTTCTTCTTCCCGCCAATCAACGATGTCAATCGGTGGATACCACTGGGGTTCTTCAACCTGCAGCCCGCCGAGTTCGCCAAAGTCGTGGTGGTCATCGCCTTGGCGACATTGCTCGCACCTCCAGCATCCCGTGACGAGTTGACCGGTCCGCGCAGTCTGAGTTGGGCAAAGATCGGCCAAGCCTGCTTGCTGGTGGCGGTCCCCGGCTACCTGATCCTTCGTGAGCCTGACCTGGGCACGACCTTGGTGTTCGTGTTCATCCTCTTCACGATGTTGTTCATGGCCGGTGCCAGCTGGCGGCAAATGGCCGTCCTGGCAACGGTGGTCGGGGTCGGTGTTGCCGCCGTCTTCCGGTTCGAGCTGCTCAGCGACTATCAGATGGACCGCATCCGCGTCCTGTTCTATCCCGACATCGACCCTCAGGGCATCGGCTATCAGCTCCAGCAGTCGAAGGCCGCCATCGGGTCGGGACAGCTGTTCGGCAAGGGGCTGTTCGCCAAGGACTCCTTCACCGCATTCCAGTACGTGCCGGAACAGGAGACCGACTTCATCTTCACTGCCGTTGCCGAGCAACTCGGTCTCCTGGGCGGACTTCTGGTGATCCTTGCCTTCGTGATCATCGTGTGGCGCCTGCTGGTGATCGCGAGCAACGCTCGCGACAGGTTTGGCGCCCTCATCGCGGCCGGCTTCGCCGCCATGATCGTGTTCCACGCCTTCGTGAACATCGGGATGACGATCGGGATCATGCCTGTGACCGGCCTGCCCCTCCCATTCCTCAGCCTGGGCGGCTCCTTCTACATGTCCATGACCCTGGCCCTGGGCATCGCCAACTCCATCTGGCTCATGCGCACCCCAGTTCCGGGCGAGAACCAACTCACCTGACAACGGCCGCCGACTTCGAACCTAAGGTTCCACGCGCCATATATGGGCCGAAACCGCTGATCTATGAGGTCGTGCCTGGATAGGTCGTCGAACATCAGCGGATTGGTGCCACATGTGGGCCGACGAACCTTAGGTTCGAAAGAGTGGGTAGCCTCGATCGGGTGTACCGCAGGAGCAACGAGGGGTGGGTCGAGGTCGTCTGCGGGCCGATGTTCAGCGGGAAGAGCGAGGAGTTGATCCGGCGGGTCACCCGCTCGAAGATCGCCCGAATCCCGGTCCAGGTCTTCAAGCCACGGCTGGACACCCGATACGCCGACACCGAGGTGGTCTCCCACTCGGAGTGGAAGGTCGAGGCACACCCCGTGGCTGACTCGACCGACTTGGTGCGCGCAGTCTCGGACCAGACCCGGGTGATCGGCATAGACGAGGGTCAGTTCTTCGACGAAGGGCTGGTCGAAGTGGTCGACAACCTCGCCGCCACCGGCAAACAGGTCATCGTGGCCGGATTGGACACCGATTATCTGAGGCGTCCATTCGAGCCGATCCCGTCGTTGTGCGACCGCGCAGAGTACGTCACCAAGATGCTTGCCGTCTGTCACCGGTGTGGCGGTCCCGCCCTCTACACCCAGCGGATCGTCCACTCCGACGACCTCGTCGTCCTCGGGGCCCAGGACTCCTACGAGGCCCGCTGCCGGATGTGTTACGACCCGACTGAGCCGGAGCAACCGAGGCTCGGGCTGGACGCTGTCTAGTTATTGGAACGGATTCTGTTACCCTCTGTGACGGTCGGGAGGCGTTCGAGCTTCCATCTCGGCGCCACCGCTTTCGACTTTTTCCGGTCGTGATCCCACCAGGGAAGAAACGGGACTTCACGGCCTTACACATGTCAGAGGAGTGAAAACAAATGGCTCTATTCCGCCGGAAGGGCCCAGAGATCGTCCGCAAAGCCGCCGCGGGCGGCACCGTCGAAGAGATGAAGACGGTCACGGTCAAAGGCCAGAAGGTCGAGGTGCGACGGGTGGCTTCGCCCGCTTCGACCAAACCGAAGCAGGACAAGGGTCGCCAGTCGACCAACAAGAAGGGCAAAAAGCAGCAGTCGTCTGCGAAGTCTCGAAACGACATCTCCACCTCGCGGACACGATCCCGACGCCCGGTCGACGACGAGATAATCGTCCCCATCGAGTCGGCGCGGAAGCAGATGCTCGTCAGCGCCAACAGCCATCAGACGCAGATCGTCATCCTCGAGGGTCCCGTCCTCGTGGAGCACTACGTCGCCAAAGACGATTCCAGCTCGGTGGCAGGCAACATCTATCTGGCCATCGCACGCAACGTGCTCCCCGGCATGGAGGCCGCCTTCCTCGACTTCGGGGCGTCGAAGAACGGCGTCCTGTACGCCTCCGACGTTTCCACAACGGGGCGTCGCAATGGTGGGCGCAACAGCAAGCGCATCGAAGACGTGCTCAAAGAAGGGGACAAGGTCCTCGTTCAGGTGACCAAGGATGCGATGGGCGCCAAGGGAGCTCGGCTCACCGGCATTCCCTCGCTACCTGGCCGCTACCTGGTACTCGTGCCGGACTCGGACAGCATCGGGATCAGTCGTCGTCTGCCCGACACCGATCGCAACCGTCTCCGCGACGTCATCAACAAGGTGAAGCCGGAAGGATTCGGGGTCATCGTGCGCACCGCGGCTCTGCACGCCTCTGCCGAGGAATTGGCAGCCGACATTTCACGTCTCACCAAGCAGTGGGCCGCCATCAACGAGCAGGCCGAGCAGGGCGACGCTCCACGTCTCATACATCGTGAGCCCGAGCTTTTGATCAAGGTGATCAGAGAGCACTTCACTGCGGATTTCCGGAAGCTGATGATCGACGACAAGGGCTCGTACGACACCGTCATCAACTATCTGCAGGCGACCGCCCCCGATTTGGTGAGCAAAGTCCACCTCTACGAGGACGAGATCCCGCTATTCGACCGCTATCACGTCGACGATCAGTTGAAGAAGGCTCTCGATCGCAAGGTCTTCCTGCCCTCGGGCGGCCACCTGGTGATCGATCGCACCGAGGCACTGACCGTCATCGACGTCAACACGGGGAAGTTCGTCGGTTCGAGCAACCTCGAGGAGACTGTGCTCCAGAACAACCTCGAGGCAGCCGAGGAGATCGGGCGACAGCTTCGTCTCCGTGACATCGGCGGCATCATCGTCATCGACTTCATCGACATGGAGTCGATCGAGAACCAGCAGAAGGTGCTGCGTCGTCTCAAAGAGACTCTGGCGAAGGACAAGACCCGCACCCAGGTGTTCGACGTGTCCCATCTCGGTTTGGTCGAGATGACCAGGAAGAACGTGTCGGCCGGACTGCTCGAGCAGTTCTCTCACAAGTGCGAGCACTGCTCGGGTCGTGGGGTCATCATCGAGGAGGCTTTTCGCCCCACACCCACGTCGGCGGAGGTGGTGGCGGCCGAGATCGAGGCCTGACAATCGGCTTTGCCGAGCCCGTCGAAGTAGTTACCATCTAGTCCGGTTCCCCCTTCTCCCAGAGAGGTTTTCCCATGTACGCCATCATCCGCGCCGGTGGCAAGCAAGCCAAGGTCCAGTCAGGCGACGTGCTCGAGATCGAGCGTGTCAAAGGCGATGACGACAAGCTCACATTCGAGCCCTTGCTCGTGGTCGACGACGACGGCAACGCCGTCTCCGACCGGGCCGCGCTCGCCAAAGCCTCGGTGACCGCCAAGGTGCTCGGAGAGTCGGCCGGCCCCAAAGTGGACATCTTCAAGTACAAGAACAAGTCCGGCTACCGGCGTCGCCAGGGACACCGTCAGAAGTACACCCGCATCGAGATCACCGGGATCAAGCTCCCGGCAGCAGCCAAGAAGAAGGCCGCGGCGAAGAAGAAGGACGAAGCCGCAGCCTCGGAAGAGGAGTAGAGATGTCCAAGACCAAAGCAGGCGGCTCGTCCAAGAACGGCCGTGACTCGAACGCACAGCGTCTCGGCGCCAAGGTCTTCGACGGGGAATTCGTCAACGCCGGTTCGATCATCGTCCGCCAGCGTGGCACGAGGATCCACCCCGGGGACAACGTTGGCCGCGGTAGTGATGACACCTTGTTCGCCACCGCCTCTGGCACCGTCAAGTACGCCGTCCGCAACAACCGCCGCCAAGTCTCCATCATCGGCGAGTAGCCGAGCCTTCCGGTCATGTTCGTCGACCGGGTTCGCGTGTCCCTTCGCGCCGGCAATGGCGGGGCGGGAGTGGCTGCGTTCCACAGGTCGAAGGGCCGTCCCAAGGGTCGCCCAACGGGGGGCAACGGTGGTCCCGGCGGGTCGGTGATCCTGCGAGCAGACCCGTCCGTCGCGACGTTGCTCCGATACCAGCGCAATCCCCATCATGCCGCCGGCAGTGGTACCCACGGTGAGGGTGACCTTCGCCATGGCAAAGGCGGGCAGGACACAGTCCTCGAAGTCCCACTCGGGACGGTCGTCTACGACGACGATGGCACCCTCATCGCCGACCTGGCCGAAGCCGGTCAGGAGGTCGTAGCGGTTCGCGGTGGCCGCGGAGGCCTGGGAAACGCCGCCTTCGTGAGCCCGACCAATCGGGCACCGGGCATGGCCGAGCAGGGCGAGTATGGCCGCGAGGAGTGGTTCACCCTCGAGATGAAGCTGCTCGCGGATGCGGCACTCATTGGCTTTCCCAACGCGGGCAAGTCCACGTTCATCTCCAAGGTGTCGGCGGCGAAGCCCAAGATCGCCGACTACCCGTTCACCACGCTCGAGCCCAACCTCGGCGTGGTGAGCTTCGACGGTCGGGAGTTCGTCCTCGCCGACATCCCGGGACTCATCGAGGGCGCCGCCGAAGGCAGGGGATTGGGCCACGAGTTCCTCCGCCATACCGAGCGCGCCCGAGTGCTGGTCATCCTCCTCGATCCGGCTGAGACCCAGACCGATCCGCCCGAAGATCAGTTGGACATCCTCCGCCGTGAGATCGCCGGCTACTCAGCCGAGTTGGGGAGACGGCCGTCGCTGGTGCTGATGGGTAAGAGTGATCTCGTGGGTGCGGTTGAGGCCGCGCAGAGGCTGGGAGCGATGCCGGTGTCATCGGTGACAGGAGAGGGTGTGCGTGAGGCGCTCCACAGTATCGCCGACCTCGTCGAGCAGGCAGAGAGGGAGGCTCCCGAGCGTCGTGGCTTCATCCTCCATCGCCCTCTCGGACCCACTTTCGGGATCGATCGGGAGGATGACGCATGGAGGGTGTCCGGGCCCGCCGTCGAGCGCGCCGTGGGCTTCGCCGACCTGACACTGGCCGAAGCCGCCGACATGGCGGCGCGACGCCTGGCACGTCTCGGTGTCGACGAGGCGCTCGTCGGGGCGGGGGCCGTTGCCGGCGACGAGGTCCGCATCGGCGACCTCGCCTTCGAGTTCACCCCGGACCTCTCCGAAGAGGAGTAGGGCTCAGCTACGTCGAAAGCCCGTCAGCGGCGCCACAGGTCCCGGGTGAACAACACCAGGACCGGGAAGATCTCGAGACGGCCGACGATCATCAGACTCGCCAGTAGCCATTTGGCCAGAGCAGGCAGGCTGGCGTAATTCGCCGCCGGCCCCACCTCACCCAGGCCGGGGCCGATGTTTCCGAGCGACGCAGCCACTGCCGATGTCGCGGTGACCAGGTCCAGCCCTTCCGACAGGTTGGCATCGATGAACGCGAGACCGAACGTGGCAGTCATGAACATGAACATGTAGAAGAGGAAGAACGACTGAACGGCCTCGATGACCGGCTCGTTCACTCTCTGTTTGCCGAAATGGGTGATGAAGACCCCACGTGGATGGACCAGCCGGCGGAGGTCGGCGAAGGCTGCCTTGGAGAGGACGCCGATGCGAAATGTCTTGATGCCACCCGCCGTCGATCCCGCCATGCCCCCCAAGAACATGAGCCCCACGATCATGATCTGAAGGGCAGGTCGCCACGTGCCGAAGTCAGCCGAAGCAAACCCGGTGGTGGTTACGAGGGAGACTGTGTTGAAGCTCGCGTCCCGAATCGCGTCTGCGGTCGACAGGTCGGCGAACAGTCCCCCGGCGACGATGACGATCGCTCCGGCGGTGATCAGTCCGTAGAGGCGAAACTCCGAGTTCCGGACGTAATCCACCGGCTTGTTCCATGCTCGGAAGTGGAGGGTGAAAGAGACACCGGCGGCGAACATGAACGCCGTGACCACCCATTTCGTGTAATCGGAGAATCCAGAGATCGAGTCGGGCTCGGTACCGAACCCGCCCGTCGACATGGTCGTGAACGAGTGGATGATCGACTGGAAGACGTCCATGTCGCCCAGGCTGAGCATGACGAATTGGACGAGGGTGAAGACCAGGTAGACGAGCCAGAGTCGTTTCGCGGTCTCCTGGAACCGTGGTGTCAGCCGGTCAGGCGTCGGGCCAGGCGACTCGGCGCGTGCCAACTGCATTCCACCCGTGCCCAGCAGAGGGAGGATGGCGACGCCCAGGACGATGACCCCCATGCCGCCGAGCCACTGGGTGAGCCCTCGCCAGAAGGAGATTCCATAGGGAAGGACCCGTGGGTCGGGGAGGATCGAGGCTCCGGTCGTCGTGAACCCAGAAGCCGTCTCGAAGACGGCATCGGTGATGGATGGGATCGCCCCGGTGAGCAAGTAGGGAAGGGCACCGAAGATGGAGAAGACGAACCACGCCAGGCCGACGGTGGCGAAGCCCTGCTTCACGGTGATGGTCTCCGGCCGTCGTACCGTTCGTCTCGTGACGTACCCCACGACAGTGGTGATCCCCGCCGACACTGCGATCCAAAGGGCCGTGTCGTACTCCGCGTAGGCCGCGGAGACGACGGCGGCGAGAGTCATGGCGACTCCGATGAACAACAGCACCGAGCCGAGCACGAAGGCGACTGTCGTCAGGAGGCTGAGCGCGGGCGGCTGGCTGCTGCGCTTGGCCCGAACGGTCATGCCGTGAAGATCGTGGAGGACTCGGCGATGTCGCGGGGGAGAGCAAAGAAGATGATGTGGTCGCCGGGCCTGACCACGGTGGACCCGTCCGGGACAAAAGTGGTCCCGTTGCGCGAGATGCCCCCGATGATGACCCCGACGGGGAGCTTCAGCTCGAGCAATGACTTGTCCACCGCTTCGGCACCCTCCTGAACCTCGATCTCGATGGCTTCGGCGTCAGTGTCAGAGAACGTCGCCACCTGCTCCACCTGACCCTGGCGAACGAAGCGGAGGATGGCCGATGCCGCCATCAGCCGTGACGAGACGGCGGCGTCGATGCCCAGACCGCTGAGGAGGCTGACGTATGCGATCCTGTTGAATCGGGATATGGCCATGCCGGCCCCGCTGGCTTTGGCGACGAGACAGCCCATGAGGTTGACCTCGTCCCATCCCGACAGAGCCAGCACCACGTCTTTGGGGCCGAGATCCAGCTCGGCGAGCACATCGGGGTCGGTGGGGTCGCCATTGATCACCAGGGCGAAAGGGTGCCGCCCGGCGACATACCGGCAACGTTCGGCGTCTTCGTCGACGACGACGACCGAGAGGCCCGCCTCGTGCATCACGTCTGCGGTGATCTCAGCGAGCCGGGTGCCACCGACGATGATCACCCGATCGATGTGGCGACGCTTGACGCCGATCAGACGGGTGGCTTCGTCGACGCGGTCCACGGTGGTCATGAGGAGGGCGTGGTCGCCGGGACGCACGACGGTGTCTCCGTGGGCAACGATCGTCCTGCCGTCCCGGACGAGGGCCGCCACGACCCAACCCCACTCCGCCTGGCGCACCCTGAGGTGACGCAGTGGGCTGGCGGTGATGGGCGCGTTGGGCGTGACGCGAGCCCCGACCATGACGAGCTTTCCCTCTGCGAACTCGATCAGCTCGCTGGCTCCGCCGAGCCCGACTATCCCTACCAGGGCCTCGGCGGCGGTGGCCGATGGGTCGATGACGAGATCGACGCCAAGACGGTCGGCACCTTCGCGAAGCTCACCATCTTCGATTCGGGCGATGGTCGTCTTGGCTCCGAGTTGGGTGCCGGTATAGCAGGCGAGGATGTTGGCGCCGTCGGAACTGGAAACGGCGATGAGCAGGTCGGTCTCCGCCGCCCCCGCCTCCTCGAGCATGTGGACACTGGCCCCGTTTCCGTGAAGGACGAGGGCGTCGATCGATTCCTGAAGCTCGGCGGCGCGTGCCTCGTTGTCCTCGATGACGATGACATCCTGGCCGCCTGAGGAGAGGCGTTCGGCGAGATAGGAGCCTACCGCTCCGGCGCCCACGATGATTATTCGCATCTAGTGGCCTTGGCTCATGCGCACAGACGCTTCAGGCTAACCCTGTCGGGCACCGTCTTCACGTCGCTTCTAGATCGAGAGGCATGGCCAATAGAATGATCAGGTTGACCCAGGAGATGAATGGAATTCGAAGGACCTGACCGGGTAGCCGAGGCCCTGGCGTCGGTGGACTATCTGGCCGACGATCGCATCGCACAGGTGGTGTACCTCGCCGAGATGCTGAGCAAGCCGGTTCTCGTAGAAGGCCCCGCCGGGGTTGGAAAGACCGAGTTGGCGAAGGCGGTGGCGGCGGTGACCGGCCGGGACCTGATCCGACTCCAGTGCTATGAGGGCCTCGACGAGGCGAAAGCGCTCTACGAGTGGAACTACAAGAAGCAGCTCCTCAGGATCCAGTCCGATGTCGACCACGACTGGGACACGATCAGTCACGACATCTTCTCGGAGGAGTTCCTGCTCACCCGACCCCTTCTCGCGGCCATTCGCTCCACCGAGCCCGTCGTCCTGCTGATCGACGAGGTCGACCGGGTCGAGGTCGAGACCGAAGCTCTCCTGCTTGAGATCCTCTCCGATTTCCAGGTCTCCATCCCCGAGTTGGGCACGATGACCGCCAACACACAGCCACTGGTCTTCCTGACGTCTAACAACACCCGTGAGCTGAGCGAGGCCTTGAAACGCAGGTGTCTCTTCCTGCACATCGACTACCCGGACACCGAGCGCGAGCAACTCATCCTCAGTGCCCGCGTCCCCGGCCTCTCCGACCATCTGGCCGGCCAGGTGGCCAAGGTGGCCCGCTCGATCCGCAGTCTGGACCTGAAGAAGTCACCGTCTGTGTCTGAGACGATCGACTGGGCTCGCACCCTCCTCGCACTGTCCGTCGAAGAGGTCGACGAGAAGGTGCTGGGCGACACGCTCCACGTGCTTCTCAAGTATCAGGCCGACATCGAGAAGGCGGCGAAAGAGCTCACCTCCTCGCCGACGCCCTGATGCTGCCCGTCATCACCGGGTTCATCGATGAGCTCCGGGAGGCGGGTGTCCCGGTCTCGATGGTGGAGGCGATCGACGCGATGAAGGCCGTCGAGGCGATCGACATCGGGCGAAGGGTTGCCCTGAGGGAGACCCTCCGCGCCACTCTCATCAAGAACCTCCGTCACGAGCGGGCGTTCGACACCGCATTCGACATCTACTTCTCCACGATCCCCCTGCCCGGGGAGGGGGAGGCGGAGAATGGCCCGACGTCCGGTGACCCCGGTGATGCGTCGGGAGGGCAGGGCGCCGGGGCCGGGGCTGGTGAGTTCGATCAGGAAGCCCTGTTCAATGCGCTGCTAGACGCTCTGGCTGGGATGGACGCCGAAGCCCTGCGCCGGGGGGTGCGCGAGGCGGTCGATCGTCTCGCAGGAATGGAGCCCGGCCGGCCCGTGGGCGGCACCTATTACCTGTACCGAACGTTGCGCCGGCTCGACCTGGCCGAGCTGGAAGAGCAGCTTCTCCAGGCATTGTCGGGCGACGAGGAGCTCTCAGAGCTCGAGGAACGTCTCCTCCGTGAGGAAGTGGAAGCGCTCATCAGTCAGCTCCGCGAGGAGGTGCAGGAGGAGATCAGACGGCGCCTCGTCGCCGACCGGGGTCGTGAAGCTGTGGCCCGAACCCTTCGCCGCCCTCTGATCGAGGACATCGACCTCATGCATGCCACGAGCAGCGACCTGGCCGACATGGAGGCCGCAATCGGCCCCCTGACCCGCAAGTTGGCCGCCCGCCTCGCCCGGCGTCGAAAGAAGCGCACCGGCCGCCTCGACTTTCGCCGAACGGTGCGCAAGTCGCTGGCGACCGGTGGGGTGCCCGCCGACCCCCAGTTCAAGCATCCCCGGCCTCATCGGCCCGAAGTGTGGCTGTTGTGCGACATCTCTGGCTCGATGGCCACCTTCTCCAGATTCACGCTGCAATTCACTCATGCGATGTCGACCCATTTCTCCAAGCTGAGATCGTTTGCCTTCGTGGACACGATCGACGAGGTCACCGACTTCTTCGGGCCCGGAATCGACTTCGGCTCCGCGGTGTCCCGGATAACGACCGAGGCCGAAGTCGTGTGGCTCGACGGGCACTCGGACTACGGGAACTCTCTCGAGACCTTCTACAACCGGTACGGGCCCCAGATCAGCCCCCGCACCACAGTCATCATCACCGGCGATGCCCGCAACAACTACCGACCGCCACGGGACGGTGTCCTGGCCGATGTCGCCAGGGCATCGCGTGCGCTGGTTTGGCTGAACCCGGAGCCGATCGCCTATTGGGACACAGGCGATTCGGCGATGTCGCACTACGCACGTCATTGCACGTCGGTTCACGAGGTGAGGACCCTGCGCCAGCTCGAGGAGTTCGTGGAGACCCTCACACTGCCGTCAGGACGAAGTCTCCAGAATGCCTAAACCAGCCCTCTCGAGGTGCCGATACCGGAGATGGCCTCAATGGGGCTTCAATACGAGGTGAAACAAATGGGCTCACGCATTCTGATTGTTGAGGACAGCGCAGTCATCCGACGGCTGATAGAGGTCTGTCTACGCGCTGCCGATCTCGAGATCATCACCCGCGACGACGGCCGCACCGGCCTCACCGCGGTCAGCTCGGAGTCTCCCGATCTGGTCGTTCTCGACATCGGCCTGCCCGGGATGGACGGATGGGAAGTCCTCGACCGCATCAGGAAGGACCCGACGACCAAGTCGATCCCGGTGGTCGTGCTCACGGCGCACGCCGAGGAGGAGTCGCGACGCCGGGCCAACGAGGGTGGCGCAGACGCTTTCGTGACCAAGCCATTCCAGCCAAACGACTTTCGATCGACTGTCCTTTCTCTTCTCGAATAGTCGGCCCCAAGTAGCCGACCGTCTTTGCTGAGTTGTCTCAGCTGCTCGGTCGCTTGCCCAGTTCGTCGGGCATGTGAGTCCTCCGGCTTTGCCGGGATGCGCCATCTAACCTCTCGCCGGTGACTACCGAAGCCCTCATCCCATCGTTCATCGGCGCGCCCGTGCAACGCCGCGAAGATCCCGCACTGGTGTCGGGGACCGCCCGTTACGTCGACGACATCACGCCCACGGGGACTCTCCACCTGGTCATCGTCCGATCGCCTTTTGCCCATGCGGAAGTCACCGAGATCGACATCTCCGCCGCAGTAGACGCCCCCGGGGTCTGGGCGGTCATCACGCCCGATGACGTGGCCGACGTCGCCATGCCCCCCACACCTCGTCCCGATCGCAACGTGCCCCGTCGCTACCCACTCGTCCAAGGACGTGCCCTGATGCCGGGCGATCCTGTCGTCGCCGTGGTGGCCGACACCGCAGCGGCGGCCCGTGATGCCGCCGACCTCGTGTTTGTCGACTACGACCCTCTCGATGTGGTGGGCGACGTGGATGAGGCGATCGAGGCCCCGCCGATGCACAGCGGCCTCTCCGCCGAGAGCAACATCGCCTACGACCGCTCCAAGGGCGATCGGGCGGCATTCGAGTCGGTCGAAGGGCCGATAAAGCTGAGCGGGATGGTCGATCATCCCCGGGTCGTGCCGGCTCCGATGGAGAACAGGGTGATCCTCGCCGAGTGGAAAGAGGACGGCCTCACCGTCCACCTGTCCACCCAGGCGCCACAGCTGATGCAAGAGCAGATCGCAGCCGACTTCGGCCTGCCCCAGGCCGTGGTGCGGGTCATCACGCCGTTCGTCGGTGGCGGGTTCGGCTGCAAGTTCGACCTGGCCGAAGAGGAGTACCTGGCGATCATCGCCGCCAAGATGACTGGACGCCCGGTCAAGTGGTCCGAGACCAGGAGAGAGCACCTCCTCACCATCGGCCACGGACGGGCCCAGCGTCACCGCTACGAGGTGGTGGCCGACCGGGATGGCAAGATCGCGGCGCTGTGGATCGACAGCCTCGTCGATCTGGGATGCAGGCACCGCTATCTGTCCTTCATGGAGATCACCCCCCGAATAGGGACGGGGACCTACGACATCCCCGTGTACGGCTGGAGGATGCGGGGCGTCTGGACGAACCGGGCTCCTCGGGGGATCTATCGCGGGGCGGGACGACCCGAGGCCACCCTGACTGTCGAGCGTGTGGTGGACGCGGTGGCGAAGGCAGCTGGAATCGACCCCGCCGAGGTGCGCCGTCGCAATTTCATCCAACCCGGCCAGTTCCCCTACGCGTCTTCGGGCGGCAAGGAGTTGGGCGGCTATGTGTTCGACACGGGGGAGTACGAGCGAGCACTCGACGAGATGCTCCGGGTCGCCGACTACGACGGGTTGCGCAGGGAGCAGGAGACAGCTCGCCAGGAGGGGCGAATACTCGGCGTGGGGATGGCGGCATATGTGGAGGTCTGTGGATTCGAGGATTGGGGCGCCGCCCGGATCCAGGTCCATGCCGATGGCTCGGTCACCTGTTATGTCGAGACTCTCGACCAGGGTCAGGGCCACCGGACCTCGTTCGCCCAACTGGTGGCAGCGGTTCTCGGCCTCGACATCTCCAGGGTTCGCATCGAGCAGGGGGACACATCGACGTCGCCGTACGGGTGGGGGACCTCGGGCTCCAGGTCGATCGCCCAAGGTGGGTCGGCCAGCCATGCCGTGGCAGAGAAGGTGGCGTCAAAGGCAGCCAAGATCGCCGGTCATCTCCTCGAGGCCTCGGCGGCCGACATCGTGCTCGCAGAGGGCAAGGCAACGGTACGAGGCACCGACGTCTCGGTGACCTGGGAGGAGGTCGTCTCGGCGGCCTTCCGCGGCAACGTCCCCGAAGACCTGACGCCCGGCCTGGACGAGGAGATCCATCTCAAGTCCGGAGGCCTCAACTACCCCTTTGGCATGCACCTCGCCGTGGTGGAGATCGACCCCGAGTCGGGCTCGGTTCGTCTCGATCGGATGTGGGCCGTCGACGATGCCGGTGTCATCATCAACCCGATGCTCGCCGATGGGCAGCGCCATGGAGGGCTCGCTCAGGGCATCGGCCAGGCCATGTGGGAGAAGGTCGTCTATGACGCCGACGGCAACCTGACCACCAGCTCGTTCGTGGACTACCTCATCCCGACCGCTTCGACTCTCCCCAGCTTCGGTCTTGGTGCCACGGTCACCCCCACTCCAACCAACCCCTTGGGGGCGAAAGGGATCGGTGAGGCCGGGGCGATCGGATCCACCCCGGCTGTCCTCAACGCAGTGTCCGACGCCCTCGGTGGCGCCGACGTTCAGGTACCGGTCACCCCCGAGCAGATCTGGAGAGCCCTCAACCGTGACGTTTGACCGTTGTGTGCGGGTTTGTCACGCGTGACGCGTAGTAGACCCGCACAGAACGGTTTGGGGCCGGTTCCGCGGGGTCACATCGCCGTCCTCGGGCTCATCACGATCGCCGTCTACGGGTCGTGGTTCTACAGCTTCGGGGTGCTTCTCGACCCCATCATCGAGGACACCGGTTGGAGCGAGCCGGCGGTGGCGGCCGTGTTCAGCACATCGTCACTGATCGCCGGCTTGGGTGCGGTCGCCGGCGGTTGGCTCCTGGACCGATGGGGAAGCAGGCTTGTCTTCGCGGTGGCGGCGGTGGTGGGAGCGGGCGCCTTGGTAGCAGCCGCCAACGCCACCACGGCAGCGACGTTCGGCCTGTTTGGGGCCGTGGGCGGGGGAGTGTTGGCCTCGTTGGGCTTCTATCACGTCACACAGACCGTCGCCGTTCGGGTGAGCCCCGGATCCGAGGACAGGGCGATCGCCGTCCTGACGATCTGGGGCGCGTTCGCCAGTGTCGTCTACATACCGCTGAGCGCCTGGCTGGTCACCCAGTACGACTGGAGGGTGACTCTGCGCATCCTCGGGGTGACCGCGTCGATAGCCCTTCTCGCCGGCGTCGTCACGGCCAACACCCGCCGTCGCCAGGACGGCGAGGCAAGGCCGGTCTTTCGTGATGTCGGCGGTGCGGTCCGGTCCGGCAGAGCGCTTCGATTCATGACCAGCCAGGCTCTCGCCGGAATAGCGGTGGGCACGATCCTCGTGTATCAGGTCCCCGCGATGACTGCTGCCGGGTTGGCGCTCGGGGCTGCTTCGTTCTGGGCCGGATTCCGTGGCTTCGCCCAACTCGGCGGTCGTCTCCCTCTCATGCCCATGGTGCGGAGATTCGGCGTGGCGACTTCCCTGCGGATCGCGTACGGGGCGATCGCAATCGGGTCCGTGGCTTTGGCCTTTTCAGGGAACCAGGTGCTGGCCGGCTTATACGCCGTCTTCGCCGGGTTTGGGATCGGTGCCGTGTCGCCGCTCGTGGGCATGCACTCGAAGGATGTCTTCGGTCAGGCGAGTCTGGGGACGGCGATGGGTGTGGTCAGCCTCGTCTTCCACGTCGCCAATGCCGCGGGCCCTCTAGGGGCGGCGTGGATTGCCGATTCGACCGGTTCACGGGCGATCCCGGTGGCGATCAGCGGTGTGATCATGGCCGGCGCCGCATTTGTGATCAGGACGACCGACTGAGGTGCACGGTCAGACGGCGACGGCTTCCTCCGCGATGACCTCACCGAGGCGTTCGATGAGATCGACGACCCGATTGGAGTAGCCCCATTCGTTGTCGTACCACGACATCACCTTGACGAGGTTTCCGCCAAGCACCTGCGTTCCGCTGGCATCGAAGATCGATGAGTGCGGATTCCCGATGATGTCGGTGGAGACGATGGGGTCTTCGGTGTACTCGATGATCCCGGCGAGTGGGCCTTCGGCCGCGCGCCTCACGGCGGCGTTGACCTCCTCGACCGTCACGTCCTTGCCCAGCTCCACCACGAGGTCGACGGTCGAGCCGTCGGGGACAGGTACCCGCATCGCCATGCCGTCGAGCTTGCCGTCGAGACCGGGCAGGACCTCTCCCACGGCTTTCGCCGCCCCGGTCGTCGTGGGAATGATGTTCTCGGTGGCCGCTCTGCTCCTGCGCAGGTCCTCGTGGGGGACATCGGCGAGTCGTTGGTCGTTGGTGTAGGCGTGCACCGTGGTCATCACCCCCTTCTTGATGCCGAACTCGTCGTCGAGCACCTTGGCCAGGGGAGCGAGGCAGTTCGTGGTGCACGACGCGTTGGAGACGATGAGGTCCTCGGGGCCGAGCTCCTCGTCGTTGACACCGAGGACGATGGTCTCGTCGATCTTGTCTTTGGAGGGGACTGTGAGGATCACACGCTTGGCACCTGCATCCAGGTGCTTCTGGAGTGACGCCCTGTCCCGGAAGACACCGGTCGACTCGATGACGACGTCGACCTCGAGGTCCTCCCATGGAAGGTTGCCCGGATCGCGCTCCATCAGCATGCGGACCTCGTGACCACCGACCTTCATGACGCCATCGGACACCGTGACGTCCTGGGCGAAGCGGCCCATGACCGAGTCGTACTCGAGGAGGTACGCCAGGATGTCGTCATCGGACAAATCGTTGATAGCCACGACCTCGATGTCTGACTCGGGTCGGGCGGCGATGATCCGAAAGACGTTGCGCCCGATGCGACCGAAGCCGTTGATTGCAACCTTGGTCATTTTGAGTCTCCTTTTGCCGCGATGGCAGCTGCGACCTCCACCACTCGGTGTGAGTAGCCCCAGCCGTTGTTGAACCAGGTGATCGTCTTGACCATGTTGCCCCCGGTCACCATGGTGGCCAGGCTGTCGAAGATGCCCGAGTGCGAGTTCAACCGGACATCGGAGGAGACGATCGGGTCGGCGACGTACTCGATGATGTCCGAGTACTCGGCCCCGACCTGTGTGCGCACGGCTTCGTTGATCTCCTCCTCGGTCACGTCGCGGCTCGTCTCCGCCACCATGTCGACGGTGGAGCCGTCGGGTACCGGGACGTTGAGCGCGGTGACGATCAGCTTCCCGGACAGCTCGGGAAGCACCTGGGTGATGATCTCCGCGGAGTTCGTCTCCGCGGGGATGATGTTCTCGCCGGCTGCCCTGCTGGTCCGGAAGGAGTCGGTGGGCACGTCGGCGAGGCGTCCCGAGTTGGACATTGCTTTGACCACAGTCATGAAGACCCTCTCGATCCCGAAGCTATCTTCGAGGACCCGGAGAATGGGTGCCGCTGCATTGGAGGTGTTGGAGCCGAGTGCAACCACTGGGGGGTTGGAGTCGAGGACGTCGTCGTTGATCCCCCTCAGCAGGAGTGGGATCTCCCCAGGGGTCTCGGGGCTGGAGGTGAGCACCACGTGGGCGGCCCCGCTGTCGAGATGCCCCTGCAACGAGCTCATCGACAGGTAGCGGCTCGTCGTGTCGAGGACGATGTCGACGTTGTAATCGCCCCAACTGGTGTCCTCGGGGGCCTTGCTGTCCTCGAACGACACGATCTTGTCGCCGTATTGGAGCGCGTCGTCGGCGTATTCGACTTCGATGGGGAATCGACCGTAGATCGAGTCGTACTTGAGTAGGTATGTGAGGGCTTCGGGCTTGGCGATGTCTGCGATCGCCACGATGTCGAGGTCGTCTCGATCGTGGAGCAGTCGGAAGACGTTGCGTCCGATCCTGCCGAATCCCATCAACCCGATGCGGGCAGTAGTCATTGGTCTCCTTTTGCTCGCTCCCGAAGTTAGTGATGAACCCTCTGGATTCGGAAACCAACTCCAGATACGTTCGGAGTCGGAGGGAGAGATGATCGTTGCCTTCGCCATCGCCGCCGTCTGTCTGAGCCCACCTGTCGATGGGCCCGTCGTTGAGCCGTTCGCTCCGACGGGTGAGTATTCAGGGCATTGGGGGATCGACTACGCCTCGGAGGTCGGCGACGGCGTTCGGGCTCCCGCCTCGGGCAAGATCACCTTCGCCGGCTCCGTGGCCGGGATGAGGACGGTCACCATCGAGCCGGTGCCAGGGCTCAAGGTGTCGTTGTCGTACCTGTCGGAGGTACTGGTCTCGGCCGGCGACATCGTCTCCCGAGGCGCGGAGGTGGGGAGGGCGGGATCGCCCCATGGGGTCTCCGGGGTCCATTTGTCGACCAGGATCGACGGCCGCTATGTCGATCCCCTTTCCCAGCTGGGGTGTCGGAGCACCGACATCAGCAGGGCATTGCGGTTGGTGACTCCGCCGCCGTCCTATGCTCGCCGCCGTGCGAACCGGAATCCTGGGCGGAACATTCGACCCCATCCACATCGCTCATCTGCACACCGCGGAGTCTGCACTCCATCAACTCCG
>Ga0299914_10001068_pt1 | contig 17554 bp, 23 predicted proteins | sample RVTome_10_FD_201361 | JGI IMG/M metagenome (GOLD analysis project Ga0299914, IMG submission 201361) | Soil microbial communities from uranium-contaminated site in the Upper Colorado River Basin, Wyoming, United States - RVT153D57 (version 2) ...
CTTCTTCCCGGCGGCGTCGACCTGGCACGTCATGCCGAAGCTGATGGGCGGCGACCGGCCGGTGTACTGGCTCTGCCTCGACGACCTCGGCGCGATCGCGGCGCTGGCCTTCGCCGACCCGGCGCGGTTCATCGGCGCGACCCTCACGCTCGCCGGCGACGTCCAGTCCATCGATGACTGCCGCGCCATCTGGCGGGAGGTCTTCGGGAGGTCGCCGAGACGGATCCCGATGCCCGTCTGGCTGTTCGAGCGCTTCACCGGCACCGACCTCACCACGATGTGGCGCTGGCTGCACGACTCGGACTTCGCGGCCGACCCGGCGGAGACCCGGCAGTTGCTGCCGACGGCCGTCACCGTCAGGCAGTGGCTGTCCGCCCGCAACGCGCCCACAGAGTCCCATCCCGCCTGATCTCTCGGTGCACGCACGGTGATCAACCCGCTACTATGTCCGCCTGCGGGTGTTAGCGCCGGGCAGCGCTCGCCGTGTGACCGAGGGAGGGCCCGCGATGCCGGGACGCGGGAGCAAGCGGCGACCGTACGCACCGAGGATGCCGGCCGAGGAACGCAGGAAACAGCTGCTCGACGCGACATTGCGGATCGTCGTGGAGCGCGGCCACCACAAGGTCACGATGGAGACGGTCGGCGAGGAGGCGGGCGTCACCAAGCCGGTGGTGTACGGCGTGTTCCACAGCCGGGGCGAACTGCTGGCCGCGCTGCTCGAACGGGAGCAGCAGGGCGCGGTGGAGCAGGTGATGTCGGCGTTCACCGACGGTCGTCTCGACCTGGCGCGGACGCCGCCCGACGAGCTGATCGCGGGCATCACCAAGGCGTACCTCGACGGCGTCAGAGCCGAAGAGTACCGCTGGCGCTGCATCCTGTTCGCCGTCGAAGGCGCGCCCCGCGAGCTGCGGGCGGCGATCGCCGGGTCACGGGAGCAGCTGCGGGGCATGATCGCCGGCGTCCTGGAGTCCTTCGTGGCGACACAGAGCGCGGCCCCGGCCGTCGACATCGACATCGCGTCGCATTCGCTGGTCGCGTTCGCGGAACGGGCGGGACAGCTGATACTGGACCAGCCCGAGAAGTACACTGTGGACCGTTTCGTCAAGGCCTCCAAGGTGTTGCTCCGGCTGTTGCAACCGTGAGACCTCGAACGTCAATCCTTTGAGGACCGTCATGCTGTCACCTCGCGCCCTCACCGATCTCCCGTTCTTCGAGTACCTTGTCGCTCCTGACGCCGAACCGGAGCAGGGCGGCAGCTACGACGTCGTTCACTTCAACGGTGCGAGTTTCGCGGATGTCCGTGCGGAGAACACGCGGTTCACCGAGTGCGCGTTCTCGTCGGTGGACCTCACCGGGACGAGACTCAGGGATTCGCGATGGAACGACGTGTGGCTCACCGCGGCCCAGATGATCAACACTGATCTCGCCGAAGCGACGTGGCTCGACACCGAGGTCGTCACCAGCGTCTTGGCGGGCACGGCACTGTTCGACGCGAAGCTGAGCCGTGTCAGTTTCTTCGGCTGCAAGCTGATATCGGTCAACCTCAGGGGAGCCACGCTGCGAGACGTCGCCTTCGTAGACTGCACGCTCCGCGACGTCGACTTCAGCGAGACGACCCTGACCGGCGTCACGTTCACCGGGTCGGAGCTCAAGGACACGGTGTTCGACAAGGCGACCATGAAGAAGGTGGACCTGCGGGGAACGACGGGGCTCGGCATCAAGAGCGGCTACGACTCCCTGAAAGGCGCCATAGTCAGCGACACGCAGCTGATGGAACTCGCACCCGCATTGGCGCAGACCCTTGGCCTGGTGGTCAAACGTAGCTAGCGCACCAAAAGAAGAACTCCCAGGCCGTTGACCTGGGAGTTTGGCGCGCCACGAGGGATTCGAACCCCCAACCTTCTGCTTATCACTCCGGGTTCTGACTACCAGGCACTATGCCGCTGACCTCGCCGTTCGCGGTTGCCGCGGTTCTCGTCGTTTGCCGCTAATCACGGCCGTCTGCCGGGCTCATGTGCAACGAATGTGCAACGCACCGACGATCAGGCAAGCACTTCGTAACTGCTGGCATGGCTCCGGAAAGTAACGACCCGACTCTGCTACGCGACGTACGTGTGTTGACCAGCAGCACGTGGCGCTCCACGTCATGCCCAGGAGCCTTCCATGATTGAACCCGCAGTACCCCACCCAGCAGCCGAGCTAGTCGCTCAAAGCGGAGTGCCCGCGCTGATGCATGCCATTCGACCGGACTGGCAAGCTAAGGGGCTCATCGATCGTGTACGTCGGTTACTACCAGTCGATCCCAGCAGCGCATGTCAACGACTGCTCAACGCGGCCGTGCACGATCTGAGAGAAAAGATCCTAATCGCTGGCATCGACGTCGCATCGGAAGCCGCAAGCAGCTACCGACTGCCTCCTGTCAATCGTGCAGAGGATGTCGAACGTTACCCTACGGCACCCCTACTTGACCTCTGCTACCGCATGGGTTTGCTCACTCGCCCCGAGTGGCGGCGGATGACCAGGGCCTATGACATTCGCCGAGATCTTGAGCATGAAGACTCAGAATATGAAGCCGGAATCGAGGATTGCGTCTACATATTCAAGACATGCATCGAAGCCGTGTTGTCGCGTGACCCAATTAATCTGATAAAAGTCGCGGAGGTTAAAGACATTATCCAAGCCCCGGGGCCCATCGCACCGGATAATCACCTTCTCGAAGATTACGAGCGAGCTCCAAATACACGCCAAGAAGAGATCCAGAAGTTCCTCATAAGCGAGGCCCGCAACGATAGTGAACCGGATCTTGTTCGTCAGAATGCTTTTGTAATGCTGCAAAGACTCAATCACCTGACGCGAAACCCCGTGCGAGTCTCAGTGGCGAAGTTTTTGCAGGGTAAGCTCCAGCGAGAGCCGCTTACCGAGCTCGACGCCCGTGTCGCTAATGCGGCTGGAATTCTTCCATATCTGCGCAAAGCACAGCGCAGAGATTTCTTCTCGTCTTTTTTAGACCAACTTGATCAGGTCGGACACAACTGGCGATCGCACGCTGATCACGGGGATCTGCTACGTACGGTAATCGAATGTGGTGGATTGGACGCAATCCCGGAAGAGATACGACGTCGATTCATACGGTGGATGACGCTTTGCTATATGGGAGAACCAGGTGGATACGGTGCGGGCATTAATAGAAAAGTCTTCTTTAGTGACCGGGCCGCGCCTATTATTGAGGAAATATTCCAGGATAGCCGCAAACAGGTTAGAGGCGAGCTGGATTTGCTCCAAGGTGACAAAGATGTGACGCGGGCGACCCAAAATGAGCACGTGGCACGGCGATTCCAAGAGTTGCTGGATCTTGTTGCCGACTGAAGTGAGCGACGCGAGAGCCGCCGCTCTTCCGGTCGATCCCTGCAGTTGCGACGAAGATTCAGAGAAGTTGCCTCATACGGGCAGCTTCCTCCATATCGTGGCGAAAATCGCTAAGGGTAGCAAGCGTGTACATGCCATCGATAGCCTGCTTACTCCAGAGTTCATATATCCTGCGGAGGTCAGACTTACGACTTTTCCACCCGATCCCATCGATCACTGCCAGAATAAATTGGCGGGGGGTACGAACTTCGGCCATTTCTTCCACTTCTCGCACCGCATCCGTCAGCTTCGAACCCGTTGAATCAAATCCCTTGGCAGCGACAGCAATGGCAGCATTTGAAGAATTGGGAATTACTAAGTCACATGGCGCAGTGCGGCCGTGGCGACCTCTGAAACGAGTACGCGTCTCGTGTTCGAGCTCCAGCTCGGTGGCTATTGCCTCAATCTCGTCTTCGATCTTTCTACCCGCAGCCCCAGCGCGTGTAGCTGTTAGGCGAGTACCGCCGCGAGCTATAAGTATGTCACCGAAGTCATACGTCTCTCGACGTTGCGCAGTCACCTGTTCCACCAGGCCATAGTCCTCGTCGAGCGCAGTGATTAGCTCCTCTGGTCGCTCCCTGGCGAGAGTTTGCCACCCGGATGTGGAGAAGCGGTCTTGGAGTGTGTTTTTTAACTTTTCTTGCGAGAGTCCGACTGCTAGACCTAGGGCCGGAACCCACTTTGGGTTGTTTTGCACCCACTGTGCGAGTGATTGGATCGAAACGAGATCCAACTCAGCTAGGCTTTCGGCAGCTGCTCTAATCAAGTCTCCTACAGGCGACGGCGCAGTTGGGGCAACGTGCGGTGTCAGCCGCCCGAGCGTCGAGACGTACTCATCGAATGTGGGAACGTTTGCCATGTCATCGACCGATGAACAGATACTCGGCGACGTCCCGCCGCCGAGCTGCGATATGGGTACCGAAAGAATATTTGTGGTCCACTAGTCGGACGTCAACATCACGCTTCACCTCGCGCATTAGGTTCTCGATCGTCGCAGCATCGGGTATCGCGTTGGACGAGTAAGAAAGCACGATGGTCGAGTCTTTGAACTGCTTGAATGTTTGCCGCAGAGCCTCTTCTATTGTGCGCTTATACGCAAATGGGGTGTACTTTTTCACTAGTTTTCTTGTGCGAGTTTCATACATTATTTTCTGGTCATGCCAGTAGACAGATAATCCCTCTAAGAAATGGTAACGCTTGATGTAATCATTGTCGTCACGGGGAGGCGCGTACGGCGGGTCCAGATACACCAAGTCATAACGTTTGGCGTCGAGTTCCGAGACTGGACGACACTCAACGCTGTTCGTCCTTTGATTGCTGAATATAGTACTGTTGTATTCGAGAACTCGCTCTCGGAAGTGATCTCTTAATGGAAGCCTAAGATCGCGCCGACCGTCATCATATCTCAAATCCGTAAACGTGAATACTCCGCGCGGCTGTTTCCTTGCCGCACTCAGGATCAGTGCTGCAATTGCGAGCGATCGTTTATGCCCCTTCATTCGGTCAATATGCGACCAAGCTGAGTCCAGGAATGCCCGATCCTCTGCTGTGAAGTAAAGGCCGTCGAAAGTGCGCTGAATAAAATCCCTGCCATCGGCTGGTTCACTACAGACTCTGTCGATATCTTCGGTGCTTAGTTTGACCGTCTGGTTAGAGATCGTAGCTTTCGCGATTACGGCAGGAAAGTTCAAGAAATCATTGCTCGTGACCTCATAACCCATTGACTTAAGCAAGTACGACACGACGCCACTTCCGGAGAAGGCATCGAGCGCTGTCGACCCGCCTATTTCATCGAAGACGGCCGCGAGGTGAGGGACTAGCCGGTACTTGGACCCCATGTAACGCAGCCTTGGGAACCTGGCGGCACGTTCAGTTGCCCTTGCTGCGTCAGTTATGGCCGTCGTGATCACCGCTACATCATGCCTTATTGGGTTGACGCATTAAACTACCGCCACACCGCGAAGGTGTCCGGATGCGCAATTGACCTGCCACTACCTGGTATTCGTCCACTGGCTGTGCTGGTTATCCCGTCGCCTGATGGCGTCTCGATCGCGCCGTGTCGGCGCCGCACCTTACCTCGTTGACCGGCGGTTTCGTTGCCAAGCGTGCGGCGTCGGCTCGGTGTGATAGCCATCAGGGAAGGCGACGGGATGACCAGCTGGTGACCGACCCTTGCCAGCCGGACCATCCGCTACGCCGCTCGGGTTATCCCGGAGCCTGCCCGCCCGGCGAGGGCATCTTCTTCGACTCTTCTCCCCTTCTGCGGTCCCTCGGGGTCGCCCGGCCTGCCTCGGCTCAGCGTGCGCGGGACCGGCCGTCAGGCCGCATGCCCGCTTGCGCGCTGAGCACGGGTATCGGGCCGGTGCGGCGGCCCCGCAGGGGCCGCCTTGAAGAAGAGAAGAAAGTCTGAACACAAGTGCCGCGCCCCAGCCGGGTCGTGCGTCAGGAGCCGGAGCCGAGGCGTCCGATCGCGGTGTAGGCGATGGCTATCGACCACGTGCGTCAGATCGGCCTATGGTCGTCGCGGGGGCGCAGCGCGTAGGCCGGGACAAGTTGGTCGGCCAGGTAGAGGCGGTCGCGACGCTCGTCGGCGTACGGGACATGGAAGTTGACGACGCCGACCCAGTCGCCCTTGACCGTACGATGCCACCGACTGAGCAGACCCCGAACCGCTCCGGCCATTTCGAGGCCATCGGGAACGACCTTGTGCGGTACGCCGTCGGGCCGAATGCAGATGTGGTCCAAGCGCACCCATACTTCGATCTTCGGCTGCGGGAGCGGGCCATGGACCTCGGCGTTGTAACCCATCGGACCCGAACTCATGTTCGAATTATAGACGTAGGGGGTGGGCGAGCCAAGCCCGGTCGGTGTTGGCCGCGGCGGTTACTGGTGTCATAGGCGTGGTCGTGTGCCGGTGGCGGGAGTCAGGGCGTACGGTCGCAGGGGCAGGAGCACGATATTCGGGAGCGTGTATGAGTCAGGATGTGCACGGCACAGGGTCGAGTTCGCCGATGGCTGTTGCTTCGGAGTTACTGCGCGGTATGGCGTTGAACGCGCGGGACGGAGTGGTCCAGCCGCTGCCGCTGGAGCTAGAGCAAGACGAGTACGGCGCAGCCATGTTGCCGTCGCAGGGGCAGCAGCCTGTCGCGGCGGTCGTCGCGGTGGATGTTGCCATTGCTGGCCTCCGCGCCCTGGGGCGTGACGTACCGCCGGAACTACTCGATCAAGCGACTGGTGAAACCAGCAGCGACTAGCCGCTCGTATGCCTCCTGCACATCGCGCGGGACATCCTGTGGTGCTGCCTCTCCACGTTCTGCGTAGTACGTGATTCGCTGCGTGTCCCCGACCAGCATGTCGACGACTCGTCGTGCGTCGCCGATGCTAGCCGTGTAGTCGTCGAGAGTTTGTGACGTGGCTGAGCATCGGAATCCGACGCCAGGCCACCGTTTGAGCGCTGTCGCGAGGGCTCGCCGCTGCTGGTAGGGGCGGCTGATGAGCAGCACGAAGCGTGGCTCTGAGCCGTGTTCTTCGAGAAGCTGCCGGGTGAAATCGATGTTCTGTCCGGTGTGTCTCGCGTTCGGCTCAACGAGGATCGCGTTGTCAGGGACACCATTCTCGAGTGCGATCTCCCGGTAGTGCACGGCTTCGCCGCGAGGGAACCGGTCGACAGTCGTTGGCGCGTTCGCGCCGGTGAACACTATGAGTGGGAACAGTCCCTTCGCGTACAGCTCTGACGTGTAGATCGCGACGCTTGGGTCGTGGCTGCCGAGGCCGACCGCGACGTCGGCGGGTTCGAGTTCGTCGTCGATGCGGTGGTAGTTCCACAGCGTCTCGACGTCGGGGCGGATCTCGTTGGGGATCGTCTGCATCAGTTCCTCAGTCTGGGATTTGGAAGGTGTACGACCACGCGAACCGTGATGCCGCATGGACTCCATAGGCGAACTCGACCGGCACGTTCTCGCTGGTGAACGTTGTCCTGTTCAGGATCATGACCGGTTCACCGGCAGGAAGCTCTAGCTGGTCGATCTCCTCAGGGGTTGGCATCCGGGCATAGAAGCTCTCCGTGATGTGGTCTGGCTCCAAGCCTTGCAACGTCAGCACGGCGAAGCCGCCGCCTGGTGTGGCGGTGCCGGGCTTCGGGTCGGCTATTGGCGTGTTTTCGACGTGCTCGGGGCGGTAGTAGCTGGTGAGCGTGTGCGTCGGCCTGTCGTCCTGTTTGACCAGGCGGGCACGCTCGTACACTGGTGATCCGGTCTCGATGCCGAGAGCGGTGGCGACTTCGGCCGTCGCGTCCACCTTCGCAACCTGGTTGCTCTGATCGTCGCGACGCCACGCCTGGCCTGATGCCTCGCGGTCGGCAGCGAACGCCACCAGCCCAAACTTCCACTTGCTCTTGGCGTAGCGTTCGACACCGAGACGCTTCATCGGTGGCGGTGACCGTACGACGGTTCCACGACGGCGGACGGGCGTGACGAGGCCTTCGGCTTCGAGCACGCCGACCGCTTTGCGCACGGTGTTGACGTTGCACCCGTGCTTCTCGGCGATCTCCTGCTGCTTAGGCAGTGTGCTGCCAGGCGCGTATTCGCCGCTCTGGATCGCGACACGCAGGGCGTCGGCGACCTCGCGGTAGCCCGAGCTCATCTTCCTGCCTCCTTCGTACGCAGCAGCTTTAAGTCTATCCCTATGGTCCGACACACCGCGTACGGGTCTATAGAGATATATCTATTGACAGACGTGTGTTAGCGTGGTGCTATAGAGATAGTTCTAATGGCAACGCTCCGAGGAGGGCAACAGATGAGGGACATCCCGGTGAATCTGGGTGGTTACCGACTGATGGTGACGGAGGAGCCGCAGATGAAGATGCGGTTGAACGATGCGGGTGAGCAGGAGCCTGTGGTGGATCGGGACGGTGTCGCGCAGTTCGTGGTGATGCTGTTCGCGAAGGCGAAGCCGCTGCCGGGTGTCCGGTCGGGTCGCGGTGAGGAGATCAAGGTGAACCTGCCGGCGGATCCGGGGGACGGGTTTGCTGAGGGCACCTATGTGGAGTTGGTCGGCGCGGTGGTGAACACGTTCGAGATTCCCGACAAGGACGACCCGCGCAAGATCGCTCAGGCGGGGATCTGGTTCAAGGCCGACGGGCTGAAGTCGTTGAGCAAGCCGGTTACTGAGGCCGCGTAGGGCGGTTGGAGCCTTTCCCCGCATTTGTGGGTGGGCTGCCCGTTCGAGTCGGGCGAGGGCACTTATCGCTGTTTGAGAATTCCAGAGTGGGCCGATCTATGCCAAAATTCGCGCCTTTTGTGGTGGCGCGCATTGATCCCCGGCGGTTTTTCCGGGGGTCTTTGGGTTTCACCACAACGAGAGTGGAAAGGAGTGTTTCGCATGGTCGCCGAGATCAGTATGTGGCTGATCGCGGCCACGTTCATCGGTTGTTTGATCGTGGCGATTCCGGTGCTGGGTGTGTTGGCGCTGGTGGCGGGGTTCACCGCGGCGACGGCTGGGCGCTGGAGCGGTCGGTGATGGCGGTGCGGGTCAACGCGTACCGCATGGCCCGGCGCTATGTGTCGCGGCTGGAGCGTGAGCGGCAGGAGTGGTTGTCCGTCCCTGATGAGGAGTTGGGGATGGCGCCGGGCTGGCGGCAAGGGTTCTGCGAGGGCCTGCGGGCCGCGCAGGTGCTGATCAGGAAGGGATAACCGGCAGTGGAGGAGATCAACCAGATCATCGCCGCGGCGAACGCGGCGTATCAGGAGTTCGCCAAGACCAGCGCGGACCGGGAGGTCCGGCAGGCGGTGAGCAACGCGGTCAAGTTCCTGACCGCCGACCTGAACTCGATCAACGACCTGGCATCGACAGGAAGGCGCTACTGATGCAGATACAGGCGGTCAATCGGCGCGCGATGGACAAGTACCGGCAGTTCGTCTCCGCGATGGACATGGTGCTGGAATCGTTCGACTCGCTAGATGCGGTTATCGCAGACGTCGATCCGAAGAACACCGCGGGCGGTTGGACCGTGGCGACCAAGAAAGAGTTGCAGGGGTATCGGGCGCGGGCGTTCGATGAATTGGAGCGGCTGCGCACGATCGCGAAAAAGTACGAGGCGGAACTCATTTCACGGGAATGGAGGATCTGAGGCTATGTCGCACCAGCTGGATCGCACGCTCGACGAGGTCGCGGCGGCGATGGGGCAGCTCAAACGCAGCCTGCGCGGCATCCCGATCCGGCGTGAAGGCTTCAAGGCGCACCACGACCGGATGGCCAAGGCCATGGCCACGCTGACCGTGGCGCTGGAGGACTCCCGCACCGCAATCAAGGAGTAAGGGGGGCCTGAGCACCGGAGGTGTGCCAGTGCTCAGGCCTGAGTGGTGTTCGTAAACACCGTGACCGTCGCAATGCTCCGGAAGCACTCGGCGGTCTCTTCTACGGTCGACGACCGACCCAACGATGCCAAGGGACAAAAGTTACGAACTGGAAGGAAAGGAGTATCTAGACGTGAGGTCTTCGGACCTCAAATAACGGACCAAACGTGATTCATCCCGGCCGCGACCGGCTCCGCTGACCTCGACGAAGTTTTGGGGTGTGGGGCCGGTCGCTTTCGTCTACCGGAAGGAACAGAACCAACGATGAGGACCTCACACAAGACGTCGAAGCGGCGGATGGGCCGTGAGGTACGGGCCGCGGTGTGGACCGCGCGGCACCCCGGCTCGGTGCTGGTGCCCGGCGCGGTCACGACCAGCGTGCTGGAGCTGGGAGCGGTACCGACCGGCGGCATCCTCGGCGGTACGGCGCTGGCTGCGTGCGGCTGGTATCGGGCGCACCCGGACTCCTGGGATGCGTACGCGGCACCGTATATGCGGGCGTTCCTACGCCGCTGGTGGCACTACCTCGGCTGGCGGTGGCGTGACGCGCTGCTGTCGTGCGACCTGGTGGCCACCAACCGCAAGACCCGCGAACTGCGGGTACCCCGGATTCTGAAGGTCCGGTCGTATTCGCCGACCGTGGACACCATCCACGTGCGGATCGTGCCGGGCCAGCATGCCCGCCAGTTCGAGGCCAAGCTCCCCGAGCTGGCCGACGCGCTCAAGGTCGAGCGGGTCGCGGTGGAGCGGATCAAACCACAGGTGATCGGGCTGGTGGTGGAGCGCTCGGAACCGTTCACCGAGGTCATCGACGCCCCCGAGATGGCGTTCGACCCCGAGGTGGTCGATCTCGCCGCCCTGTATCTCGGCGAGGACGAGTTCGGCAACGATTGGCGCGAACCACTGCTCGGCCAGCACCTGTTCATCGCCGGTGCGACCGGGGCGGGCAAGAACTCCATCCCGCTTTCGCTGCTGCGGGCGATGGCCCCACTCATTCGGGACGGGTTGGTGCGGCTGTGGATCTGCGACCCGAAGCAGCTGGAGTTCTCCCAGCTCGCCCCGGTCGCGCACCGGTATGCCACCGACCCGGACGACTGCCGCGACCTGGTCGCCGAGTTCGTGCAGGACATGGAGGCCACCCAGCAGGGCTTGGCGGCGGAGGGGCAACGCGGCATCACCCCGTCGCCGGCGACGCCGCTGAACGTGCTGATCTGCGACGAACTCGGAGCGTTACTGGCTTACGGTGACGCCGCAGCGGCGCGGGATCTGCGCAAGCTGCTCGCGCTGGTCGGCTCCCAGGGCCGGGCGACCGGGCACACGATGGTCGGGCTGGTGCAGGAACCCACGAAGGACACCGTGCCGGTGCGGGACCTGTTCACCATCCGGATCTGTTTGCGGGTCACCTCCGCCGCGCACGTCGACATGGTCCTCGGTGACACCGCCCGGCTCCGCGGCGCACTCGCTGACGAAATCCCCAACGCCCAGGAGACCGCGGGCATCGGCTACGTCATCCGGCAACGCTCCCGGGTGCCGATGCGGGTCCGCGCCGCCTACGTCGACGAGGCCGAGACGGCTGAACTCGTCACCTTCATCGGCGCCAACGCACCCGGTAATTCTGGGCTGAGGGTGGTGAGCTGACATGTGGCGACTCGGTTTCCTCTGCTGGCGCGCCTGGACCTACGTCCGTGTGACGGCCCCCGCCGCGCTGCTGCTGTGGCTCGTACACCGGGAATGGGGCCTGACGACCCCGTTCTGGGTGACCACTCTCTTCGTCGCCGGGGTGCTGCTCGGCTGCCGCTTCGTGCTGGGTGACCTCGCGAAGCGGGAGCTGGGCACGGCGGGAAGGCAGCGTGCGCGATGACCGAGCAACTCGACCTGTTCGACCCCAGCACACCGTCTGCACCGGACGCGGTGGAGTCGCAACCGTGCCCGGCACCCAGGCCCCGCCGGCAGCGTCGGGGGTCAACGCCGGGGCCGGAGGTGATCACCCAGGTACTGGCCGAGACCACGGCCGGGCGGTTCGGGCTGCTCGACGACTCCGAGCGGGTGGTGGTGTTCGAGGAACCCGACCGGGTGCGGCTGGCCGGTGAGGAAGACCTCGTCACCGGCCTCATGGCCTCCGGACGCCTCGAACGACACCCCCGCCGGGACACGGTCTCGGCACTGCATGGAGCGATCCGGCGACCCGTGACCCCGCTCCGGCCGACCCGAGCAGGTCGTGGGCTGCTGGCCCGCTGGAGCGCTCTCCACCCACAACCGGAAGGACAGCAATGACAACCGAGTTCGACACACCATCCGACGCCTGGGTCACGTTCGACGATGCCGTCCGCCAGAACCCGTTCACCCTGGCCGAGCACTGGGGCGATGTGGAGAACTGGCCCCTCGGGCGTCGGACACCCACCGAAGCGCGGCACGAGATCGCGACCATGGCCGCCCTGGCGGATGTGCTCACCCGCTGGCTGCCGCTGGAAGCGCATAAGGCGCTGCTGGAAGGCGTGCCTGCCGACCAGGTCGCCGCGGCGGCGGGCACCACGATCGACGACCTGCGCGGCCGGTGGGAAGACTGGGTGGCCGGGCAACTCCACCTGTGGCGCACCCACACCGGCGAGGAGGGGCGGCCCCGGTTCGGTGTCTGCCCAGACGATGCCGAACGGGTCGCCGAGATCTTCGGCCAGGATGGGTGATCGACCATGCCTCGATCGACCGCTGACCTCATCCGGCTGGCGGTGACCGTCGTCCTGGGTGGGATCGGTGCCGCCGCGGGGTTCAAACACACCCACGATTGGGCCGTCCACCACGGACAGACCGGGTGGCTCGCCTGGGCCGACGCGGTCGTGATCGAGGGAATCGCCGTGGTGGCCGGATTCGAGATCCACCGCGACCATCGCCTCGGCCGCACCCGGCGGATCTCGTTCCCCATGGTGGTGCTCGCCGCGGGCGTGTGCGTGCAGATGGCCGCCCAGGTCGCACTCGCCGAACGCACACCCGCGGGCTGGCTGCTCGCCGCGATGCCCGCCCTCGGGTTCCTCGTCGTGGTCAAGCTCCTCATGCGCCGCAGCACCGTCGACACCACGAGCACCGGCACCTCCTCGGCCGAACCAGCGGGGGAGAGCAGCACACCGGCATCTGCCGCCGCGGTTGCCTCGGCGTCGTCGACGCCGCCGAGTGGTGGGTCGTCGTCGCGGTTGCGATTGCCGCGGGAGATGACCGACCGCATCACCACCGCGGTCGAGACCGCGCGGGCTGAGGGCCGCGAACCGACCACCGACGACATCCGTGCGGCGGTGAAGATCCCCGACGAGCTAGCCACCCGCGTGCTGCGGGAATGGACCAGCAGCAACAGACATCCCGCCGCGCACTAACCCTGTCGAGATCACCCGCGGGGCACGGCCACACCAAAGGTCGTGCCCCGCTTCCTTGTTTCGCCACCGTCCAGAAGGGACCGTCATTCGTGTTCACCCTGGAAGATCGCATCAACGAACGGCTACGCGCGTCGGACTACCAGGACTGGCGCGCCAAAGTCGAAAGTGTCGGCGGCTGCGCCAAACCGATCCGGCTGTTCGGCTGCCACCAATTGCAGGACACCGGCACCGGCGACGTGTTGCACCACATCGGCGGCGACATCTTCGTCCCGTGCGGCAACCGGCGCGCCTCGGTATGCCGGACCTGTTCGGACCGCTACGCCGCCGACGCGTTCCACCTCATCCGAGCCGGACTCGCAGGCGGGTCGAAAGGCATCCCCGAATCGGTGGCCGACAAGCCGCGGGCGTTCGTCACCCTGACCGCTCCGTCGTTCGGTCCGGTGCACAACCGCCGCACCTCGAACCGCGGAAGAGCGATGCCGTGTGCGTGCGGGGCGTTTCACCACCCCGACGATCCGCGGATCGGCACCCCGCTCGACGCCGACAGCTACGACTACGTCGGCGCGGTGCTCTGGCAAGCCCACGCCGGGCCACTGTGGCAGCGGTTCTGCATGCGGCTGCGCCGTGAGCTGGCCCGAGCCGCGGGCATCCGGGTGCGCGAGCTCAAGGAGCATCTGCGGCTCTCCTACGGCAAGGTCGCCGAATACCAGCGCCGCGGGCTGGTGCACTTCCACGCCGTCATCCGCCTCGACGGCCCCGACGGACCCGCCGACCCCACGCCCGCGTGGGCAACCGGCGAACTGCTCGACCACTCGGTGCGTCTGGCGGCGGCCGCCGTGACCCTGATCGTCGACCGGCCGGACGGCACTCCGCTCGAACTGGCGTGGGGCGAGCAGGTCGACATCCGCAGCGTCGACGCCCGCACCGCAGAACGGGTCGAGGCAGACGATGGCAGTATCAGCGAGGCACGTCTCGCCGGATACGTCGCCAAGTACGCCACCAAGGGCACCGGCAAGAGCGAAGCCGCCGACCGGCCGATCCGGAGTCAGGCCGACATCGACCTGTTGCAGTGCTCGCCGCATCACCGGCGGATCGTGCAAACCGCCTGGGACCTCGGCACCGACCCGCGGTATGAGGATCTGAACCTGCGGCGCTGGGCTCACATGCTCGGTTTCCGGGGGCACTTCCTCACCAAGTCCCGCGCCTATTCCGTCACGTTCCGACTCATTCGCGGCGACCGGAAAGCCTTCCGGCTGGCCGAAAACCTGGCGCTCGCCGAACTTGACCCCGACACCGTCGCCGTCGTCAATGACTGGCGCTTCACCGGCGTCGGCTACGCCAACGACGCCGAACGCGAACTCGCCGCAGGCATCGCCACCCGCATCCGCGACCGCCGCAACATCCGACACCACCAGGAGAACCAGCCATGACTAACCTCATGACCATCAACGACCTGTCCGACTACCTCGGCATCCCCGTCAACACCCTCTACCAATGGCGCAGCAAGCACTACGGACCACGCGGGGTGCGCATGGGCAGATATGTCCGATACCGACCCAAGGACGTCGAAGCCTGGCTCGACGACCAGGCGGTGAGCGCCTAATGGCGCGGGTATGGGTCCGTGACCGACGCAAGGAACGGAACTACCTCAACGCGCTCACTCGCGCGAAGACCAAGGGAACAGCACCTCCAGGACGTTGGCAGGTCCGCTATTACGACCGAGCAGGACGGCTCCGGTCGGAGATCTTCTCGACGAAAAGCCGGGCTGAAGATCGGCGATCGGAGCTGGAAGTGTCCCTGCAGACCGGGACCTACGTCGATCCAGCCGTAGCGAAGGTCAAGTTCGTCGAGATGGCCGAGAAATGGCTGGAGTCACGACACGACATTCAGCGTTCGACATGGTGGAAGTACCGCCAGCTGCTGGACAGTCACGTCCTTCCCCGATGGGGCGAACTTCGACTCACTGACATCGAGACCGAAGACATCGCCATGTGGGTGGCGAAGCTGATCAACTCAGAAGACGGCAGCGGGCTCGGGCCTTCACAAGCACGCCTCGCGTTCCGAGTCCTGTCCATGGTGCTCGGGTGGTGCGTACCCCGTCGGCTGCGCTCGAACCCAGCACTGGGTGTAAAGCTCCCGGTGTTGCCCGACGCCGAACACATCTACCTGACATACGAACAGGTCGAGGCGCTCGCCGAGGCGTCAACCCGCTTGCGCACGAAGTACAACCGGCCAACGTCGGTCTCGGCAGTTAACCGGCCGCTTATCCTGCTCCTGGCGTATACAGGGCTCCGGTGGGGTGAGGCCGCCGCGTTGCGCGTGCGGCACATTGACCTCGCGAAGCGCCGAATCAGGGTGGCCGCGACACTCGGCGAGATCAACGGCAAACACATCGAAGGCCTGCCGAAGGGCGGCAAGCGTCGAACCGTGCCCGTGCCTGGATCATTGGTCGAGGAGCTGCGGCCTCTCGTCGATAGTCGCCCATCCGATACCCGCGTGTTCGTAACGGCAAAAGGGAATGCGCTACGCAAGAACAATTGGCGTACCCGTGAGTTCCTGCCCGCTGTCGAGGCGTCGGGGGTCAAGGTTGATGGGCTCACGCCGCACAAGCTGCGCCACACTGCGGCGTCGCTGGCTATCGCGGCCGGTGCCGATGTCAAAGTCGTTCAGCAGATGCTGGGTCACGCTGACGCTGCGATGACACTCAACATCTACGGCCACCTGTTCCCCGATCGACTCGATGAGGTCGCCGAGAGCCTGGACAGCCGACGGCGGCAAGTCTTGGAAAGGCGAGAGCCACCGGCGGCATAAAGAAACCGCCCCGGCGCAGTGTGCAACATATGTGCAATGCGCCGGGGCGGACCCGAGTCTAATTGACCACTCCAGGCTTCTGACCTGGTAGTTTGGCGCGCCACGAGGGATTCGAACCCCCAACCTTCTGATCCGTAGTCAGATGCTCTATCCGTTGAGCTAGTGGCGCTTGTTCAGTTTGTCCAGCAAGTAGGCTAGCTGGTCGCTCGATCCGGCCAGCAACCGGGTGCTGATCGGCTCAAGCTTTCAGCGGAGGCTGCGGGATTCGAACCCGCGAGGGGGTGTTGCCCCCAACCGCATTAGCAGTGCGGCGCCATAGACCAGACTAGGCGAAGCCTCCCAGGCGGTTGGCCAGTGAGCCACTACATTACAGGTCGGCTCACGCCTAGTGCCACAGGCCCCCACCGGGTCAGGGACACGACCTTCCACCTCCTCGAACGCGCCCGAGAACGCTGTTCACCGGGTCGCACCAGCGCCCGATGCGCGAGCGACGAACGGCTCCAGCGCCGTCGGATTGGCCAGCGCGTCAGCGGACACGGCCTTCTCCGGCCGCACGCCGCTGAGGATCTTCTTCACCGGCACCTCGCACTTCTTGCCGTTCAGCGTGCGCGGCACCTCGGCGACCTCGACGAACTCGTCCGGCACGTGCCGAGGCGACAGTGCCGAGCGCAGTTCCTTGCGCAGGCCGGGCTCGACGTCCGCGAGCGAAGCACCCGGGGTGAGCACCACGAAGCACAGCAGCCTGCCCTCGTCCTCTCCCACCCTGGTGGTGTCGATCACCAGCGAGTCCGCGATCTCGTCGCGACCCTCGACCACCCGGTAGAACTCGGCGGTGCCCATGCGCACCCCGCCCCGGTTCAACGTCGAGTCGCTACGGCCGTAGATCACCGACGAGCCGCGCGCGGTGATGCGGATCCAGTCACCGTGCCGCCATACGCCTGGGTACTCATCGAAGTAGGCCGAACGCAGCCGCGAGCCGTCGGGGTCGTTCCAGAAGGACACCGGCATCGACGGCATCGGCTTGGTGATCACCAGTTCGCCGACCTGCTCCACAACGTCCTTGCCGTCCTCGTCGAACGCCGCGACGGCGGCCCCGAGCGAACGGCAGGACAGCTCACCGAGCCACACCGGGACGTCCGGCGCCGCTCCGACGAACGCCGTGCACACGTCCGTCCCACCGGACACCGAGCAGATCTGCACCGGGCGGCCGCGCTCGTCCGTACCCAGCTCGTCGACGATCCACCGGAAGCCCTCGACGCTCAGCGGCGCCCCGGTCGAGCCGACCGCACGCAGCGCGGACAGATCGTGCTCGGCCGCGGGCCGCAGTCGCTGCTTGAGGCACTGCTGGATAAAGGGTGCCGACACGCCGAAGTAGGTAACGCGGTGCTGTTCGGCCAGCCGCCACAGCGCGCCGAGGTCCGGATAGCCGGGACTGCCGTCGTAGAGCACGACCGCCGAACCGACGAGCAGGCCGGAGATCAGCAGGTTCCACATCATCCAGCCGGTCGTGGTGAACCAGAAGAACCGCTCGCCCGGCCCGAGATCCATCTGCAGCGACAGCGACTTCAGGTGCTCCAGCGTGATGCCGCCGTGTCCCTGCACGATGCCCTTCGGCAGGCCGGT
>Ga0299914_10001069_pt1 | contig 17548 bp, 21 predicted proteins | sample RVTome_10_FD_201361 | JGI IMG/M metagenome (GOLD analysis project Ga0299914, IMG submission 201361) | Soil microbial communities from uranium-contaminated site in the Upper Colorado River Basin, Wyoming, United States - RVT153D57 (version 2) ...
GGGCGCTGGACCGTGACCGGGAGCTGCTCCTCCCCGCCACGCAGGGCCCGCTGGATCCGCTGGGCGACGGCCTTGCCCGAGACGTGGCCCTCGCCGATCGCGGCGTGGAGGGCGTCGAGGTCGACGCAGTGCAACGACTCGGCGACCTCGACGAGCACCGGAGAGTTGGTGAGCTTCTGGACCGGGAGTCCCTCGCGGCGGATCGCCCGTCCGAGCTCGTCACGGCCGGCGTCGATCGCGTCGACGCGCCGCTCTCGCGAGAACCACTGCCGGATCTTGGCCCGGGCACGCGGCGTGCGGGCGAACTGGAGCCAGTCGCGGCTCGGGCCCGCCCCCTCGACCTTGCTCGTGAAGATCTCGACGGTGTCACCCGAGCGCAGCTCGGAGTCGAGCGGCACGAGGCGTCCGTTGACGCGCGCGCCGATGCACCGGTGCCCGACGTCGGTGTGGATGTGGTACGCGAAGTCGACGGGATTCGCGCCGTGGGCGAGGGTGATGACCTTTCCCTTGGGCGTGAACACGAAGACCTCTTCTTGCTCGAGGTCGACCTTGAGGCCCTCCATGAACTCGGCAGGGTCGTCGGCCTCGTGCTGCCAGTCGACGATGCGCTGGAGCCAGACCAGGTCCTCGTCGGCTGAGTGCTGCTCCTTGTAGCCCCAGTGCGCGGCGATCCCGTACTCGGCGCGGCGGTGCATCTCACGGGTGCGGATCTGAACCTCCACCGCCTTGCCCTCGGGTCCGATCACCGTCGTGTGCAGCGACTGGTACAGGTTGAACTTCGGCATCGCGATGTAGTCCTTGAACCGGCCCTGCACGGGTGACCACAGCGCATGGATTGAGCCGAGCGCGCCGTAGCAGTCCTTCACCGAGTCGACGATCACTCGCACGCCGAGGAGGTCTTGGACTTCGTCGAAGGCCTTGCCGCCGACGACCATCTTCTCGTAGATCGACCAGTAGTGCTTGGTGCGTCCGCTCACCTCCGCTTCGATGTGAAGGTCTGCGAGTCGGTCCTTCACCGCGCCGATGACCGTGGCGAGGTACTCGTCCCGTTCCGGTGCGCGCCGTGCGACCATGTGCTCGATCTCTGCGTAGCGCTTGGCGTGTTGTACTGCGAACGCGAGATCTTCGAGCTGCCACTTGACCTCGCCGATCCCGAGGCGGTGCGCGAGCGGCGCGTAGATGTCGAGCGTCTCCTGGGCGATCCGCTGCTGCTTGCTCTCCGGCAGCGAGGCGATCGTTCGCATGTTGTGGAGCCGATCGGCGAGCTTGATGAGCAGGACGCGGATGTCGTTGGCCATCGCCACGAGCATTTTGCGCATCGTGGCCGCCTGGGCCGCCTCGCGGGAGTCGAACTGGAGCCGATCGAGCTTGGTGACACCGTCGACGATCGCCGCGATCTCCTCCCCGAAATCCTCCGAGACGTGGTCGAGCGAGACATCGGTGTCCTCGACCGCGTCGTGGAGCAACGCGGCGGCCAGCGTCACGTCGTCGAGCCCAAGGTCGGCGAGGATGAGCGCCACGCCCACCGGATGGGCGATGTAGGGCTCTCCCGATCGACGCACTTGGGTCGCGTGGGCGTCGCGGGCGACGGCGTACGCCCGTTCGATGCGGGCGGTATCAGCCCGCCGGTGGAACCTTCGGTAGCTGCCGAGCAGGGGAGCGAGCGTCTCGTCGACTTGGTGGCGACGCCAGGGCAGCACCGAGCGCCGATCGCTGCGGGGATCGGTGCGAACCTCGGCGGTGCTCACTCGCCCCCGAGTCTACCGGGGCGGTTCGAAACTCAGCGGCGCTTTCGCCGTCGTTGCTTGCGCGGCCGCGGGGTCACACCGCGCGCCGGTCCGGCGGGACGCGACGGTCGGGACGGAATCGGCTGCTCCACTTCCTCGTCCACGACCTCCGGTTCGTCGAAGTCGTCGGGTCGGTCGGCCACCGCCTCGCGCTCCGCCGCCGCCAGTGCCCCGACGTCGGCGACGTCGGCGGTCACGCCCGCCCGAGCCCGCGGGCGCGCCCGGCTCGATCGATCTCGCAGCGCGCGGTGCTTCGGTCGACGCTCGTTGAGCCAGGCGACGAGCGGCGTGGCCACGAAGATCGACGAGTATGCGCCGGCGACGATCCCGATCAGCAGGGCGAGCGCGAACTCCTGGAGCGCGACCGCGTTCAGGTAGTACACACCGATGACCATGATCGAGATCACCGGCAGGACCGCGACCAACGATGTGTTGAGCGAACGGGCGAGCACCTGGTTGAGCGACCGGTTCACCATCGCCGAGTAGGTGTCGGCCCGCTCCGCGCCGAGCGTCGCTTCGTTCTCCTTCACCTTGTCGAACACGATGACCGTGTCGTAGAGCGAGAACCCGAGGATCGTGAGGAAGGCGATGACGGTCGCCGGCGTGACTTCCGACCCGGTCAGCGAGTAAACGCCCACCGTGATGACGATGTCGTGGACCACGGCGATCATCGCCGCGATCGACATGCGCCACTCGAAGCGCAACGCCAGGTAGAGCCCGATCAGCACGAAGAAGACGACGAGTGCCCGGACCGCCTCCTCGGTGACCGACTCCCCCCAGCTCGGTCCCACCTCGTTCACCGCCGCGATCTCCCCGAATTGCTCGAGCGCCGCGCTCACCTCGTCGCGCGGCGCGGCCTCGAGCTCCTCGGCCTGGACGAGGATGGTGGTCGCACCGGTCGCGCGGTCCTCCCGAAACGAGATCTCGGCGTCGGCGACGCCGAACGGGGCGACGGTGTCGCGCACCGAGTCGATCGAGGGAGCGTCGCCCTCGACGGTGACCTCCCAGGCGGTCCCGCCGGTGAAATCGATCCCGAGGTTGAGACCTCTGGTGGCGAACGAAACCACCGAGATCAGGATCAGCGCGCCGGACAGCAGGGCCCAGCGCCGCGCGTGCCGGACGATCTGGAAGTTGGTCCGTTCGTGGTAGAGGTCGCGCAGCGTCTCGCGGAAGCGACCTACGTCCCCGGCTCGCTGACGCTCGCTCATGCTTCCCCGCTCTCGGCGCCTGCGGCGCCGGGCCGCTCGGGCCACGCTCGCTGCTCGCCGGGATACCCGGCTCGCTGACGCTCGCTCATGCTCCCAGCTCCGGCTTGCCGAGGGCCGCGGCGATGCCGACCCGCGGGAGACGCACGAGGCGCCTCGAACGGGAGAGGTAGGTCACGACCGGGTGCATGTAGAAGTACGTGATCGCCAGGTCGATCAACGTGGAGAGGAACAAGAACAGCGCGAAGCCGCGCACCGAGCCGATCGCCAGCCAATAGAGCACGCCGGCGCCGATGAGCGAGACCAGGTCGCCGGCGAGGATCGTGCGGAACGACCGCTCGAAACCGCGCTGGACCGACGACCGAAGCGTCTTGCCGCTCCGCACCTCGTCTTTCAACCGTTCGAAGTACACGACGTAGGAGTCGACCGTCACACCCACCGAGACGATGAGTCCGGTGACCCCGGCGAGCGTCAACGTGAGCCCGACCGAGTCGCTGAGGTACGCGACCAGCGCATAGATCACGAGCCCGCCGAGGCCGAGGCCGCTGATCACCACCAGCCCGAGCACCCGGTAGTAGAAGAGCATGTAGATCGCGACCAGCACGAGGCCGAGGATCCCCGCCGCGATGCCGGCACGAAGCTGGTCGCGACCGAGCGTGGGCGAGACGTTCTGGATGGTCTCCGTCTCGAGCTCCACCGGGAGGGCGCCGAAGCGCAGCACGGTGGCCAAGTCTTCGGCCTCGCCCTGGCTGAACTCGCCGGTGATCTGGACCTCGGGTGTCGGTGCATTCCCGAGGTCTTGGTTGATCGTCGGCGCCGACTGCACGACGCTGTCGAGCACGATCGCGACCCGACGGCCGACGTTCGGCTGCGACACCTTCTCGAAGAACTCGGTCTCGCCCTCCCCGGTGAACTCGACGACCACCTGCCAGCCGGTGCCGCTTTGGAAATCGGCGCGGGCGGTGTCGACGACCTGCCCGGTCACGCACTGTTCAGGATCCTCGGGCACGCATCCCGCCGTTGCCGCGAGCTGATAGCGCGGCAGCTCGGGGAGATCCTGATCCGGTACCGCGGGCTGGCACGGTTGGATCCCTTCGAGGACGACCGGCTGATCCACGGCGTCGTCGGCCCGCGGCGTCGTCGGAGTCGACCCGGTGTCGGCCGGCGTCGACGTGGTCGTGGTCGCCGCCGGGTCGGCCGGGGCGGCCGTGGCGGTGGTCGTCGAGGTGGCCGCGGGGTCGTCGCCTTCCTCTTCGGGCGGCAGGCACGTCTCGAGCGGGCGAAAGCGTAGCTCCGCGGTCTGGCCGACCAACTCCGCGGCCTGCTCGCGTTCCTCGACCCCCGGGAGGTCGACGATGATGCGCCCGCCCTGACGGGTGATCTCGGGCTCGACCACACCGAGCGCGTCCACCCGGTTGCGGATGATGTCGACCGCGACGTCGAGCGTCCCACTCTCCGCCTCGTCAACTGGAGCGAGGACCACCGAGATCCCACCCTGGAGGTCGAGGCCGAGGACCGGGGAGTTGCCGAGGGCCAGGGTGGCGCCGAAGGCAGCGAAGATGACCACGAGCGTCCCGACGAGGAACAGGCCGGGGCGGCGCACGTCAGTCGGTATCGATGCCGGAGTCGGTTCCGGTGTCGCGGTCGGTGTCGACGGAGACGTCGTCGGTGCGTTGTGCGATCGCGCCCTTTGCCATCGTGAGCACCACACCATCGGCGACCTCGACCTCGACGGTGTCGTCGTCGTGGATGGCGCGCACGGTTCCGTAGATGCCGGACGAGCTCATGATCTCGTCACCGATGTGGAGGCTGGCGATCAGCCTCTGGTGCTCGAGCATCCGCCGGCGTTGCGGTCGCACGATCAAGAACCAGAACGCGGCCGCCATGATGGCAATCAGAACGAGCGTTTGGATCATCCGCAGTCCTCGTGAGGTCGGCCGTCGATGCTAGCGAGGAGCTGTCAGCCCGACGTACCCGGGGCTTCGTCGAACAGTCCCGGCGACGAGGAGTTGGCGAGAGGCACCAACCCGAGGTGCTCGAACGCGGGGCGGGTGGCGACTCGACCCCGTGGAGTGCGCTGGAGCAATCCTTCCTTCAGGAGGAAGGGCTCGTACACATCTTCGACCGTCTCCGGCTCCTCGCCGACCGCCACCGCGAGCGTCGACAACCCGACCGGTTGCCCCCCGAACGTCTCGCAGAGTGCCCCCAGGATCGACCGGTCGACCTTGTCGAGGCCGCGCTCGTCGACCTCGAAGAGCGCGAGCGCGTCACGCGCGATCGCATCCGACACCGTGCCGTCGCCCCGCATCTCCGCGTAGTCGCGCACCCGCTTGAGAAGACGGTTGGCGATCCGAGGCGTCCCTCTCGCCCGACGGGCGATCTCGCGCGCGCCGCCCGCGGCGAGCGGCACACCGAGGATGGTTGCGGACCGCTCGAGGATGGTGACGAGATCGTCGGCGGTGTAAAGGTCGAGACGGGCGACGAACCCGAATCGGTCGCGGAGCGGTCCCGTGATCAGCCCGGTGCGCGTAGTCGCCCCGACGAGCGTGAAGCGCGGGAGGTCGAGACGGATGGAGCGGGCGCTCGGTCCTTTGCCGATGACGATGTCGAGCTGGAAGTCCTCCATCGCGGGGTAGAGCACCTCCTCGACCGGGCGGGGCAGCCGGTGCACCTCGTCGATGAACAGCACGTCGCCATCTTCGAGGTTGGTGAGGATCGCGGCCAGGTCGCCGGCCCGTTCGAGCGCGGGACCGCTGGTGATGCGCAGCGCGACCTCCAGCTCGGCGGCCACGATCCCCGCCAGCGAGGTCTTGCCCGTCCCCGGCGGCCCGGCGAAGAGCAGGTGGTCGACCGCCTGGCGCCGGCGGCTGGCCGCGCCCAGCAGGATCTCGAGGTGCTCCTTGAGCTTCTCCTGACCGACGAACTCGGCCAGCCGGCGCGGCCGGAGCGTCGTCTCCTCGGCTGCCTCGACCGGGTTTCCGGGCGCGGCCCGCAGCAGCTCCTCGCGGCCCGTCTCGCTCATGGTCCTCCGCTCATGTGCGGCTCACCGCCAGCGCTCTCAACGCGTCGCGCAGGAGGTCTTCGACCGCGGCGTCGTCGGGGAGCTGCGCGAGGACGTCGCGGATCTCGTCAGACGAGTACCCGAGCCCGGAGAGCGCGGCGCGCACCTCGCCGCGCGGTGTCGGCCCGCCCGCGGGCGCGTCGACGAGGTCGAGGTCGGGTACATCGAGACGCGCCTTGAGCTCCACTTGGAGGCGTTGCGCGGTGCGCTTCCCCACCCCGGGAACCGCGGTGAGCGCGTCGAGGTCGTCATCGGCGAGCGCGCGCCGCAACGCCGACGGGTCGTGCACGGAGAGGATCGCCAGCGCCAGCTTCGGGCCGACGCCGGACGCGCCGATGAGCACCTCGAACGTGTCGCGCTCGTCACGGGTCGGGAAGCCGTAGAGCACCATGGCGTCGTCACGCACGTGGAGGTGGGCGAAGAGGAAGGTCGACGATCCCGGCTCGAGCGCGGGGATCGCCGAGAGCGGCACCGCCAGTCGGTAGCCGACACCGCCCACCTCGACCAAGACCTCGCCCGTCGCCGAGCGCTCGATGACCTGCCCGCGCACCGACCCGATCACCGACGATCCTCCTCGGCGATCACGGCCTCCTTGGCGAGCGCGGCCTCGACCGCGCGGTGCAACCCGGGCGCGGTGTGACCGTCGGACTGCGGGAGGACGCGCCACGCGTGGCAGACCGCGAGCGCCAGCGCGTCGGCGGCGTCGGGCGGCCCAGGGATCTCGCGCCTGCCGAGCAGGCGCGCCACCATCATCTGCACCTGGCGCTTGTCGGCGCTGCCGTGGCCGACGACCGCCTGCTTGACCTCGTTGGGGCTGTAGTGCGTGACCGCCAACCCGACCCGGCCCGCGACCGACAGGATCACGCCGCTCGCCTGCCCGACGGCCATGGCGGTTCGCACGTTGTGCTGGAAGAGCAGCCGTTCGACCGCCAGCGCGTCGGGCTGCAGCTCGCCGACGAGCGTGCCGAGCTCCGCGTCGAGCCGGGCGAGGCGCTCCGACAACGCACCGTCGGGATCGGTGCGCACGATCCCGGCTGCGAGCGCAGTGAGCCCGTCACCGTCACGCCGCACGGCTCCGTAGCCACAGCGAGAGAGCCCCGGGTCGACCCCGAGCACCACACCGAACACGAGTTCGATCCTACGGGGCGGTGGCCTGAGGGTGGCGGAACTACGCCGAACCAGGCTCGGCGGCCCGGCGACGGCGGCGGCGCTGGCGCCGCCAGGTCAGGAAGAGAAGTACCGCGACGCCCGCGACCACCGGGACGACTCGACGGGCGAGCGGGACGCCGGCCACGCCGACCAGGTCGACAGGCTCGGCCTCCCTCGGCCTCGCCGCCGGGGCCGCGGCGCGCTCGGCTCCTCCGCCCGATGTCGCGATCGCGTCGGCCGTCAGCACGTCGCGCTCGAGGTTGTCGACGAACTCGGCAAGGAGCTTCTCCGACACGTCGGCGAGCACTCCCCGGCCGAGCTGGGCGACCTTCCCGGTGATCGCCAGATCGGTGCCGAGCGTGACGATCGTCGCGTCGCCGTCGGCTCGCATGGTGGCGCTGATCGTCGCGCTCGCGTTCCCCGCGCCCCGGGAGTCGCGTCCGACGGCCCGGATGACGACGCTGCGATTGGTCTCGTCGACCGCGTCGAGCTGGGCGCTTCCCTGGTACTGGGCGGTGATGGGGCCGACCTTGACCTTGACCTTCCCGCGGTACTCGTCTCCGTCGACCTCGTCGAGCTGTGCACCGGGAAGGCACGGAGCGATCCGCTCGAGGTCGAGCAGGACTCGCCAGGCGGCTTCGATCGGGACGCTCACTCGAAACTCGTCGTCGATGCGCATCGCGCTCGCAGCTCCTCCAGATCGTCGGGTCGGTCGATATCGGCCGGGTCGCCGGTGCCGTCGCACGGGACCTCTCGCACCGGATGGTCGCGCATGAGCGCACGCGCGCCCTCATCACCGGTGAGAGCGCGCGCGGCCGGCCAGAGGGATCGGTCGAGCACGACCGGGTTGCGCCGCTCACCGCCGTAGATCGCGACCGCAATCGTGGCGCCGGTGGTGCTGGCGTCGGCGACACGCCGATAGGCCTCCGCGCCTACCAAGGGCTGATCGCCGAGGCCGACGACGACCGCATCGACATCGGGCCGGGGATCGAGGGCGTCGAGCGCCACGACGAGGCTCGACGAGATCCCGCGGCCCGGATCGGGATTCACCACGACCTCCACTCCCTTGCCGACGGCCCGTCCGATCGTGTCTCCCACCCGGCCCTCGGGCACCACCACGACGACGGGAGCAAGGCCGCTCGCGCGGGCCGCGTCGACTGCCCGTCGCACGATCGGGACTCCCGCGAGCTCGCGCAGGAGCTTGCTCTCCGGACCGAAGCGCTCACCACGTCCCGCGGCGAGCACCGCCGCCGCGATCAGGCCGCCTCCAGCGCGCGTCGTACCAGCACCCGCGCGAGGTGGGCGCGGAACTCGCCCGACGCCTCGTTGTCAGTGCGAGGGTCGGTGTCGTCGGCGGCGAGGGCCGCCGCATCGATGATCGATGCGCCGTCGGCGAGCGCATCCTCGACCGCGGTCGCCCGCAGCGGCGTCGACCCCATGTTGACGAGTCCGATGCGCGCCGCACCGCTCGCGCTCCTGGCGACGACCGCACCCACGATGGCCCAGTCCTGCGAACGACGGTGGAACTTCTCGTACGCGAACCGAGAGCCGTCGACCTTGGGCACCCGGATCTCGGTGAGCAGCTCGTCGGGCGCGAGCGCGGTCTCGAGGAAGCCGCGGAAGAAGTCATCGGCACCGATCGCGCGCTCGCCACTCGCGCCGCGCGCGACGAAGATCGCGTCGAGCGCCCTCAGCGCGGCGGGCAGGTCGGAGGCGGGGTCGCCGTGCGCGATCGAGCCCCCGATCGTGCCCCGGTGTCGCACCTGGTGGTCGCCGACTTCGGCGGTGACGGCGGCGAGGACACCACATTCGCGCTGCACGAGGTCGTCGTTCTCGACGTCGAGGTGGCGGGTGAGCGCGCCGATCGCGACGTGATCGCCGCCGTCGCGCACGTACGAGAGGTCGTCGAGTCGTCCGACGTCGACGAGCACCTCGGGCGTCGCGAGGCGCAGCTTCATGAGCGGGAGAAGCGACTGCCCGCCGGCCAGGAGCTTGGCGTCGTCGCCGTATTCGGTGAGCGCGCTGATCGCCGCGTCGGCCGAGTCGACCCGCACGTACTCGAACGCGGCCGGGATCACTGTTGACCGGCCGCGGCGAGGACCGCGGCCACGATGTTGTGGTACCCGGTGCAGCGGCAGAGGTTGCCCTCCAACCCCTTCCTGACCTGCGATTCCGACGGGTTGGGGATCGCGTCGAGCAGGGAGACCGTGGCCATCACCATGCCGGCGGTGCAGTACCCGCACTGGAGGGCGTGGTGCTCGTGGAACGCCTGCTGGACCGGGTGGTACTCCTCGGAAGCGGCGAGCCCTTCGATGGTCGTGACACTGGCGCCGTCGGCCTGGACCGCGAGCATCGTGCACGACTTCACCGCCTCGCCGTCGACGAGCACCGAGCAGGCGCCGCACGACGACGTGTCGCAGCCGATCTTGGTACCCGTCAAACGCCGGAGCTCACGGAGGTACTCGACGAGCAGGAGCCGAGGCTCGACGACATCGGTCTGCGTCTCGCCGTTGACGGTGACCGAGATCTCGACGTCGCCCATGAACGCGGAGCCTACGCCGCGCTATCCCGACCGGGCCGGCCCTGCTCGTTCGATCGTGACGCGAACGAGCACTCGACGTTCGCGCTCCATGGCCGAGCGGTAGTCATCCCAGTCGGGGTGCTCGCCCTGCACCGTCCTGTAGTAGTCGACGAGCGGCTCCATCGCCTCGGGGAGGTGCACCACCTCGGCCCGTCCGTCGATCTGCACCCATTCGCCGAAGAAGTTGTCATCGAACACGCAGACCGACGCTCGATTGTCACGCTGGAGGTTCTTCGCCTTCATCGCGGTCTCTCGGGTGCTGATCACGGCTCGACCCTCGTCGTCGAGCGCGCCGAGCACGGGAGAGAGTTGCGGGCTCCCGTCTCGACGGTAGGTCAGCAGCACCGTGTGATGGTTGTGGCGGAGGAACTCCCTGGCGCCGGCGACGTCCATCACGCCATCACCGTCTGGAGCACGTCGTCGGGAATGTCGAAGTTGGCGTATACCGATTGCACGTCGTCGTGCTCTTCGAGCGCGTCGATCACCCGCAGCACCGCCTTGGCCGCGGCGGCGTCGCCGAGCGGCACCGTTTGCGTGGCCAGCATCGTGAGGTCGTAGCTGGTGAGCTCGATGTCTGCTCCCACGATCGCGTCGCGCACCGTGTGCAGGTCGGTCGCTGCCGTCGTCACCTGCCAGGTGTCGCCCTGGTCGGTGATGTCCTCGGCGCCCGCATCGAGCGCGGCGAGCATCAGATCGTCTTCGGTGGCGGCCGACTTCTCGAGGATCACCACCCCCTTGCGCTCGAACTGCCACGCCACCGCACCGGGCTCCGACAACGAGCCTCCCAAGCGCGTGAACGCGTTCTTCACCTCGGCGCCGGTCCGGTTGCGGTTGTCGGTGAGGCACTCGATGAGCACCGCGACCCCGTTCGGCGCGTAGCCCTCGTACGTCACCTGCTCGTAGCGCACGCCCTCGAGCTCGCCCGTCCCCCGCTTGATGGCCCGCTCGATGTTTTCCTTCGGCATCGACGCGTCGCGACCCTTCTGGATCATCGTGCGCAGCGTGGGATTGGCGTCGGGATCACCTCCGCCGCTGCGCGCCGCGACCTCGATCTGGCGGGCGAGCTGCGCGAAGCGCTTGCCCCGCGCCGCGTCGGCCGCCCCCTTCTGGTGCTTGATCGAATGCCACTTGGAATGACCACTCATTGCTTTCCGCTCTCGGCCCAACGGGTCGGGCCGCTCGGGCCACGGCTCGCTTCGGCGCAGGGTACCTGCGCCTCGTTCGCTCGCCTCATGTACTCACCTCACGGAGAAATGCTTGGTGGAGTCGTAGATCACCCGACAGCTCGGGATGGAAGCACGAAACCCAGACGCGACCCTCGCGCGCGAGCACGGGTCGGTTCACATGGGTGGCGAGCACCTCGACGCCGTCACCGGTGCGCTCGATCGCAGGCGCCCGGATGAACACGCCGCGAAACGGGCCCCCGGTGAGCCCCGCGACGTCGAGGTCGGCCTCGAAGGATTCCCGCTGGCGGCCGTAGGCATTGCGTCGCACGACGACGTCCATCGCGGCGAGCGTGGGCTGATCGCCCCGGCCGTCGAGCACCTCGCGCGCCAACAAGATGAGGCCCGCGCACGTCCCCAACGCCGGGAGGCCGTCGATGAGCGCGTCACGCAGCGGCTCGAGCAACTCCGAGGTTGCGAGGAGGCGACCGATGGTCGTCGACTCGCCGCCGGGGAGCACGACGGCGTCGACGCCCGCCAGCTGTTCGGGGCGACGCAGCTGGATTGCCTCGACGCCGAGCGCGTCCAGCGTCTCAGCGTGCTCCCGGAACGCTCCTTGGAGAGCGACGACGCCGACCTTCATGACCTGGGGGCCTCACGGTCGTGCCTACCAGCCGCGGTCGGCGAGCCTCACGTCGAGATCTGCGATCTCGTCGCCGCGCATGGCCGCACCCAGGCCTCGTGACACCTTCGCCACGATCTCGGGGTCGGCGAAGTGGGTCGTGGCCTCGACGATCGCCTTGGCGGTCGTCGTCGGGTCGTCGCTCTTGAAGATGCCGCTGCCCACGAACGTCGCTTGGGCCCCGAGCTGCATGACGAACGACGCGTCAGCCGGTGTCGCGATCCCGCCTGCGCAGAAGAGCGGGACCGGGAGCTCCCCGCGCTCGGCAACCTCCCGCACGAGCTCGACGGGCGCCCGGTGCTCCTTGGCGGCCGCGAAGCGCTCGGACTCGTCGGCAACCGTCAGCTTGCGGATGTCGCCGAGGATCGAGCGCAGATGACGCACGGCCTCGACGATGTTGCCGGTGCCGGCCTCGCCCTTGGAGCGGATCATGGCCGCGCCCTCGCTGATGCGACGCAGTGCCTCGCCCAGGTTCGTCGCGCCGCAGACGAAGGGCACGGTGAACGCCCACTTGTCGACGTGGTGGGCCTCGTCGGCGGGGGTGAGGACCTCCGACTCGTCGACGTAGTCGACCCCCAGGGTCTGGAGCACCTGCGCCTCGGCGATGTGCCCGATGCGGCACTTCGCCATCACCGGGATCGTCACCGCGGCCTGGATCCCCTCGACCATCGACGGGTCACTCATCCGGGCCACGCCGCCGTCGCGACGGATGTCGGCCGGGACCCGTTCGAGCGCCATCACGGCCACCGCGCCGGCGTCCTCGGCGATCTTGGCCTGGTCGGGAGTGACCACGTCCATGATCACGCCGCCGCGCAGCATCTCGGCCAAGCCTCGCTTGACGCGGTGGGTGCCAGTAGCGCGCTCGGTCACGCGTTCAGTCTACGCCCGTCCTGCTGCGCTCCCCCAGCGGCATTTCGCATCGACGTCGATCATGCGTTTGCAGAGCGCGGTCTCGTGCGCATGATCCACGCATCAAGAGGAGGGAGGCGGGGGTGGTGGCGGGGGGGCGACGACGTCGACGGGCCTGCCGGTCTCGAGGAGGGCGATCCAGGTGCGGCCGGGGGTGAGCTTGATCGTGTCACCTTCGGCGGTGACGAACTTCGTGACGTCTTCGGGTGCGTCACGTTGCCAGCGGCCGCGCACGAGCTTGCCCTGCGAGAAGAGCCAGGCGTCACCCTCGCCGATCGTGTTGCCGGCCCCGTCGCCCTCGTAGTCGATGAACTGGACGATCATGTTCGTGGCGCCGATCTGGGTGCCTTCCGGCGACACGAACGGATCGGCTCCGTACGAACGGATGAACAGGCCTTGTGCCTGATCCCACGTGTAGGTGACCGCGAACTCGCCTTCGAAGCCGACCACGAACGACTGCACGTCGTCGCCGTCGAAGGTCTCGCCGTCGCCGAGGAACTCGAAGAGCGCAGGTGGCGGGGTGGGCTCGCCGCCGAACGCGAACATCACGTCGGCGAGAACATAGAGGTTGTCGGGCGCCTCGCGGTCGCTGCTGCGCTCCATCGCGTCGCCGGCTGCGGTCTCGTCGACCACCCGGAGCCCGGTGACCGCGTTGATGGCGTCGACGTTGGCCGACGTGCCGCCCGAGTAGGCGAAGATGCCGAGGAGCTGGCGCACGAGGTTCGGGTCCATGGCCCGCGCCGAGCGGATCGGGCCCACCCGCGGCGGCGACGCGGAGTTGAAGACCGCCGCGAAGCGGGTGACGCCGCCCTCGGCGATCTCCTCGTAGACGACGTCGGCGCTCTCGAGACCGGACTGCGGCCGAGCCTCGGGGTTGTTCCCCACCTTCACCCACAGGGCGGGACGGGCCGCGGCCTGGCCCTCGGGGTCGGGCAGGCCGGTGAGCGGCGCGACGGGGTCGGACGCGGTCGACTCGGTCGGTTCGGCCTCGTCGCCACCGCTGTCACCGCACGCGGCGACCCCTGCCATGGCCGTGACCGACACCAGCGCCAGTCCGAGGGTGGCGAGACGGCGCATTTCACATCTCTTTCAGGATCTGGATTCGCTCCTCGAGCGGCGGGTGGGTGTTGAACGCCCGATTGAGCCACGTGCCCTTGTGCTCGGCCTGGCCCTCCTTGCGCTCGAGTGGTGACTCGATCCAGAGCTGCTCGGTGGCCCGGCTGGCGCTGCGCACGACCGCCTGGTCGGCGCTGAGCTTCTCCAGAGCCGAGATCAGGCCGGGCGGATACCGCGTGAGCTGTACTCCGGTCGCGTCCGCGAGCAGCTCCCGCTTGCGGCTCATCGCGGCCTTCATGAGCACCGCGATGATCGGGGCGACGACGAGCAGGACCAGCGCCACGATCGCGAGGATGCCACCGGCTCCCCCGGAATTGTTGGACCCTCGCCGCCGGCCGCCCCCGAACCACATGAACCGCAGGCCGATGTCGGCAAGCAGGGCGATGGCCCCCACCGCCGTCACCGCGATGGTCGTGACTCGGATGTCGTAGTTCTTCACGTGACTCAGCTCATGGGCGATGACGCCCTCGAGCTCGACGCGGTTCATGGTCTCGAGCAGTCCGGTCGTCACCGCCACGGCCGCGTGCTCCGGGTCTCGCCCCGTCGCGAACGCGTTCGGCGCCGGGTCGTCGACCACGTAGAGCCGGGGCTTGGGCAGCCCGGCCGCGATGCACAGCCCCTCGACGAGGTTGTGGTAGCGCTGGAATTCCGGGCCGTCGGCCGGACGGGCGCGGCTCACCCGCAACGCGATCTTGTCGGAGTTGTAGTACGAGCCCCAGGCCATAGCGATGGCGACGACGATCGCGATCGCGAAGCCGAACACCCCGAAGCCGAGCAGGTAGTTGAACGCCACGACGAGGGCCGCGATGAGCAGCGCGAAGAGCGCGAGCATCAAGAACGTGCGGCGCTTGTTGCGCGCGATCTCCTCGTACATCACTGACGCTCCCGACTAGAAGTCGACGGTCGGGACCGTGGTCTCGCCCTCCGGGGCGTCGAAGAACTCGCGCTCGTCGAAGTTGAACATCCCGGCCAGGATCCTGGACGGGAAGGTCTGGACCTTCGTGTTGTAGGCCAGAACCTGGTCGTTGTAGAACTGCCGGGCGTACGCGATGCGGTCCTCGGTCGAGGTCAGCTCCTCTTGGAGCTGGAGGAAGTTCTGGTTGGCCTTGAGGTCGGGGTACGCCTCGGCCACCGCGAACAGGCTCTTCAGCGCGCCGCTCAGCACGTTCTCGGCCTCGGCCTGCTGGTGGGTGTCACCGCGCTGTCCGGCGTCGATCGCGTTCGCTCGCGCCTGGGTGACGGCCTCGAACGTACCCCGCTCGTGCGCGGCATAGCCCTTGACCGTCTCCACGAGGTTCGGGATGAGGTCGTGGCGGCGCTTGGCCTGCACGTCGATCTGCGAGAACGCGTTGTCGATCCGCATCCGCAGCTTGACCAGGCCGTTGTACGCGATGACGAAGTACCCGATGAGGAGCACCACGACGACGGCCACGACGATCCACACGATGGTCACGGCGGCGATCCTACGCGCCGGTATCGGCCACGAGGGGATCGGGACCTCAGAACCGCGGCTTCCGTGTTCCCGTGACGTCGCTCCGTGACCCGACCACGCACGATCAGGACACCGGCGGGCGGCGCATTGCGCGCTCGTACACCGGCAGGTATCGCTCGGCCAGCCGTCGAAGCGAGAACTCGCCGGCGCGGATCTCCCCCGCGGCAACGAGCTCGGCACGGGTCGCAGGCTCGTCGAGCGCGCGCTGGAGCCCCGCCCGCAGCCCGTCGGCGTCACCGGCCGGCACGAGCAACGCCTCCCGCCCGGGACGTGCGACGTTGCGATACCCGGGAATGTCGCTCGCCACCACTGGGGTGCCGGCGGCCATCGCCTCGAGGAGCACCACGCCGAACGACTCTCCGCTCAGCGCGGGCGCGCTGAACACCGTCGCGGCGCGGAGCCGGCGAGCCAGCTCGTCGTCGCCGATGCGTCCGAGCCATTCGACCTGCGAGACGCCGCGCTCCCTCAGCTCGTCGGTCTCCGGTCCGTCGCCCGCGACCCACAGGACAGCGTCGCGGCGGAGGTCGCTCCACGCGTCGAGCAGGACGCGCAGGCCCTTGCGCCGCTCGTGACGGCCGACGAAGAGCACGACCGGGCGATCCGCAGCTGTGGGCCAAGGCTCGGCCTTGGCGAATCGCACGACGTCGACGCCGTTGAAGAGCACGTCGCACGCGACGCCATAGCCGGTCTCGGCCATCGAACCTGCCTCCTCGGAGACCGCGGTGCAGCAGGTCAGGCGCGACAGCGCCCGGTGCACCGGGGCGCGCAGTCGCCTGGTGATCGCCGGGGCGCCGTCGGCGTACCAGGCGTGGAAGGTGCCGACCGAGGGGACGTCGGTTCCGAGGAGGGCGGCATGCGTCGGTCCCGGCACGAGCGGCTCATGGAGATGCAGCACGTCGGGCTGGAAGACCCGGATCGCCTCGAGAGTGTGGGCCGCGACCGCTCGGCTCGAAGCGACCGGGGCCAGCGAGTCGTTGGCCTCCCATCGTGTGGTCGACCGCCCGACAGAGGTGACGCCGGGCTCCGGCGGTGGACCGTCGCAGGGTCCGATCACTCGGGCGTCGACCGCGAGCTCGCGCAAAGCCCGGGCGAGGCCGAGGACCTGACCTTGCACTCCCCCAAACTCGGAGAGCGAGTACGGCGACACGAGCATCACCCGCACTTCATGGCTCCGCTCGTTGCTTGCTCCACGGACCCATCATGGTCGGTCGCTCGGCCAATTGGGTTGGAGCACGAACCATTGCTCGGGCTCGGCCCGGATCAGGTGCTCGAAGCGACCGGCGAGGTCCTGGGTCACCCGCCCGACGTCGTCGCGCACTCTCCCGAGCCGCTCGGCCGCGATCGGCGGTTGCACGAGGCCGGTGTGCATCTCACCCTTCTCGAAGTACACGGCCGCCGGGAGGAGCGGAGCGCCGGTCCGCAACGCCAGGAGCGCCGGTCCGCCGGGCATCGTCGTGGACTCGCCGAAGAAGTCGACCGTGACCCCGTCGCCGGTGAGATCGCGGTCACAGAGCAGAGCCACGACCCGGTTCTCCGCCAGGGCGCGCGCGACGAGCGCTCCGGCGTCGGACCCCAGCGGCACCACCTCCATCCCCAGACTCGTTCGCTGCTCGACGAACCACGCGAAGAGCTCGGGTGGCTCGACGGGCTCTACGACGACCGTGAGGGGGAGGCCCTGGGCGACGAACCAAGCTCCGGCGAAGTCCCACCCGCCGACGTGTGGCAACGCCACGATCGCGCCCCGGCCCGCGGCGAGAGCCTTCTCCACATGCTCGTAGCCGTCGGCGACGAGACGGCTTCGTAACCCGTCGGGCTCCTCGGAAGGCAGGCGGAAGAGCTCGTACCAGTAGCGGCCGTAGTTCTCGAACGTCCGGGCGATGCGTGACTCTTGCTCGGCCTCCGGGAGCGGTCCGATGATCCGTTCGAGGTTTCGGGCGACCTGGGCGCGTCGCGATGGGAGCACGTGCCGAAGGCCGCGTGCGATGCCGCGTGCCACTGGGAGCGCGAGCCGCGGCGGGATCGGCCGGGTGACCTCCGCGCCGAGCCGGTACGCCCAGTACAAGGCGCGGTCACCCGCGGACATGCGGTCCGTCAGCGACGGGGACGCGTGGGGCGACGAGCCTGGCGCTCGCGCCATCGTCGCGTCGCCGGGTGTCGCTCCCACCATGCGGAGAGGTTTCGTGACGGGCGCGGACGAGTCGGTGCGGGAGCTGCGGCGTCGGCTGGCGGGAGCGATGCCTGGCGCCAGACCTTGACGAAGCGGTGCACCGCGGTGAGCGAGGTGAGGACGAGCAGGACCCACAGCACGGCGACGAGCACACCGAACGCGAGGCCGATCGCGAGCAGCACCATGCGTTCGGCGCGCTCCATCAATCCTCCTCGGGCGTCGAACCCGAGCGACTC
>Ga0299914_10001070_pt1 | contig 17545 bp, 20 predicted proteins | sample RVTome_10_FD_201361 | JGI IMG/M metagenome (GOLD analysis project Ga0299914, IMG submission 201361) | Soil microbial communities from uranium-contaminated site in the Upper Colorado River Basin, Wyoming, United States - RVT153D57 (version 2) ...
CGCTCCTTCCGTCTCCGACTCTTCGAACAAGCCGGAAACCTAGGCGCGGAGCGGCGTGCGCCTTCCTCTCAGCTGCTTACTTCACCCACGGAAACGTCAATAGCGCCCAAAAACGGAAGGCAGCTTCGTCTGTCCCGAGCACCTCCATGGGAACATGACCCAAAACGGCAGCCTGCTCGCCAAAGCGACAAACGCAGACGAAGAATACGTCGACACGACAGTGACAGAGACAGCACCGTAGTCAGTTCCTGGACTCACGTGATCCTTTGCGCGCGCGCCGATCGGCGCGCGCGCAAAGGGCGCAGACGCGGTTTGCGGGGGGAAGACGCGATCTGTTAGTCCCCTTCGCTGCGCCCGAACCAACCCGGGCGCCCGCCGGCCCAACGGCGGGCGGCAAGCAGATGAAAGGAAGCAGACATGCTCAAGCTGAAGGCTTTGGGCCCACCTCTACTCGCGGTGCTTGCTGCGATGGCGTTCGCCGCACCGGCGCAGGCCAATGAACCGGCCAACTTCTGGTCGGAAAGCGAACATATCGATGCTCAGCTCGGAGACGAACACGGCGCGCACCTCTTTGCGGCAAATTTCGGAACGGTGACATGTACGAAAGTCAGCGGCACAGCCACGCTCCCCAACGAGAGCGGCGCACTGGAAAGCGACGTGGTCAGCTATGAAACGTGCCACATTGTAACTTTTGGGATCACATTTCCCGTCACAGTGACAATGAATGGTTGCGACTATCTGTTTACAGCGGGCACACAGGTGAACCCCGACCTCGCCGAAGGGTCGGTGCACATTGCCGATTGCGATAGCGGCGAATCGATCACAATCGACGTATACCAGGCGGGCACGGAAGCGAATGAACATGGCAGCCCGGCCAAACGGCACTGCCAGATCCACGTGCCGGAACAGACCATCGGAGGCCTCCGGTACCACAACGGAAAAACAGAAGGAGTCGATGGGGTAACAGTTGAGCTGAAAGGGCTCGAAGTCGAAGAGACAGTCACAGACTTCAACAACGCCGGCTGCAATAATCACCTTACCGACACCTTCGTGTACACCGGCAGCTTCTGGGCAAAGGGCACAGACGCAGAAGAAAACTACGTGGACACCACAGTCACAGCAGAACCGTAGCCGGGAGGACCTGCACTGCGGAAGCGACGCCGGGCGGCTGGACCGAGCCGCCCGGCGCGCGCGGAAACGCGGCGCGGTGCCCGAGGGTTAGCAGTGCTGGCGTGATCTATGCTATAAAATACCGTTATGAAAAGGAAGTCTGGGGGTTTCGAGATGCTTCTCCCTGCCTTGGTGGTCATGGCCATGGCCATCGCGGGGATGGCCGGGTGCGGCGGCGGGGACGACACCCCGGCGACGACGGCTGGCGCTGGCGACGGGACGCAGGAAAGAGCGGCGGCCGGTGGAGCAGGGGGGGGCGCGAAAGCCGATGGTGGCGGCGACGGTGGCGGGGCGACTGGGACCGGGCCGAAGGCCCAGTTCATTCGCGAAGCGGATGCGGTCTGTAGAAAGGCCCAAGCTAGAACTGCGCGCGAATACGGGGAATACGCCGCAGGGGAAAAGGGATCTGGCGAACAGGGAAGGGTCAACCAGGAAATTGCCGCAAAGGTGATAGTTCCCAGGCTCGAGGAGAGAATCGAGGGCATCGAAGCGCTGGACCCGCCTTCCGAGGCTGAGCAGGCCGCGGAGACGGTGATCGCGGGCTTCGAGGAACTGCGGGATGCCGCGGAGGCCGACCCCGATGCATTTGACGGCGCCGCGGCGGCCATGCTGCCCGAGATCCAGAAAGCGGCGAGCCGGGAAGGCTTCGACGACTGCGCCGGGTATCTCGGTTAAGTCCCGGTGCTCGGCTGATCCCAGCAGTGCCCGATCCGTGCGCCCGCCGGCTCAGTGCTCAATGTCCTCGGAGTGTTTGTCCGTTAACCTGGTCTCAACATATCGGGCACCATCTCTGGCTGGGTAGCGGGTAGATTCTTTAGGAACGGGGGGAGTAGCGGCAAGCTCGGGGGAAAGCGAGAGCATCTCTATTGGCAGCTTGGATCAATCCGACGGATCTGTCTGGGCTAAGCCCGATCCTGACGGTCGGGCTCTTGGTGCTTGCGCTCGTAGGCTTCATCGCCGTGATCCTGGTTTGCTTGTTCCTTCTCGACCAGGAAGGGCCGTTTGACGCCGATGAGTTCGACGTCAAATCGGTATCCCGTGGCACCGCGCTGGCCTGCTGGCACGACGACCACGCGCTGAAAAGCGTCGCTAAGCAGCACGACATCGACGGCATGCCGAGCAAGGTCGAAAGGAAGTCAGGGCTCGGGATCTCGGTTCCGTTCGGTGGGGCAAAAGGCACGGCCGAGGGCTCGAGGACGATCACCGAAGAGTCCTTTGAGGACTACGGGCACCTGATCCTGCAATTGCTCGGAGACCTCGACGACAAAGGCGTGCTCAGCCGCAAGGCGGACTGCGTTCCGATCGACGGAGCTCGCGCCGAGCTCGCGCTCGCCTTCTCAGCCGAGCGCGAGGAAACCGAAGAGTACTTTCGAGACTGGCTCAGCAAGAGGTTCCCAGAAGGACTTGAGCGTGTCTCGCTGGAGTCGCTCGTCACCGCGCTGGCCGACGTAGCCGAGGAGCTCCCAGAAGAGCGGATCCGCCGGCAGCTGTGCGAGATACACCGCCGCATGGCGAAATCGGACAGCCGGGTCGAGTTCATCGAAGGCGAGTGGAGGGTGCTGGAGCATGGGGGCGGTCGAGTGATCATCTCCCTGACCACCCTGCGTCTGGTCGATCCAGATCTCCTCCCATGGGACGACGGCTCAACCACGGCAGAGATGCCGGCAGGCGCATCGATTCAGGTGGGCCTCAACGAAGAGCTATTGACGCGGCACGGACAGAATGCCTTCATCGGCGTCACCCGTCCCGTCCGGGCTTGCGTCATGGGCACGATCCGGCAGCACGACCCCGAGACGGGCCGCCTGGAGATCGCGCCTATTGCTGTGTTCCAGAGAGTGGAAACCTAGCCCGTCACAGCCGGGCGCCAGCTATTTCCTCGGTGGTGCCGGCGACGGGGGAGCCAGCGTCGCCGTCGCGGACGACCTCGCCGCTCGGCGAGGTAGATCCGGAAGAGCCGGTCAGACAGGCGTCTTAGCATCTCACGCTCGTTTTCGCTCGCAGCTCCCTCGTCGACGCGAGCGCGCAGATCGTCGGCGTAGCGATAGATGGCGCTGCCGAAGGCCCGAATGGCGTCATCGAGGTCCTGGCCTTCGGCCAGCAGGTCGAACTCCAAGCTTCGGACCACGAAGCTCTCCCCGTCGTGCCAGAGCTCAGCCCGTGAAAGCGGCAGTTCTTGCCCATCGACCAGCGTGACGACGCGAACGCTCGCCCGATCGTCGAGGGTCGGTGCTCCATTTCGCTCGAATGCCTTCGTGGCTAGCTCCATAGCAATCGAATCCGGGCTACGTAGGTCCCAACATCGGAATCACCGAAACGATTCGGCAAGGAAGGCGAAAACTGGACCAGATCGCGGGCTGTCTAGACGACTGTTCCATCGCTTTGGTCAGAGGGTATCGACCAGTGTCTAAATCGCAACAGCGCGCTGTACGAGCGCGCCGCGCACGCGTAGGCCTTTGCGACACGCCCGGAAATCCTTGCACCTGAGCCGCCCCCACTTGCGCCACAGCATAACCCCCAGGTCAGCAGAAAGGAGCCCGGCTGCGAGTGCCGCTGGAGATGTAGGCGCCGCCTGAATACTGGTCCACCTGCGCCGGTCTAAAACTGGTCCACCTGGCGCAGGGCCGGGGTCATCCGGCCGGACCCAGACCCTGGCTCGATCTGGCGATCGAGACGGGAGGAAGGCAGTTGCTGAGCGTGGAGCAGTGGGCCGAGATCAGACGGATGAGCAACGTCGAAGGACTCTCCCAGCGAGAGATCCGCAGACGCACCGGAGTCCACCGCGACACGATCCGCCGCGCGCTCGCCTCGCCCGAGCCGCCCTCCTACGGCCCCAGGCCGAAGCCCCCCTCCAAGCTCGACCCCTTTCGCGCCGACATCGAAGAGCTGCTCGAAGACGACGAGACGCTTTCGGGCGTGCGCATCCGCGAGGAGATCGAGAAGCTCGGCTATGACGGCGGCAAGACGATCCTCGACGACTACCTGCGCGAGGTCCGCCCCCGCTTCGTCACGCCGCGCACCTACCAGCGCACCCGTTATCGCCCGGCCGAGCTTTGCCAGTTCGACCTCTGCGAGCCGCGCGAGGAGATCCCGGTCGGCTGGGGGCAGACCCGGCGGGGCTGGATGGTCACAGCCGAGCTTCCCTACTCGCGCGCCTTCGCCGGCGCGCTGATCTTCTCCAAGGAGTTCTGCGACATCGCCTGGGGCATGAGCCGCTGCCTCGCCCGCCTGGGCGCCCTGCCCAAGAAGCTGGTCTGGGACCGCGAGGGCGCGATCCACGCCGGCGGCGGGCGCCCGACAGAGGCCTTCGCCGCCTACTGCGGCCAGCTCAGCCTCGGCTGGATCATCCTCAAGCCGGGCGACGCGGAGGCCAAGGGCGCCCTGGAGCGCAGCCATCGCTTCCTGCACGGCAACTTCGAGGCCGGCCGGCGCTTCGCCAATCCCCTCGACTTCCAACTGCAGCTCGACGGCTGGTGCGACAGGGTCAACGACCGCGTCCACCGCACCACCAAGGCGGTCATCGGCGAGCGCCTCGCCAAGGAGCGGGGAGCGATGCGGTCGCTGCCCGAGCGGATGCCCGACGTCGAGCGGCGCTTCGTGACGCGCGTTCCGCCCCAGCCCTACCTGCGGGTCGACCGCAACGACTACTCGCTGGACCCGCGCCTGGCCGGGCGCCGGGTGGAGGTCAGGGTGACCCAGAGCGAGGTCACGGCCATCGCCCTGGACACCGGCGATGTGGCTGCCCGCCACAACCGCGCCTTCGCGGGCGGGCTGACCTTCACCGACCCTGCCCACCAGCGGGCGCTTGAGGAGCTGCGTGGCGAGCGCACCGGCACTCGCCAGCCCGAGGTCGAAGTCCGCTCCCTCGATCGCTACGACGCCCTGATTCCCGCATGACGAAGACCGCCGAGCTCACCCACCTCTTCCGGGCCTTGAAGGCGCCCGCGGCGGCCCGCGCCGTTCCCAAGCTCGCCGAGCGCGCCCGTGAGGAAGAGTGGTCACACGAGCGCTTCCTGGAGGCGGTGCTCTCCACCGAGGTCTCCTCGCGGGAGTCCCACGGCGGCGAGAACCGGATCAAGGCGGCGCGCTTCCCGGCCAGAAAGACCCTGGAGGAGTTCGACTTCACCTTCCAGCGCTCGGTCAAGAAGCAGGTGGTCGAGCACCTGGGCCAGCTCGACTTCCTGCATGGCAAGGAGAACGTCGTGCTGCTCGGGCCGCCGGGGACCGGCAAGACGCATCTGGCGATCGCCCTGGGCATCCGAGCATGCCTGGCCGGCCAGCGCGTGCAGTTTGCCACCGCAACCGAGTGGGTGGCGAGGTTGGGCGAGGCAAAGCGCGAGGGCCGCCTCGAGGAGGAGTTGCGCAAGCTGGGTTACGTGCCGTTGATCGTGGTCGACGAGGTCGGCTACATCCCCTTCGACCCCGAGGCGGCCAACCTGATGTTCAGCCTCGTCTCCGCCCGCTATGAGCGCGCCTCGCTGATCGTCACCTCGAACAAGCCCTTCTCTGCCTAGGGGGAAATCTTCGGCGACGAAGTCGTGGCCGCGGCGATGATCGACCGGCTCGTCCACCATGCCGAGGTCCTCGGCCTGAAGGGCGACAGCTACCGGCTCAAGGACAAGGACCTGGGCCCTCCGCCGCCGCCCGGCGACTGATCGCCCCGCCTGCTCCACCTCGCCCTACGGGCTCGGCTCCGCAGGCGGGATCTATGCCATCCGGAGCCGGATCGCGACACGAAGCGGGTGGACCACTTTTCAACCGGCAGAAGTGGCCCAGTTTTCGACCGGCCTTGACAGGAGAAGGGGCCGGGAACGAGCCCGGCCCCTTGAACGACGAGGAATCGATCGCTACGGATAGACCAGACTCCGTTCCACCAGTTCGAGATCGAATTCCTGCACGGTCTCGTTGTTCCCGGCTGGGGACGGTAGGTCAGCCTGTTCGTTGACGAAGCCATTGAGGCTGATCGGGATGAACCCGAACAGTTTCAGCACACAGCCACTAGCCCCAGGGACTGAAAACGAGTTGTCGACGTAAATACCGTCGTCGAAGTGGGCGATCCCCAAGCCGTCGATGGAAAGTTTGGGTGGCTGGCCAGAGATGGGTTCGTTGGGCGGCGGCGGACTGGTCGTCCCCGTGGTCAGGTTGAGAACGATCGGATTCGCGTCTGAGCCGATGTAGCAATTGTCACCGAGTATCCCGGCCGTGTTGATCAGGTGCACCTTGATTGGCAGCGTTACCGAGTTGAAGGCGAAGTCGCTCGGATCGCCGGCCAGTTCGCTCACGGCATAGAGGGTCAGGGCGTCGCTGCCGAAGAATTCCAGCAGCCAGGTCAGACCGGTGAGGCCTACGACACCCCCCGGCACTTTCTGTTTCGTTTTGCTGAGACCGCCCTGGGAGTTGTAGTCAAACCCCTCGAGGAATTCGTTCAGGCCTCCACTGATCGTGAGCGGGTTTTCGATGGGGACCGTTTTGCTGCCCGTCTGCAGATGACCTCCGGTCACGTCGGAGCGAATGCACGCTGACAGTTCTGGGTTTCTTCTGGAGTCGGACAGCCCGCGAATTGTTCGTAGCCCGGCGCCGGTTCGGCGGCGGTCGCCGCTGGCACGAGCAGGGCCAGGGCAGCGATGGCCGCGCCGGCTGCGAGCAGCAGCCTGGCGCTAGTCCTTGCTGGGTCATGTGATCCTCCCATTAAACGTAGTAGTTCTTGATCTTAAGAAAAAATCAATTCAATCTATCATCACTGACCAGGCAACGAGCGTTCAAGGCTTGACTTGAAATTCACTCTTTAACGATCCCTCGAAGAGCGCCCCATGCATGGCGTCGACAAGCAGCTGGGCGAGTTGCGCCTCACCACCCAGCTCCAGCCGGTCGGTGTCCCCCTCCCCCACGGCGCTGAGCTACGCCCCTACCGAGCCAAGCGCCCATGCCTTCGGCATCCCCTCCAGCTTGGTCTGGTAGCTGACGATCGTCCCGCGGCTCATCTTCACCATGACGCCGGCCAGCTTTCTTCCGCCGCGCACTTCGGCGGCGATTCTGCAGGTGCCCGTGGCGGCCGGCGGGAGTGTCAGCAGCGGCAGGGAGAGAAGGAACATGGCTTCGATGTCGAGGGCGGCGAGGGGGACGGCGAAATGCATCTGGTGCCGATGTTCCCAACGGCATGCGGACAAGAGCGGGGCGATACCCCTGCGGAGCCAGACCATGATCGCATACGGAGTGCCGCGGCCATCGCCCCGCGCGGCCTCGACCTGCCCGGCCAGCCGCATCGCGGTCAGGCGGCGCTCCAGGGACGGGTAGCTGAGGGAGCCGATCACGCTGTCGAGCTTAGTCAGGGAGAGCGGCCCGGCTGCAAGAGCACGCACCATCGTCGTCGACCAACCCTCGGTGAGGGCCTTCACGACCGTCTTCGCCGCGCGCCCGCCGAGCTCGAGCCGACCCTCCGGCGCCTGCTCGAGCCAGCCTTCGAGCACATCCACCACGGAGAGAAGCTCCCGCCCGGCGTCGGTCAGCTCGTACTCGAGGGCGCCAGGAAAGCGGTCACGGCGACGCTTCTCCAGTATGTCGAGTGAGACTAGGCGCTTCAGCTGCGCCCGCAACGTCGTTTGGGCGGGTAGGCCGATCTCGCGGCGCAACTCCGCCTGCTGTCTCGCCCCAGCCCCGAGCGTTCGCAGGATCGCTGCGGTCAGCGGTGTGGCGAGCAGGTCCAGGGTCTGCGCTCCGGAGCGCATCTCGTTCCCGCTCCCGTTGACCGTGCTCGCAGCCAAAGAGGACGTATTATTACATCAATCAGTTTTCTTTGGGAATTGGCGCGGGTATGGCGGCGGACCGGTTGCCTGAGCGGCAGGGGCGGGCTGAACCCGCCCCTGCCTCCCTGCTTGCCGGCGTCCCGGTTTACGGGTATACGAGGGCTCTTTCGACCGCTTCGCCGTCGAATTCCTGCACCGTCTCGTTGGTGCCCGCCGGGGACGGTAGCCCGGCCTGCGTGTTGACGAGTCCGTTGATCCCGATCACGGGCAATCCGGCAAGCACGAGTTTGCACCCGTTAGCTCCCGGTGCCGAGAACGAGTTGTCGACGAAGATGCCGTCTTTGAGATGCCCGATGCCGGTTTCGAAGTCGATTTCAAGTTTCGGCGGCTGTCCGCTGATCGGTTCGTTGGGCGGCGGCGGGTTGGTGGTGCCCGCGGTCAGTTTGAGCATAATCGGGTTCGAGTCCGAGCCGACGTAGCAGTTGTTGCCGAGCGCCGGGTTGATCAGGTGGACCTTGATCGGCAGAGTGAACGGCTGGTGTATCGGGAAGCCGGGCTGTCCAGCCAGCTCGGTCACCGCGTACAGCTCCAGTGCCTCGGCATCGAGCAGGTCGACGAGCCAGTCGAGGCCGGTGATGCCGACCAGACCGCCCGGAACCTCCTGTTTTGCTGGCAGCAGGCCTCCCTGCGGGCTGGCGTCGTAACCACTGCCATCTTCGCGGTAGCCGCCGCTGAAGACGATTGGATTGGTGATCTGCACATCCTTGCTTCCCATCTGAAAGTGCCCGCCGTTGACTTCCGAGCGGATGCATGACGTAATTTCGGGATCTTCTTCCGGGCTGGGGCAGCCGGCGAACTGCTCATAGCCGGGCGCCGGTTCGGCTGCCGGTGCGGCAGGTGCGAGCAGCGCAAGTGCTGCGACGGCCGCACCGAACGCGGTCAGCAGCCGGGTGTGGGGCTTCAACTGGATCATCTAGTCCTCCTTGTAAACAGAATAGTATTTTGATCTTACAAAAAGATCAATTTGATCCATCATCGCCGATCTATCGTTATCCCGTCAAGGCCCAGCTGAGGATCGCGTCGTCGCAGAACGCAATTCCGTTCCTTGTGCACGGCTGTACATCGCCGAGCACCAGGCCGCCGTACAGAACCTCCTGAATGTGCCCACCGTGTAACAATCGCCTCTCGTGTTGGACTGCCAACTCGGCGAAGTTCCCGGCGGCGGCGCGGAACTGTGGCTGATGGAAGCGCCCGAGGGCGAGCTGCGCTGATCGCCTCGGCGTTTGGCGTGAGAGGCGGGCGACAGCGGGCCGATCGAGGAGATCGACTGCGGGTCGCCTTCGGGCTCGCGCTGCCGCTGCTGCGCCTGCCCGGCGGCCGCTCGGGGAGCTGTGCGCTCGTCGTCGACCTGGGCGGCCCAGACGACCCCGAGCCCACGCAGGTGGTCGCCCGCTTCGAGGCGGACGGCTCGTGACGTGCGGCGCCGGCGAGGACGCTGACGCCCGCGTCTCGGGCGGGTTGGAGGCCTGGTTCCGCGCGGTGCTCGAAGGCCGGCCCGATCGGCTCGCGGTCGAGGGCGAGGCGCGCCTTGCGACGGCCGTGGTCGCAGGGGCCCGGGGGGTGACGGCCAACTACGGCCTGATCGCCGAGCGCACCGCGCTCGATTTGGAGCAGCAGACTGTCAAGCCTTGCGCACCAGCTCGGCGACTACCTCGCCGGGTGCCTGGTCACGTTCGTTGGCGATACGGGTCAGGCGCCTGGCGTCCTCACCTTGGACCAGTACCTCGATCGAGAGTTCCGGGCCAGCGCCGGCCTCGACAAGCTCGAGGTCGGCATCGGAGATCGTCTCCAGCTCGGCATCGAAGTCGCCGGGCTCGGGGTCAGGGGTGTTGACGGGAGGTTTTGGCATGGCTCAGCCTCGGTCGAGAATTCTACGCTCGTGTTCGGTTGCCGTCCAGCCGGTGACAACCAGCCAGCTGGTCGGCTCAATCGTTTCCTCGATCACCAGCGTCAGCGTGCGGCCGCCGTCAGTCCGGCCGATCAACGCCCGCCGCTCGCTCGGCTGGCGACGCGGGGCACGCCCACGTAGGTTACGGACGATCACTAAGACGTTGTTGAGGACCTGTTCGGCTTCCTCCTCGGAAATACCCCGTTCTCCGAGCTTGCCGAGGGCAACCTCCGTTGCCCGGATCCGGCTGATGGTCAACGCCTTGCGGGCGGTCACACCGGGTAAAGGCCGCAGCGCGCCGAACTCTCCCCCTCGCAGCGGTCGGCAAGCCCCAATTTGCCGACAAATTGTTAGAGATTCCCCTACCGCAGCCAATCTGTGGTCGCGCCTTCGGCAGGCGTCCCTATGCGGGGAATTCCGGCGGTTTGAAGAGGCGTTCGTGCAGCCCGGCCAGCACGGTGGCGGCCAGCTGCTCGTCGCCATCCAGCGCGACCTGGGCCTTGGCCGGCTCGATCAGCGTGTCGAGCCAGTCCACTGTCGTGGCGGTGGCCGAGGCGTCGGCGTCGGCGGCGAGCTCGGTCGTGCAGGAGGCGACGCGGCCGTCCGCGATCTGTGCCGTGACGCCAGCGGTGCCGCCCCGCAGCTGCACCGCGAGCCGGCAGCTGCCGGCGGTCCCGGGCGGCAGCTCGAGCAGCGGCAGGGCCAGAAGGAAGATGGCCTCGGCGTCGACGCCTTCCGTCGGGGCGATGTCCTCGGCGGGGTGGCGGCCCTCCACCCGCGCCGCGGCGGCGATCGGGGCGATCCCCTCGCGCAGCCAGAGAGTGGCCGCGTAGCGGGTGCCCCCTTCCGCGTCGGTCTGGACTTCGATCAGGCCGCTGCGTTCCAGGCTGTCGATGCGCTCTTCGATCGTCCGGTAGGGGACCTCGGCCACCGCGGCGTTGATCTCGGGCAGGGTGAGCGGCTCGCTGGCCATCGCGTGGACGACGCCCGTGCCCCAGCCGCAGAGGAGCGAGGCCGTGGCCCGGCCGGCGGCGACCTCGCCGATCTCCAACGGTCCGAAGGGGGAGCTTCGCAGCCAGTCTTCGAGCATCGAGGCGGCCAGCAGCGCTTCGACGCCCGCCGGCGTGGCCTGCATCGGCTGGTGGGGGTCGAGCTCGAAGGACGTCTCCTCCTCGTCCCCGTCGTCCTCGAAGTCCTCCCCCGCCCCGACCAGGGCGTACTCGGGATCCTCGTCTTCCAGGTCCTCGTAGGGATTGGGGAGATCGTCGAGGTCGAGGAGGCGATCCTCCTCGTCGACCATCGAGTCGGCGAGGATCTGCAGCAGGGTGGAGCGGCTCTGGACGCTGGTCAGAAAGAGCAGCGTCATCGCTCCCGCTCGTGCCCTAAAGCCCTCCAACCCATCACCATCCCGTGTCGATTGGTGTAACGGGCTAATCCAGTATGGGAATGTAGCGGGTTCTCAGGTAGCTCAACCGTTTTCCCGTCGCTTGGGCCAGTCCACGGCGTACAATCCCTTAATCACTCCTCGACGGCGCCGCGCCCGACCCCCAATCGCATGGGCTCAGCGTCACGGAGGCGATCGAGGCGCTGGCGGTCGGGGTTGGCCTGACAACCTCGGGCTCTCGCCGGCAGACGCCCTCGACGCCAACGCCGACTACCTCGACGTGATCGTCAACGCCGATGTGCGTCGGGTCGACGGCATCGAGCGCGACCCGGACGGAGTCCGGCGCCTGCTCGCTTCCTATGCGCGCAACGTCGCGACGGACGCCGCCCTGCGCACGATCGGTCGCACAGCTGACGAGCCCCTCAACGAGACCACCCTGCACAGTTACCTGCACACCCTGCGGCGCCTCTTCCTGATCGAGGACCAGGCGAGCTGGAAGCCGAAGCTGCGCTCGCGGGTGCGCCTCGCGGCGACCCGAAGCGCCACCTGGCCGATCCGTCCCTCGCGGTTGCGGCGCTGGGAGCCACCCCGGAGCGCCTGCGCGGGCCAGAGATCGAGCTCGCCGGGCACCTGTTCGAGTCTCAGGCGATCCACGACCTGCGGGTCTACGCCCAGCCTCACCGCGGCACGGTCCGCTTCTACCGTGACCACAAGGGGCTGGAGGTGGACGCGATCGTCGAGGCGAGGGACGGTCGCTGGATCGGAGTCGAGGTCAAGCTGGGGCACAACCGGGTCGACGAGGGAGCGGCGAACCTGCTGGCGATGCAGGCGCGCCTCTCCGCCGAGGCCAACGCCGCCTGTGGCGCCCTGATCGTGGTTGTCGCGGACAGCCCTACCTACACCCGCTCCGACGGGGTGGTCGTGACGTCGCTTGCTTCGCTGGGCCCGTAGGCCCGAATCCTCGGCTAGGCCAGCTGCTCGATGCCGCTCGCGCGCTGGCCGCCTGCCGCGAGCATCAATTTGAAGTCGTGCGGGCTGGAGGCGTAGTCGAGGGCGACCTGCTCGGAGACCTTGCCCTCCCAGGCTGAGAGGTCGCCTGAGACCCATGCCTCGGGGTAGCCCGCCAGACTGGTAGTACGGGACGCCACGCGGCCGTCGCGCACCGCGACGACGAGGCCCGCAAGGCTGTGACGCTTGCCGTTGCGCAGTTCGACCGCCATGCGGCAGGAGCCGGCGACGTCGGCTGGCGTCGAAAGCAAGGCAGCCGCGAGCAGAAAGACAGTCTCGACGTCGAGCTTGGTGAACGACGCGGTTTCGACCGGCGCGTGCCGGCGCTCCCAGCGGGTGGCGGCCATCATGGGTGCGATCCCATGGCGCCCCCACTCCGTCACCTCGCAGGGCGTGCCGCGGCCATCCCCTTCGCATGCTTTCACCAGGCCGACGAGGCGCATGGCCGTAAGCCCCCGCTCCAGAAACGGGAAGTTGTGCGAGGCGATCACGCCGTCGAGCGCGGTCAGGGTGAGAGGCTTTGCTGCCAGCGCGCGCAGCATCGTCGTCGACCAGCTCTCGGCCAGGGCTCTCACCGCCGCCTTGGCCGCAGCGCCGCCCAACTCGAGTGGGCCCTCCGGCGCCCGTTCGAGCCAACGCTCAAGGGTGTCGGCGACGAAGAGCAGCTTGCGCCCGACTGCGGTCAGCTCGTACTCGAGAGCGCCCGGGAAGCGGTTGCGGCGGCGCTTCTCGACGATGCCGCCATCGGCCAGGCGCTTCAGCTGCACCCGCAGCGTCGTCTGCGCCGGCAGTCCGAGCTCGCGCCGCAGCTCGGTTTGCTGTTTCGGGCCCGCCTCGAGCGCGCGCACAAGCGAGCTGTACAGGTGTGGCGAGCAGGAGGAGGGTCTGCGCTCCGGAGCGCACCCCATTCCCGCTCCCGTTGACCGTGTTCGCAGCCAAACGAGAGGCATTATGACATTAATCAATGTTTCATGAACTGTGCGATCCCACCCAGCTTGAAATTCGACCCGCGGCTGAGGCGTGGCCCGAGGCCGCTACGCCGGATCCACCGCGAAGAGCCGCTCGTGCATCGCATCGAGAAGCAGCCGGGCGAGGCGCTTGTCGCCGCCCGTCCTCACCCGCTTGGCGTCGGGCTCGATCAGGGTGTCCAGCCAGGCCTCCGCCGAGCCGCTCGTCCAGGCGTCCGCCTCGGGCGGCGCCTCCTCCGGGTCGAGCGCGGCGACCCGGCCGGACTCGACGCGAGCCGTCGCACCGGCCTGCGGCGGCTCGCCGTCCAGCTCCACGGTCAGCCGGCAGAACCCGGAGAGATCGCCGGGCAGCTCCAGCAGCGGCAGGGCGAGCAGGAGGGCCGCCTCGACGTCGGGGGCGTCGATCGGCACCGTCTCCGACCTCGGGTGGCGCAGCTCGTTCCGCGCCGCGGCGGTGAGTGGGCGACGGCTTCCCGCAGCCAGTCGGTGACGGCGTAGCGGGTGTCGCCGTCCCCGCCGGGACGCGGCTCCAGCAGGCCGACCTCGTGCATCGCGGCCACCCGTTTTCGCAGCGCGCGGCGCCGCAGGCCGACGGCCCGCTCGAGCTCCTCGAGAGTGTGCGGCCTGCGGGCGAGCGCGTGCACGATGCAGGAGCGCCAGCCGTCGAGCAGCGCTTTCACCGGGCCCTCTTCGTCGTCGTCTTCGAGGGGGAGGGGACCGCCGGGGGCGTTCCGCAGCCAGCGCTCGGCGATCGAGGAGACGCGCAGCCCGTCTCAGCCGGCGGGTCCGATCTGGCACTGAAGTCCCGGCCCGGCGCTCACCGGGGTCTCGACCGTGTGGCGGAGGATCGCAAACTCAGAGCGCACCCGGTCGGCATGGCAGAGGGGGCAATCGCCGAGATCTCCATGGCCCGCGGTTCCAGCAGCAGCGGAAGGGCCGGTGAAGTGCCTGCAATGCGGGAGGATCGGCTGGGCGGCATCGCCGGGGGCGGTCGCTGCCTCGTCGAGGAGCCGGCGGGCCTCGCCGCTGTCGAGCAGATCGACTCGGTCGGGAAAGACGTGCGTGAGCTCCCGCTGGAGCCAGGCGACGGACTGGGCGCCGGCGCGGGCCAGCTCCTCCGACGGGATGGCGCCCGGGCGGGTAGATCCAACCTGCCGGGCGATCTGGAGCTGCCCCCACAGGCAATGCCATACGGTCTCCCTGAACCCGTCGCCGAGCAGGCGCAGCGCCTCGGTCGTGTCGATCCCGCGGATCGCGGCTGGGCACTCCTCGTCGATCACCGGCCACTCGCAGGGACCGGGGCGCCGCCACACGGCCCAGTGCCATCCCGATGTCCGCTCGCCTCTCTCGTCCGCGGACTCTTCGCGCCGCGAGATCGAGACCCCAGGCGGGGCGACGACGCTGACCGATGCCGCCTCCACGCCGACGAACCAGACAGCGTTCGTGGCGCGCACGCGTTCCTTTCGCCAGTAGATCTCCGTACCGGCCATTCGTCGGTGACCTCCGTCGCGAGAAGGTACTGAGTATCCCGACGTCGGGAGGTTTGACAACCGGGAAACCGCAAATCGCCCTCGGCGCCCGCTCAAATCCCGCGCGGCCGCGTCCCTTTGCCTGCTGCCTGTTGATGGCCAGATGAGCATCAGCCAGACTCCAAACCCCAACAGCCGGGTACCTAGTCATTCGGGAGGCCTCGAGCAGCGGAGCGGGGAACCGATCGACCGACAGGGAGAGAGTATGTCGAAGGAACGCAGTCTGACCGCGCCGGCCTCCACGCCCGGCATGGACGAGCCGAGCTCCGCGCCGGTTTGCCTGGACGAGCTCGACCTCGGCCTGGCGAAGCTCGTGCTCGAGCGACCGATAGGCGTCGCCGTGTCGGTCGTCCCCGGGATCGAGGCCGAGGAGGTGCGGAGGCTGGCCGCCGCGACCATCGACTTCGTCGTCGAGCGGGCCGAGCGCGGGGAGGAGGGTGGCGTCTCGGTCAGCGACATCGCCAAGCGGTCGGGCGTTCCGCGGGCGGTGATCGAAGGGCCCTATCGGCTGCTGCTTCCCAGGTACGCCAATCTGACCGGCCGTGCGGTGAACGCGCAGGCGCCCCGGAAGGTCTTCTACGAGGAGGTCGCCTCGCACCCGGCGCGAGCCGGCAGGCGCCACAACGGGGTGGGCACCGACAAGGACCCGGCCGGTCGCAACCGCCTCCACTTGCTCTGCCACAGCCTCGGGACCAGCAACTGCCATTGCCCGGTCAACAGCCTGCCGCTGACGATGGGCACGCGCTGGGACCGCTCGAGCCCGAGGTTCGGCCAAGGCCTTCCCAAGTGGACAAGGCGCTATGGGGCGCGGCTGCCCAGCACCTTCGCGCAGCACCTCGGGGCATTGCTTAGCGCCGACTCCCACGTTCGTCGCGCCTACGTCGAGGCCCTGCTCGAGGGTCGCGGTGACTTCGACGACAACCTCACCGCGGAACGCCTGCGGGGCTCCTTCTCCGCGGACGTCGTCGTCCCGCCGGTCCCGTACGGACGGCCCGAGGCGCCCTACCGCGACCATCTCGACGTCTTCCGGCCCGGCCGCGACGCGGCGACGATCGCGGTCGCCGAGGCGTCCGGCCGCCACGTCGTGCTCGCCTGCGGGGAGCCGGACGTGGAGACGCGGATCGAGTTCGAAGCGGGCGCCGAACGCTTCCCGGTCGGCGAGCTGCCCTCGATGTACGCGCTGGACATCCACAAGCGCCACGACGTCGAGTACCGCTGGTCGGCCGATCGGCAGGAGCTCGGCCGCTACCAGGCGGCAAGCGGCGTCGGCGTTGAGATATGGCGCTTCGTCAACTACCGGGCCGAGAGGGACTTCTGGCGGATGATCTCGCTGGTCGAGCGCCAGGTGCAGGTCGCCTGGCCGAGGACCTGCACGGAGCGCTGGGAGGCCGACTGCAGACCCGGCGTGCTCGGCCCCCACCTGCCCGAGAGCTGCGCCGCCGTCAGGGCCTTGCTGGCGATCGCCAACTTCGGCATCGTCGACGCGCTGCGCCGGAAGGCGCTGGCCCCTGGGCGCCGCTGACCCGGAGGCGGCGCCCAGCACCTACATCGTCGAGGCCCCAGCCGGGGCTCGCTGATCGACGAGACCCTGCAGCGCGTGATCGCCCGCTACAAGTCCTTCGGCGAAGGGATCGAGGTGCTCGGGCCGAGAATTGAGGGCCGGGAGGCGCTGCCCGAGAGCGGACTTCGCTCAGCTGAATAGCAAATCCTGAGCGTACCTAGACGAGCGGCCTTGCTGATCCGTCTGCTAAGAATCGGCTTGTGGGGCGGGGGCCAACACAGTCGATCAGAGTCGCAATCTTTGCGCTCGCGCTGCTTGTCACCCTCGCGGTGGGCTGTGGCGACGACAACAGCGGGGGGGAGCCCCCGGGCGGCCGCGGTGCGCGAGTGGAGCGCTTTGGCACGGAGGCGAGCGGTCGGCAGGCTCGGCGGATCGAATCCAATCTGCGCAATTACGTTGATGCGCGCTCGACGGGGGCGTGGAAGCGGGCCTGCTCCTACCTGACGACGCAGAGCAGGGATTTGCTCAGCAGGTTCAGCTCGCGATCAAGCCGGGCCGCCAGTGGCGGCTGCGTGGCGGGGCTCGCTTCGGTCACCGGACAGCTCTCAGCCCCGGAGCGGGCCGAACTTGCGGTCGCCGGGGTCGTCTCCGTTCGAGTCGACGGTGTCGATGGCTATGCCATCTACGAGACCCCCCGGGGGGGGCGGTATGCAATGGCGGTGCAGCGCGAAGCTGGTCGCTGGGCCGTGGACGGCTCTGCCTTGCCTCTCGACTAGGACTCATCTCGCTCCCTGAGGCCCCTAAGCCGAGGTTGCGCCGTCAGTCAGCGGCCTGCTAAGCTCGCCCCGGGTTTAGGAAATGGACCGTATCGTCTTCGGAACGCTTCGGTCGAAATGACTGCAGGGCACCGCTTCTCGAGACCAGCACTGGGGCTGGGCAGAAGAAGTCAGAGCCGGAGGAGAGGGTTGTGGAAGACATGCGTAAGCGCTGGGGTCCGCATCGATCGTCGCAGCTGTCACGGGCCCGGTTAGAGAGTGCCTTCAAGAGTGACACCGGGATTCGCGAGAGGGGGAACCTGGGCGCGTCGGGGAAGCTGCGCCTGACGCTGTTCGTCACGTTCCTCTCGATGTTCTTTCTGGCCATGGCAGCTCAAGCGTCTGCCCTCGGCACGATGACGGTCGCGATCGAAGGCCAGGGCGAAGTCTCCAGCACCGAAGGCCTCTTCGGCACCCTCAAGGGCATCCCGCCGATCGAATGCTCGACGATCCCCGGCGAAGAAAAGACCGTCTGCGAAAAC
>Ga0299914_10001072_pt1 | contig 17526 bp, 12 predicted proteins | sample RVTome_10_FD_201361 | JGI IMG/M metagenome (GOLD analysis project Ga0299914, IMG submission 201361) | Soil microbial communities from uranium-contaminated site in the Upper Colorado River Basin, Wyoming, United States - RVT153D57 (version 2) ...
TAGTAAACCAAAAAATGAATCTACGCCTAATGTTTTCGATTTCTAAGAAAGAATCACTTCTTCATTTTATCGTGACACTATTTTCTGATTTACATTGTGAGGGTGGACAGTCACCAACGTCAGTTTCAGTCGTAGTACATACACCATCTATGCAAACAGTCTTCTTAATATTTTTTCTTGTAACCGCATCTGCTTCTTGATTGATGGTGATTACTTGAATCAAAATAGGACCACTAATGAGGACTGACACGATAGCTAAAACTACTATGGAATTTATCCCCTTACCGCTGACGGTTTTCATAGCTTATGATGTGTAAGATTCCTATTAAGTATTTACTGGAGGGGTTACTTTGACAAGACTGGTGGACAACGAAAACAGCCATAGCAGCAACAGCAATAATAATCTCTGCCAGAAAAACTCACGTGAAATCGCTTGCTGCCTTAATTAACCATTGGCTAAGAGGCTCAAGTGGGAAATGGGCTACATACTGTGCATTTTGTTTCTACCAGATTGAGCTCGATGCAATCATAGGAATATCTGAGCCACAAGTAGTACCCAAACTCGACAAGTTGACCCAGTCTAGATTTTAAGCCAAGCTCTAATGTACTCACACGCAGCCAGCCATAGTCCCTAGGCTCCATTAAAGATCATAGTGCAGCGCCATGGAAAAAGCACCTGGTGGCCCATGATATGGAACAGTTAGGATAGTACAACCCCACGAAATGTGGGGTAGTACTATTCGAGTCGGGAATTGCATGACTTGCAGAGATGTATTCAAATCATTTTCCTTGAAAAACCCTATTCGGTGGCGTTTGAAGCTGTTATTTATCCCCATAGATGAAAAGTAATCCCCATAGATGAAAAGCGAATTGGTAAGGCTTTATACTTTATTATTTCTGATTGAAAATGCTCAAGTGGCGATTAGATTCATTCCCAAATTATTCTAGATATATTAATTGGCAGGGAGGTGCGTCACCCGGCTCCTTGGATAGCTGGGTGAATACAAGGTCATACCCGCGGATAAGGTCAAGTAGGTAGTATTGGTAGCAGCTACCTGCCGTAATTCGTTGAACAGTCACCTCCTAGGGCAATTCTCACAGCATGTTAGGAACAAGCTGCGACGTCTGGAATAATTTTGCATACGTGTCAGAATTAAATCAGCTCGTGAGGAATCCTTTTTCTTGAAGAATGGACATCATGTCCATATGGAAAGGAGGGGAACAACAGTATGCTTTTTAGAGTGTTGAGCCCAGTAGGGCCAAACCTCTCACTTGACTCCCCTTGTCTTGTGCCCAGGATAGTAAAAGAGGTTCTGTTAACTCTATGGGTTCTAAACTGCCCTGTTAACCGTCGGGCCCCATGGGGCCGGTATCTGATGTAAAGTGTCTAGCATGTTTTCGGAATTCTGACGAAATTCATCTAATTGTGGTTGTGTTGGTGAGCAATCTAACTTGGGTTGTTCATTATTATAGATCCCACAAAAGTTGGGATTATTGGGGATAAAGAGAATCTGAGGATAAGACTGTTCATCTCTTAATCCTACACCAGAGTCAAGCGTGACTCTTGTATGACTGACATACCTAATAATAAAATCACATAACTGTGCGAACTGTAACATTGTTGTTTGATTAGATCGCCAATACCGCTTCAAAAAATAAGAGGCATATTGTGAACCAGATCCAATAGTTTTGGATTCTGTAATTGGAATGCTTCTCCCATCGGAATAGAAATGGTAGAGAACAGATATTCTATCTGGGAAATAGCTACCAGAAATGCCTATTAATACATTGTAGCGATTTTTAGAATATTTATCATGGAACTGTTTTTGTATTTGGGATATCTTCAACATGACTTGATCAATCGTCGGACCGATAATTGGGGCACGAAGCGGTTCTGCCATAACCCTCTTTATATCCTCTTCTCTCTTGACGCTAACATAAATTTTTAGAGTCCTGGTGAAAACTTGAAAAGCGCCTAGATCTCCTGAAAAGCCGGTCAAAACTCCATTTAGCTCTCCTAGTATTTTATCACCATAAATATAGTGAGTACCATGAACATCGGTAACCGAAAATTTTCTATCCCCTACCATTACAACACCATCCACACATTTAGCTCCCAATATCAGCGTCATAGCTAAGTCGAATTGCTGAAGCCGTATTTCAGTATTCTCACACATTCTGTTTCACTTTTTTCGCATTCTGGATTATAGTCAACCACTTGTTTTCCCCCTCAATTTTGATTCCACATTTCCCGGCGGGAGTCATCTTCGCAATGCCTTCATGTAGTCTTACAATATTATGACATATTTGATATCCAGTTAATGACGTGTAGACTTTTTTTAATCCACGTATAATTTTAAACTTTATGATATCTACGTAGATTCAGCGGCAATAATAAATACGTAGTTTAATAAATTATAACTGTGGAAAGATGGAAAAAAGACGCCAAAGAGTTTGTCGTAGGCGTTAACTATATTGAGAATCGGGGCTATTCAAGTTCGATACCCAAACCAGTGGTTGAGATATTAGGTATTCCTGACAGCATTAAGTAAATGATGATAAGAGTATTCAACTCGTTTCTGGAAGTTCGCATGTCTTTAAAGCTGAGAAGGTGAAATCTAAGAGTGGAAAGTGACATAATAGACGATCCGGTAACCGAATGGATGGCAAAAAATCCGCGGAAAATATTCAAACATGCGGTGAATATATTGCTATAAGTAACTTCAAGGTTATGGCGTCTGGGACATCATCGGTTGAAGTGATAAAGTGGTGAAGATTGATCCTACAATTAAACCACTGATCATGAAAGTTCATGCATGCAGACGGCTTGTCTATTTAATGGAAATTCGGTTCCGTTGGATACCCCAGCGGACGATATTTGGAACGGTATATTTATAGATGCGCAATAGAAATTCAATCTAAAAATGGAGAATGGCTAAAACGTGGATTGAAAGTTAATAGTGGTGCAGACACTACAATGTTAGAATTATGAGATCTTCTGCCTTGGGTTGTGAGAAGCGAGATTGTGTCAGAGAATCCTATACTAGCACCAATACAAAACAAACTACAGCGTAGTCCCATCCTGTTTTCAACTAGGCCCATCGCAAATCCATTATTGGGTCGCGCGAGAATCTTTGAAAAAGTCAGCGTTATATTCGATAGCCAAGAGAAGCACACTATCTTTCGATCATGACCCGCTAGTTACTGGCCCAAGTCAGGGCCCAGTGAGTTAACAGAACCGTAAAATAAAACAAAATGTAAAAGAACTACAATCGATGTCTGCTACAGCAGTGAGCAGGCTTGTAATTCGGTATTACAAAAGTAAGTATCAATTCTTCTGGTCCTCTTTAATAGCTTCTGTGCTATCTTCTTGCTTCTCTTCTGTAGAGGTAGCTGCAGAATTCCTGGAATCGCTTACACTAGATGAGCTCAACGAAGTCTCCATTTGTTTCTTAGACTGGCGTTCTGAGCCGATTGATTCGATGGCCCGTTTACTAAAGTCCACAATTCTCTCTATAGCCTTTTCAGCCGCAGACTCCATATATTTCGTGTAAATCTCAGTCTGCTGGACAATCTCCTGCTGTAGCATGCTCTTTTGGTTCTCTAGTGATTCAATTTCCTTCTCCAAAAATCGAGTTTCTCGTAAACGATCTAGAACGATTTTTACGAGAGGATATTTATCATTTGAGGGACCCGCAGATGAAAGATCATGACTAGTTGCCTCAAACTCAGATGCCATATCTCTAATATTGAGCAGTTCTTCAAGTCCAAACCCCATCGATTTGAGCTGGTTAAATGTGTCAAGTAGCGTCTGATTTTCCCTAATTTCATTAAATGTTATCTCGATGTTGTTCTTGTACATCTTAAGTTCGTCACCGGCTTTATTTGTAGAGTCGTGAAGCTGTCTCTCCCTTCCTTCTAGATCTGCAATGTTAGAAATATAGTCTACAATTCTATTTGGATCAAAACCAAGCAGTCTTGAATTGTTAATTAAGTTTACAATTTCGGGTAGATCAGTCTCGATGTGTATGTTATGACTGTTACTAAGGAAGTCTCTAGCCTTGCTGAAATCATTCAATGTTTGCATTGTGATAGCATTATTCTGCAGAGTACGTTCCAGTTGCGCTTGTGCATTATTCTTCTCTCCCATTGCATGTTGTGTCTCGTTCTCAAGCTTAGATTTTTCTTGTACTTTTTGTTGAATGTACTTCGGAATTTCGGGGATTGGTACTTCGTTGACTAAACCTACAACCTGTCTTGCCGTATTAACTATTGTATCAGGTGAGATATCGAAATAGCGACATTTGTCGTAAATCTGGTTTATGAACCCGTATATCTGATCTTCTTTTATCCCTAGGTTTCTCAGAAGTGTTATGATCCTCGTGCCGAGTGCGCATTCTGCAGTGGTAATGCCACTCCTTCGCCATTCTAAGACGAACTCCCTGAGGGAGTCAAGCTCTGATCTACCTAAGCGTGATCTCCAATCTTCAACTACATTACTTATAGCCCCAGTTGAAATTCCGTAATTTGTAGATATTTCCCTCCGACGTTTTCCTGAAAGCCAATCCCTTATAATTTGGCTCTTTGTGTAAGGCGACAAACCTGTCCCCATGGGTTACGCTCAGTTCAACTGGCTAATATAGTTTTGGTCATACCGGTCACAAAATTGGTCATCACTGTGGTCATGTCCCTCCACGCAGTGTAATCATGTCCTATCTATATATGTGAACCCGATCTTCCGATACAACTGACCTTTTCGGACCTTCTGAAATCAGGAATAACTATTTCATCGAACCTCCCTGGATTGGGTTATCCGGAGTAATCTGGCTATCCTAGAAATCTTCAAAATTTATTCTGCCTGGAAGAGGAAACTCATCAACTCCTAGCCGATTCACGGTTCGCAACTGTAGCTGACCCTAACATTGTTATGACCCCTTCCACCGTTATCGTTGTCACTGTAGGTAGACACAGTAGGAAGTGCTACCCTCATTCCCCAGATGAATTATGGAAAAAGCTTTGGTAGTTCAGGGAATCCTGGAATTTCAGGAAATCTAAATAAAGGAGGATTAGGATCAGATTCCTCTTCTTCTTCTCTGTCTTCTTGTTGTTGTTGCTGCTGCTGTGATGATGATGATGCAGCTAACGATAGTGGAGAACTTGATGGTCTTTCTTCAAGAGTAATGGGTATTTCGACGTCCTGACCTTCTCTGTTCACAGTTAATGTAACCTTGTCGCCTACTCTCTTACTTTCATCAAGGTAAGATATAACGTCATCCATTGACTTTACTGGTTGACTATCTATTTTGGTAACAATATCTCCGCTCCTTACCTGTTCATTACCAACAAAATCTACACCCGTTGCCTGACCTCTTATGCCCGCCTTGTCCGCAGGACTGTTCTCTACAACAGCTACTACTGCCGCTCCCTTGAAATTTCTTGGTAGCTTGAGGCTTTCTGCAATATCCGGAGACACGTCTCTGGCTGTAAAGCCAAGCCACGGGTGAACATAACTCCCTTTCTCAATTAGGACAGGAATTTCCTTTAACAGCATATTTGACGGTATTGCAAAACCTACTCCAGAATAAACCCCGGTGTTTGAGAAAATAGCGGTATTCATTCCTACGACTTCACCTTTCATATCAAGCAACGGTCCCCCTGAGTTACCTGGATTAATTGCAGCGTCAGTCTGTATTGTATTTGCAATAGAATATCCAGTTATGTCATTTGGTAACAAACGACCAATCTGACTTACCACACCCGTTGTCAGGGTACCACTCAGTCCAAATGGGTTTCCAATAGCTATAATCTGCTCTCCTACTTCTATCTCTGATGAATTTGCAATCTTAAGTGGTGCCACTCTCTTGTCAAAAAATTCTTTATCTGTAATTTGGAGGACACCAATATCTGAATAAGGATCTTTTCCGACTACCTTTGCTGTATATGTATCTCCATCTACGAACTTAACATCTACTTCGTCAACCTCAGAAACAACATGATGATTCGTTATAATCCGGCCATCTTGATCATAAACAAACCCAGAACCCAGTGCGATATTATTTTGAGGAATCTCTCTTCCATTTAATGTTACTATCTGATCCGATCCGGGTCTTGTGCTTGTTATTTGTACTACCGAGTTCTCTGCTTTCTTGAATATTTCAGGTAGCGATATGTCCATGATTTTTGGTGAAGATGATGTAAGGCTCCCGGTAGTACTAACGTTATTTCCTTCGTCGGGATTAACTTCTTGTTGCTGAGCTTGAACGATTGATGGATTTAGCAACGATGAGGGCTGTGTTGTTGATGATAATGGTGGTGGTGGGGGAGCTGGATGTGATTCAGATTGTGCTGATTGTGGTGATTGTGAAGGTGCAGCTGCTGAGGGGCTAGCTATTGTACTGCTTGTAAAAAAGGGAAGAGAAGGCAGTAAGTTCATTGTGCCTGCAAAGTAAGCACCCACTACCAGAAATGAGACGATAATCCACAGAAACAGATTCATAATGAATAATAATGACACACGAGTATTTATATTTTGACATTTGGGTCATTTTCTAATTAAATTAATGTCAGTATGCGAATATAGACTGAACCAGCAACTAGGTCAAAGAAAATTCTTTAACATTAGAGTCTGACACAGTCGATTGGGACGAGTTTAAACTGCCTCGTGCATTTACCATAGCATCAATCGACCCCAGAATCAGAATATTTGGCTCCTCAGAGATGACATAATAGTAATACAATGACGGATCATCATAGGTAATTCCAGATGTTGTCCTCGTAATGATTCCTTCATCGGTAGCAGATTTGCCTAAATATACAAGATTATGCTCAGAATTGGAATCGTGCACTATCGGAATACTTTTTCCATTCTGCAACGTTGTGACGAGAGAGGAGCTATCTGTAAACATGATTGGCATATAATCGTCATCCGAAGCAGATGTAACGCTGCTAGTGGTACTCTGCGAATTTAGAGCAGTGATCGACCCCAGAATGAGAAATGAACAAATGAGAATTGACGCACTCAGCTTGACCGCTCGTTTGGGTATTCTAAGCAAAAGTTCCTTATTTTCAAGGCTTCTCAGATTCGATTTGGAAGAGGACTCAATCCCCAGGCAGGTGCGTTGTACAGTTAATGGGTTTAACTGAATTTCATTTTCCGTTAACTTCCTTACTTCAGATCGTTCAGAGTCATCTTCAAGTAAGTCCAACACAACTCTTCTCATTTGCCTGTTGATAGAGACGTACAATGTAGAGGAACATTCGGTCAAGCATACAACTGAAAGTCGTTGTAGTGCCGCTACTGCATCAACAATGCAAGACATAGAATCGTCTGGAAAACCTTCTACTAAAGCTGAGAATTTGAGAGGGGTTTTGTGTTTGTATAATATTCGTAGGACCGCTATCTCTTCAGGTTTCATGCGACGACTATTTTTGATGTCTATAGAAATATATATCTATTGACACAGTTGCCATTGGTTTTGAAATTCTTGGCACGGTTTTCTTTATTCCCTGGCGACGAAACAGACAAATATGACAACGTGATAGAGATACGATATAGTCATGGAAGAAATTATAGCCCAGACCACCAACGACGAATATGGAGTTCTGTCTAAAATATTCAGTTCAAGAGCCGTCGCTCAAATTTTAGATTTCTTTCTTGATCATAAAGAGTTCGATTATTCAGCCAATGAGATTGCAAAAAAAACAGGGTTGTCGTTCAGAACTATTTTTCGAGAAATCCCTGACCTCGAACATAGACAGCTTATTTTCAATACTCGAAGAATAGGAAAGGTTAACATGTACAAGTTAAATCTAGACCTCAAAGCAGTTGGTTTTCTTGAGAAATTTTCATTAGAAATGTCGCAGGTTACGACTAGGGAAACGAATTCCGTCAACCCCCCACCATTGACCGAAAACGAAGGCCAATTAGTGGAAGAGAGGGGTAGCTTTCCCGATCTTGTTAGACATCATCCTTAGCGCTAACCTCTAAGGAGTTTAATAATCGATTCCGTTAGCTGTACTAAAATAGTTAATAATACAATGTCAATGTGGATGCTTTCAAAAGTACTTCGTCTCGTCCGTTATCTTAAATGATCGTTGTTTGTTTGCATACATCATCAAACCTGTGTTGAGGATTTCAGAATTCTAATGACCATTATCTTTTTTAAACAATGTACACTTGGATCTAAAGATCTTTTCTCCTCATTAATTCTATTCCTGGTTCGCGTCTCTTGCGAAGAATTCAGATTAAAAAATAAGATTTTTGCGGATCAGAAGGATTACAAAATGACTGCGGCTTAATCAGCGTTCTCCACGTAAAGCCTATCACCAATTCTATACTGAATTTCGTTTACGTAATATGCCTTGTCGACAACCGGCGTTGAAAGATTCGCGCCACAAATTGGAATGCTCGAAAACGACTCTTCCTCCTTCTCCTCTTCCTCCTCTTGTTCTAATAACTGGTTACTCAAGCGCATGATATACGTACTCATGACTTTTAAACCCGATCCTATCGATTTTGCAAATAAATCTATCTTTCTTCTACTATGATGTGATAATTAGTCCAATAGAGACTGATACATCGAGATCTTTAGTATATATATGTACCTATACGACGCCAAATATTGCAATTCTTAAATCCAAGGTTATTAGGTTATATTTGTGCCACTCTAACAAGGTGGCAAATAAATCAATCCTTTACACTGTTTCTTATTCCTACATCTCCAATGTAAATGAGATCTGGCCAGAAGGATTCGATTCATGTTGGTTTAGAAATTAAAATCTTGTGGGATACTCCTGTCTACGAAAAGTTATATGTCTATGATAATCAGGAAGTATCTGACAAAATCTGATGCATAGATTTGTGAGGCCAATTTCAATTGTGTCGTTTACTACAATTGGGATTGCTTTGGTTATGTCTTTTATTTGTTCTTCATATCTCTTGCAAAGAGATGATTCGTTTCTCGCTTACGGACATTTTTTTGGAGAGAACATAACCCGTGATGGGTATCAAGTCGTATTTCAACCATTTCCTTTTGCTCCAATGGCCGGGGATAATACAACCTTAAACTTTAGTATTCTTGATGAAGAGAATCTGAACATACACAATATCTTTTCAGCTCTAGTAATTGCAGATAAGGAATCTAATGAGACTATAGCTCAAATTCCATACAAGCAGTACATGTACAGTGACATAACAATTCCTTACAAATTCAGTAACAATTCTGAGTACTTGGTCACCCTGGAAACGAGAATTATTGGTGATCCCAAATATCAGACACAGCCGTTGACCGCAACGTTTGAGCTAATCGTTGGAGACCAGACGGCAGAATATTTCAAGACGATTATGCTATATTTTGTTACCCCTGTGTGCGCTGCGATTATTATCGCTATCTTGATTTATGAGCTGCATTGGAAAAAGAAAAAGGCTAGAGAGAGGAGATCATCGACTGAATGACCTTTTGAAATAGATGTATGAACGCCCACCAGTTTGACATGAACTACATTAGTTCGTTATGAACAGTAACCCAAATTTACCGACCGATGTTCTGCAGAGATCTCATCCTTATCTTACTGTTGAAATACTGCGCCAAAAATATTGAATCATAATTTAGGCCATTTGCGCCAATATGTGGTATTCAACTATGGAGCAAATATGGTTAACATTTGAATCCGGAAAATTAGGTCGCAATAAATTACTCCTTCACATTCAGGAAGTCATCTTGTTATCTCATCAGATCCTCATTCAACTTAATTTTAAATTTAATCTAGCTCATGAAGGTAGTGTCATGGAGAAGTACAAATTGATAACCGACAACAATTCGTATTTTGTTCGACCAACTTGATCATGCCTTAAAAGACTGAAAAAGGCTTTCTTTAACGTCTGAACATATTAGACGACAATACTGTAAGCAGAGCTTCCCGCAGGAAATACAACGTAGTTACTGCTGAAGATACTATGGAAAGAGGGCAAAGGGAAACACCAACAGCTGTCTTAAGTTGTGCCATGGCCAGAACAATTTGTAAATGCTAAGGTTTATTCCTTATTACATTTTCACACTTTTAACCCAAAAGAAGGGGTTGTTGTTTATCTCCCCCCCAACGAGCCTCGCAGCAGGGTGACCGACCATAATTTGTAATGAAGTCACAGTAAACTCGTTCATCCGATGTATAAACACCGGCGAAAAAACATCATAACGGGCTCTGGCGTACAATACTATAAATTCCATTTTGTCCTAAAATTACCTCAATTGATATGATCCAATTTAGATCAGTTACTAGGCTTCAGCAAGGTCACAGATCTTGGCCTTCATTTACTATTTTTCCTTTAACTTTTCTAACCATGCTGGCTTTACTTGTTCTGTTGCCATCGGCAGGTTATGTGGTAGGTCATGCTTTTGTTCTGGATAGCAATCCTGCCCCCTCTGAAAGCCTGGATAAACCCCCTGCGAGAATTGAAGTCTTTCTTAGCGAACCTGTCGACGATAGATACAGTGAAGTAAGGGTCTTAGGACCTGATGGAAACCAAATTGACAATCAAGATACACAGCATTTCAATGGGGACCAGAGCACTCTTAGTGTAACCTTACCTAATGAGGGTCTTGAAGATGGTGTCTATTCCGTGTCTACTAAGATGCTATCTCAAATAGATGGCCATGTCACGGACGACGCATTCGTATTCGGCGTAGGAGAGACTGGATCTTTGTCTTCAGAAACTGGGGAAGGTCAGTCAGAACCGGGCTCAGCAGCTGCATCGGCTTTTGACCAATTGTCTGTACCTGATGCTATTGCCAGATACCCTGCTCTAGTTGGCCAGGTATTAGTCGTAGGAGCGGCCTTTGCATCGCTCTGGCTATGGAAACCTTTTGCTAAGGTAAGTTGGTTTAGCGATTCATTTAGCAAGAGCAAACAGGAAAATGGCGACAGAAAGCAAAAAAGAACTCTGACACAGGCAACGTCAGATCATCCTGGTATGTTCAGGAAACGCATTGATCAGCGTTTGGGAAATATGATGTTGATTGGTGCTGCCATAGTAATAGTAGCAGACTTTGGGATGATTTACGCATTAGCATACTCCCTTAACGTAGGGATGCTAGATGCGATGAGTACCAAATTTGGATATATTTGGTTTGTGAGAACCGGTATATCGATTCTGCTATTTGTTTTGGTCTTCTTTGTTTACCTGAAAGTAGGAAAGAGGTTCAGACTTTCAAGAAAAAGCGATGCCGCGGAGCGAACAAGTGCAAATCCATTAGCAATTGGTGGCGGACTACTCTTGAAACGAGAGCTCGTAGCTATCATGATCGTAGGTATTGTTCTCCTCCTTACCACGTCTTTGATGGGTCATGGCGCAGCCGTCAATACTGGAGCCCAGATACCAATTACTATCGATTTTGTGCATAATTTAGCAGCATCAGTCTGGATCGGAGGTGTGATTTATCTTGCTTTGACTGTAGTTCCTAGATTAAAGCATAAAGATAGTTTGGATGAACGATTCAAAAGCAGTATTTTGTGCATCATAATTCCTCGCTTCTCAACATTGCCTGTAGTAGTCTTGGGTATTATCCTGATAACAGGTCCATTCTTACTTTACATCTTAGAAGATGATCTAAACTTGACGCTTGCTTCCCTTTACGGAAAGGCATTGCTTGCCAAATTAATTATAGCTGCGATCATGCTAGCAATAGGTGGATATAATCAGAGAGTAATTCACAGGAACGCCCTTGATGTGCTAGCTGCAACTCAAAGGCAGCAACAGCAGGTGGTAATTTCGAGATCAAATGATTCTGAAAGATCGCATTCTTCCTCCTCCTCCTCCTCAGATTTGCGTCCAAATGATAAAGACTATGCCAGACCACAGAATAAGCTCGCTCTGTTACTATGGAACGTACGACACAAAATCACGCTGATAAGTAGCAAAAAGAATCAAATTGAGCGTGATTTTGATGATAACAATAGCAAGGACATCAAGCAACATAGCAATGAGAGCTATGATGATACCTCCGGTAAACAGGGTAAAGGCTTAAAGGTGCCCAATCATCATCATTCGGACAATCGGTCAAAAAGAAATCCACCTGTGACTTGGTCGAGAACGATTTCTCGTTTTAATAGGAGTATCAAGATCGAAGCAATACTTGGTATCATGTTACTTGGCGCGGTCGCAGTACTTACGAATACTGGGTTGCCAGCAAGCGAGTTTCGAGGCCAGCTCCCGGAGAATGGCGAAGACAACCAGCAAACAGATATTCAGAGCCTTCTCATCACAACGTCTAGCACCAATAGCGGAACTGGAGATCAAGGCAGCATTGGTGGATATTCGGCTACACAATACCTTGACAACGCCACAGCGAGAATTAAGCTTGCTATAGAACCCTTCGTAGTAGGAAACAACAATTTTGAGATCGAATTTCTGGACTCGTCGGGTAATCCTATTGATATACAAACAGTCGAGATAAAGTTGACTCAAACTGAGGAGAATATTGGCCCTATCGAGATACAAACAAACAAAATTTCTGAAGGACTCTATACCGCTAATGCATCGTTTGGTCTTGCAGGCCAATGGGATATATTTGTAGAAGGCATTAAGAATGAAGCCAATGCGCTAAATCTTGTCGCTACATTTAATCTCTTTGTAAAGCCCGATCTGGATCAAATAGAATACAGTGTGACCCAGATCGCTATACCTGATAATAGAAGCCAGCCGCTATATCCAATTTACGATTCTTCTCGTAACTCGATCTGGGTAGGAGATACTTCGCTGGGGTCTGGAAGAATCTTTGAATATGATATTACTAATAGAGAATACCATGAACACAAAATCAATGGCACAAATATAATCACAACGATGGCCTTCGATCAGTCAGATGACATGATATGGTTTATAGATCCAATTTCGAAGGTTTTAGGCCTCTATAATCCTCAGGCAAATACTAGTCAATTATATAGCCTTCCCAATGATCGTATAGTTCCATCTTCGATTGCAGTACGAGGCGCTGAATTTCCAATGATTAATGGAACGAGTGCTGCTGCTGTTGCGGGAGATTCAGTAGGGCTGAATTCAACCGCTAATGGTAACTTTGCAGGTGATAGCGAAATTTTAGATCGATTAGGTGGTGGCTCTCCGACTGTTTGGGTTACATCTCCATCCACAAGTGAAGTATTGATATTCGACACTCAAGTGGGAAACTTTACAAATTCGCTACCTTTACCGACCCCTAATTCTAATCCACTAGGAATCGCAATAGACTCATCTACCGGCCAGATCTGGATTGCAGAAGGCATCGGAAAAATTGCCAATATCGATCCTGCGACCAATTTCACTATTAATGAATTTGCCCCTGCGGCTGAAAGCGGCCGCGGAGGTGATTCGGTAGGAAGTGGAACAGAAAATGATACTCTAATCAGCCCGACTGCCTTGCTAATAGATCCGCACACGGGAAGTATTTACATTTCTGAACATGATGGGCATGTAGTTTCCATATTTAATCCGATATTCAGGACGTTTAGCGACTTTCCACCTATTGCTGAGGATGCGTTACCATTTGGTATGACATTAGATAAAGATCGGAACCTGTGGGTGGCAGAACATGTGACAAACAGGATAACTGTAATCGATCCGTTAAGTGGTAAAAACAAGGAAGTGACGATACCGTCATCATCCCCATTTGTTCAGTATATGACAACAGACGATGAAGGAAGAGTTTGGTTCGCAGCGCAGCGTGGAAATGCAATTGGATATATCACGCCAAGTGTAAATCTGTTGCAGAGCACGTCCTCACCTGGATTACCTTCACCTTCCTCCTCATCTTCTCCATCTGGTGCTCAAGTCCAAGAAGGGATTACGAATGAAGCAACATCCACCTCCGCTGGCGCAGGACAGACCCTGTTTACTTCATTATTTAACATTGGCTACGAGTATTTACTGGCTCCTCTGATTGCAATTGGCGTTGTCGCAAGCGCTGCTTTTTACGTGAATAGTGTTGTCAGTCTAAAGACAAGCATTAGACGAGTCAATGGATTAATCACCACAGGTAACTGACCGGGTGGGTCAGAATATAACACATCTTAAGGGAAGGGAACATTGTATAGCACTTATCCTAAATCTGTAATGCCTGGGCTATTTTGATGCATGAGCATGGTGATAGTTCATCATTGATTCTGGAGCGCTTGATTTACAAATATTGGTTAATCTATGCTATTCCCGCCTCCTTTTTCAACACCGCCTTCGTGTCCCAGGCGAAACTAAGACTAGAAAAGAAGTGAAGATAGGACCAAATTTATAGTAAAGACACTTGTCACTCTTTTCATGGAGCCGAAATCCTTCAAGATAGATCTGCCAGCTGAAACACAGATCATTTTAGCACAAAGCCACTTTATCAAGACGGTGGAAGATGTACATGAATGCCTTGTGAATTGCGTTCCTAATATCAAGTTTGGTATAGGCTTTTGTGAGGCTAGCGGGCCTTGTCTGGTAAGACACTCCGGTAATGATACTGAGCTGGAATCCCTAGCCACAAAATATGCTAATGAAATCGGGTCCGGTCATCTTTTAGTTGTAGTTCTTAAAAACGCTTATCCCCTTAATGTTTTACCACGGTTAAAGGATGTACCTGAGATCGCTAGCATTTATTGTGCGACGGCTAATCCTCTTGAAGTCCTCATTATGGAGACCGATCATGGTAGAGCAGTAATAGGGGTAATTGACGGCTCCACACCTAAGGGCGTGGAAAAAGACGAAGATGCTCTGGAAAGAAAACATTTCCTGCGTAAAATTGGCTACAAATTTTAGAAATTCTTCAAGTATGATCGGATAGACGAGGAAAAGGGCTTATCTACGGCCAAGAAATTGATCATCCTTCATTTTGATGAATCCAACGCGATTCAATTGAGCACTGTGCCGTGTATAGAAAAACATCCATCTATTAGATCAATAATAGTCTCGAATGCTTCGATACTGAAGGTATTAGAAAGGTCAGAGCATTTGAGAACATCGGAAGATGACCTGCTTTCATTCCACAGTTATGCTAGATTAATACAATTGGTTGCGTTTGTATAGAGAATGAATTCTATTGAGTAATGCTGATCCCAGGAGAATTTACGTTAAACAGAAGTCACAGCTGCCAATTATTCCGCGCCTCTTAATCGATGTGACGGGGTATCCTGCTCTAAAATACATTTGCAGATAGTTGAGATTATGTCTTTCTACCGATGTGTTGTCATGAGGCGGTGTTTTACATTACTTAAAGCCCTCTGGATACTCTATCCAAACTGGCTCACGTCATAATTATGGATAAATATAATAGGTACCTAAGAACTACCTACCTCTAGATTCTCGAAAGCGACCCACATGGATTAGCAATTTAATGAAAATCATGGCAGAAAGAACTGGTATAGCCTCTGTTTTTCTACAACATTCTTATATACCCTTCAATTTACTCTACAAGACATGTCTAGAACTAGCACGCGTGGTTTGCTATTGTCAACACTTTTTGCGGCTACAATATTGACTGGTGCCGTAGGTGTTGTCAGTCTGCCAGTGACATACGCACAGAATGAGACTGCTGGAACTGAAGAACAGCAACCAGTGGGACAACAACAAGAGCAGCAGCAACAGCAACAGGATTTTACCGCTAATCTCACAGGTGATGCAGAGGTTCCTCCTGTCACGACAAATGCTACCGGCTCAGCTGACTTGGAGCTAAACGACGATGCCGATGAAATGTCATATGATATAGAAGTAGAGGATATAGAAGGTGCTACTCAGGCCCACATTCATCAAGGTGCAGAGGGTGAAAATGGCGACGTTGTAGTATGGCTATTTAACGCAACTGAACCCACTGACGTCAATGATGGAACTCTGGAAGACGGTGACTTTACAGCCGAAGACTTCGTAGGACCGCTACAAGGACAGAATATGTCTGATCTGGTAGATATTATCCAAGATGGACAAGCATACGTTAATGTGCATACTGAATCCAATCCACCCGGTGAAATTCGAGGTACTATTGAACTAGCTCCTGCTGATGATACTGGGGACAGCGCAGATGACAATGGTGACGACAACGACAGCGATAACGACGATAACGACGACGACGACAACAACAATTAGTTAACTTATATATCTGAAGACAAAAACGTCTCCCTTTTTTTATTACGTCAGCAGTATACTCCCAGTCTAATGTCCAGTTATGTGTTACGTAGTTCAACTTCTTTTCAACCTACCTCATCCCTTCCAGATTATGTATTGAGTTAAATGCTATGACAGACAGACAGACAGACAGACAGATAAACGTCCTATTCCTATAATTATAATTATACACCTACACCTAATTTCATGACATTGAAAAAAATCAAATCAATCAAATAGCAGGCCTTAAATTCTACTCGTTAATCTGCTGCAGTAAAGTGATTAACTAAATACAACAACTGTTGTACTTCCAGACATAGGTGACAATATAGCTTACAGACATGGGTTACACTTCTGCTGTCAGGAAGTGTATCCATATAGAAATCAGAACAAGGTTTAATCTAATACATGAAAAGGATCTGACAGACACCCACATGAGTGTCTGATATTATACCCAGTTTCATATGTATCTCTCCTAGTATCTATTCATTTATTGAATGCACAGGTTTTATAAGATTGGTTTGAGGAGAGTATTTTGCAATGCAGTCAAGCGACGAACTGTTGGGCAAGCAGGCCGAGCTGTTTGTGAATCTTCCTAATGGCCGAGTCAAGTGTACTGCTTGTGCCAGATATTGTGAAATTCCTGAGGGAAAGACGGGGCTATGTGGGATCAGAGGGGTTTCCGATAACAAGTTATATTTGTACGTTTATGGAAAGGTGATCTCCGGTCATATTGACCCTATCGAGAAGAAGCCAGTTACACACTATAGACCTGGTAGTGCCATCTACTCGATAGCAACCACGGGCTGCAATTGGTTATGCAAGTATTGCCAGAATTATGACATCTCACAAAGGCGTAAGATCGAAGGCACTGAAATGAGTCCATCACAGGTCGCAGAAACAGCAATGGAGTACGGCGCCGATGGTATAGCATATACGTACAATGAACCCTCAATATTCATTGAGTTTGCCAGAGATTGTGGCATTGAGGCGCGAAAAAGAGGGCTTTTTAATATCTTCGTTTCAAATGGTTTTGATACACCAGATTCCGTCAACTTAATGGACCAATTCCTTGATTGCATAACAGTTGACTTTAAAGGGAGTGGAAAGCAGGAATTTGTAAGACAGTACATCGGGATACCATCTGCGGACCCTGTCTTCCAGACATTAAAAGATATACACCAAAGAACTTCGATTCATACTGAGATTACCGATTTAATCGTTCCACAGGTAGGAGATGACTTAGAATCGGCACGGAAACTCTGTAGATTTGTCAATGATGAATTGGGTCCTGAAACTCCCATTCATTTCCTGCGATTTCATCCTGACTACAAGATGATGGATTTTGGTTACACCCCTATCGAGACCTTGGAGAAGCACCATTCCATAGCCAAGGCAGAGGG
>Ga0299914_10001073_pt1 | contig 17514 bp, 21 predicted proteins | sample RVTome_10_FD_201361 | JGI IMG/M metagenome (GOLD analysis project Ga0299914, IMG submission 201361) | Soil microbial communities from uranium-contaminated site in the Upper Colorado River Basin, Wyoming, United States - RVT153D57 (version 2) ...
GCACTCTGGGCCATGGAGCAGGGCCTGGCCGGGGCGATGGGACTCTCCAACAAGACCGACTTCCTCAAGGCGACGAGTGAGGGAGTCATTCTCGGCAGGGCCACTCCCATCCACAGGGGAAGGAACCAACAGCTCTGGCAGGTGGACATCACCAGGGAGTCCGACGGAAAGTTGGTCGCTCAAGGCCAGGTGCGGCTTCAGAACGTGTCCAAGACCGATTTCTGACTCCCGTGCCTGAGGGTGACTCGGTTGCGGGGCATGCCGAGCGTCTCCGCCGGGTCCTCGTGGGCGAGCGGATCGACGAGGCAGCCGGCACTTCGGCATCGGTCAGGTCCAATTCGGCTCGTCTCCTGGGGGCCACCTGCATGGAGGTCCGTAGTGTCGGCAAGAACCTCGTCATCGACTTCTCGACGGGGTACTCGGTCCGAGTTCACCTGGGGATGACGGGACGGTGGCGGGTCACTCAGCGCGACACTGAGGCTCACGGATCGGCTCGATTGGTGCTGGCGACCGCCATTCACCGGGCGGCTTGCTATGCAGCTCCGACAATCGAAGTCGTCCGAACCCCGGCGGTGAGCGCTCTGTTCGACAACCTCGGGCCCGACCTCTTGGGCGACTTCGACGAGAAGTCCTTCGTGGCTCGGGCACGCGCATTGGCGGACGGCCCCATCGCCGGGCTGTTGCTCGATCAAAGGGCTCTGGCCGGCATTGGGAACGTCTACAAGTCTGAGCTTCTCTTCCTCGAGAGAATCCATCCCGAAACCCCTGTCTCCCGCCTCGGCGACGACACGCTGCAAGCCATCGCCGAGCGGGCGAGACGGCTCCTGTCGGCCAATGTCGGATCGGGGCGGCGGAGCACCACCGGTTCCCGGCGGAGGGGCCAGGAGATGTGGGTCTACGGCCGGGGAGGGCGCCCTTGTAGGAGATGCGGCACCACGGTCGTTGGGTCGAGACTCCTCGATCGCGTCACGTACTGGTGCCCCAGATGTCAACCACCGGGCCCGCGATCGGGGTCCAGCGGCTGACCTTCCGCGGCCGCTGCCAACCGGGGCACATAGTGCTCCCAGCCCATCGTGTGAACCTCGATCTCCTCCGTGGGAAGACCGTGGTGGCTCAGGGTCACCAGTGATCCACTGCCATCCTCGGCGATCTCGACCTCCACGGTCGACGAGCCCGGCGCCACGCCGGGCTGATCGACCCACCCCCAGGTGAACACGACCCTCCGATTGGGCGTGAGCTCGAGGAATTGGCCGCGTGCCGTCGTCCCGTCCGCCATCTTCATGACGAAGATCCCGCCCTCCCTCGCTTCGATGGTGGCCTCGACACCTTGCCACTCTGACCACTTGGCGGACTCTGTCAGGTATGAGTAGACGACCTCGGGGGGAGCGGAGATGCGCCGGCTGACGACGACCGGGGCCATCACGGACCGTCTTTCTCGATGACGTTGGCCAGCGACTCGAGTGTTTCCGCCCACATGTTCTCCAGTACTGATCGGAGAGGTCCCAATGCGCGCTTGTTGGCCCGGTACAACCGTCGATTCCCCTCGGCGCGGACGTCGACGAAACCCGCCTTTCTCAAGACGGAGAGGTGTTGCGACACCGCTCCAAAGGTGACCTCGAACTGCGCGGCGATGTCTCCTGCTGCCAGCTCCTCATCCCAAACGAGACCGAGGATGCGGCGCCGCTGGGGCTCTGCGATGACCTGAAGCGCGTCCACTGCGGGGAGGGTAGAGCCATTTTAGTGGCAGTTGAAATATCTCGGCCAGGGCTAGTATGTTAGTCACAACTAAAATAGCTAGCAGAGGAGCAGGTGTGACCGAATATGCGATCCAGGCCAGGTTCGAGGCCTCGTGCCCGCCGGCCGAGGTGATGGGATGGTTGACGACGACCGAGGGCATCGCCGGGTGGTGGTCCGACTCGGTGGCCGGCGAGGCCTCCTCGGCCGGCGACAGGTTCCATGTCAGATTCCCGACCACCGATGTGGTCTTCGATCTCGACGTGACCGAGATGTCCGACAGGGTCGTGGAGTGGCACGTTCCCGAGAGCCCGCCATGGTGGGAGGGCACGACGATCCGGTTCGAGCTCACGGGGTCAGACGACGGCGGGACCTCGCTGTTGTTCACTCATGGAGGCTTTCGGCCGGCGGATCCCATCATCGCCGTGATCACTCCTGCATGGGTCAGGTTCCTCGACAACCTGGTCGATGTGGCCGGGAAGGGTATGGCCAACCCCGCTGTGGTCAACTGAGCTTTCCGGCGGGCCCGCGGGATCTAGGCTCGTGCCCACATGCTCGACCTCACGTTCCCTCTCCATGCTCCACGCGGGACCGACCTCAACACCAAGGGATGGCTCCAGGAAGCCGCGCTTCGCTGCCTGTTGAACAACCTCGACCCGGAGGTCGCCGAGGACCCCGAGAACTTGGTCGTCTATGGCGGGCGTGGGAAAGCGGCGCGAAATATCGAGTCCTTGCACGCCATCGTCCGCACTCTGGAGCGACTGGACGGCGACGAGACCTTGCTCGTCCAATCCGGCAAGCCCGTCGGGGTCTTCGAGACCCACGAGATGGCCCCCAGGGTTCTCATCGCCAACAGCCTGCTGGTTCCCAGGTGGGCGACCCTCGAGCACTTCTGGGATCTGGAGGCCAAGGGGCTCATGATGTACGGGCAGATGACGGCCGGGTCGTGGATCTACATCGGGACCCAGGGGATACTCCAGGGCACCTACCAGACCTTTGCCGCCATCGCCGAGAAGAGATTCGGCGCCACGCTCGCCGGAACTCTCACCCTCACCGGGGGGCTTGGTGGGATGGGGGGCGCCCAGCCCCTGGCGATAACCATGAACGGTGGCGTCGTCATCTGTGTCGAGGTCGACCCCCACCGCATCGAGAGACGCCTCGAAACCGGGTACCTCGATGTCAAGGCAGACTCGGTGGAGCACGCCGTCGAGATGGCCATGGCGGCCAAAGAGGCCCGCAAGGCTCTGTCCATCGGGCTGTTGGGCAATGCGGCCGACCTGTTCCCTCAGATGCTCGAGATGGACTTCGAGGTGGACATAGTCACCGATCAGACCTCGGCCCACGACCCCTTGTACGGGTACATCCCATCCGGCTACAGCCCCGAGGAGGCGGCCCGACTGAGGAAGGACGACCCGGACACCTACATCAAGTCGGCCCGTGAGGCGATGGCGACCCATTGTGAGGCCATGGTGGGTTTCCAACAGGCCGGGTCGGAGGTGTTCGACTACGGCAACAACCTGCGTGGCGAGGCGCAGACCGCGGGCTACGCCGACGCTTTCTCCTATCCCGGTTTCGTTCCCGCCTACATCCGCGACCTGTTCGCCGAGGGGTCGGGGCCATTTCGCTGGGTGGCATTGAGCGGGGATCCCGCCGATATCGCGGCGACCGATCGCGCCCTCAGCGACCTCTTTCCCGACAACCAACTGCTGCAACGCTGGTTACGGATGGCGAGGGACCGGATTCAGTTCCAGGGTCTCCCGGCACGTATCTGCTGGCTGTCCTACGGAGAGCGCCATCTCGCCGGTCTCCGGTTCAACGAGCTCGTGGCCTCTGGGGAGGTCTCGGCCCCGATCGTCATCGGGAGGGACCACCTCGACTCGGGATCGGTGGCATCGCCGTACCGTGAGACCGAGGCGATGGCCGACGGCTCCGACGCCGTCGCCGATTGGCCGATCCTCAACGCCATGCTCAATGTCTCCTCCGGCGCGGCCTGGGTTGCCGTCCATCACGGCGGGGGCGTTGGCATCGGCAACTCGATCCACGCCGGCGCACAGGTCGTTGCCGACGGGACCGATCAGGGGGCGTTCCGCGTCGAGCGGGTGCTGACCAACGACCCCGGGTCCGGTGTGATGCGGCACGCCGACGCCGGGTACCCGCGCGCCCGTCAGGTGGCCCGCGAGCGCGGTGTCGACATTCCGATGCTCGATGACACCGGCTGATCGAGACTGGCCCAGGGCGAGCGCCTGGCTCGCCGACGAGGCCGCCGTCCCCGACCTCCTGGTCGTGGGGGTGCCCTCCTCGAGGTCGAGTCTGGTGTCCTCGCGGGCAGACCTGGCCCCGCTCGAGGTGCGCCATCGCCTCGATCGTTTTTCGACATTCCACAGTGAGTTGGGGGTGGACCTCGGCTCGGTTGCGGTGCGCGACGTCGGCAACTGGGCGGTCTCCGAGCTCGATGCGGTGGCTCTCGTCGACGAGGTGATGCGGCTTGCCAAGAGCCTCCCCCAGGCCAAGCTCAAGCTGTTCCTCGGCGGCGACAACGCCATCACCCGGCCGCTGGTGGCCGCGAGTGCCGACGACCTGTCCTCAGTCGGCGTGATCACCTTCGATGCCCATCACGACGTGCGTGTCCTCGAGGAAGGCCCGAGCAACGGGAACCCGATCAGGGGCCTCATCGAGGAGCACGGTCTCACCGGTGGCAACGTGGTCCAGATCGGGATCCACTCGTTCGCCAACTCGGCGGCATACCGCTCTTTCTGCGACAGCGTCGGTATCACCACGGTCACGATCGACGAGGTCGAGCGTATCGGGATGGAGACTGCGGTCGGCGTCGCCCTCAGCCGGCTGAGCGCGACGTGTGACACCATCTATGTCGACGTCGACATCGACGTTCTCGACCGAGCTTTCGCACCGGCCTGTCCCGGCTCACGTCCTGGCGGGTTGACGGTGCGGCAGTTGGCTCAGGGGGTGGCTCGGTGCGCCGCTCACGACTCGGTGGTCGCCCTCGACTTCGTCGAGGTCGACCCCAGCGCCGACCCGAACCACCAAACCGTCGACGTCCTGGCCCACCTTCTCTTGACGGCGGCAGCCGGGTTCGCCACCCGTGACACCGCTGACCTCAGGTAAGCAGGCGGTCAGCCTCCGCTGACCACCTGCTCGGCGCCACGGTCGACTTGGTCTCCTGTCCGGTTGGCGAGGAACCCATGGGGGAGCCGGACCGGGCGGGGACCGTGGCTGTGTCCCCGAACCATGCGATGGGCCTCCTCGGGGAAGGGGATCTCGGCGTCGAGCTTGCCGACGAGGTCGGAGAGCTCCTCGACGGACGACACCCTCGAGAAGGCATCGCGCAGGACGGGACCGACCGGAAATCCCTTGAGGTACCAGGGCGGGTGTTTACGGAAGAGGTTGATCCCGAAGGGGTCGCCGAAGTGCTCCGCGAGCAGCCGGGCGTGACGGATCATGATCTCGCCTACCTCGCCGAGATTGGGCGGGTCCTGAGGCGGTCGCCCGGCCAGGACATCGGACAAGTCACGAAAGAGCCACGGTCGACCCAGACAACCTCGACCGACGACGACTCCGTGGCAACCCGTTGTCTCCATCATCCTGACCGCGTCATCGGCGGTCCATATGTCACCGTTGCCGAGCACCGGGATCGAGGTGACGGCCTCCACGAGGTTTCTTATCGCATCCCAGTCCGCTTCCCCCGAGTAGAGCTGACCCGCGGTGCGGGCATGTAGCGCCACCGCGGCCGCCCCCTCCTCCTCGGCGATCAACCCGGTCTCGAGATAGGTGAGGTGGTCGTCGTCGATGCCCTTGCGGAACTTCACCGTCACGGGAACCTCCGCCGCGCTGGACACCGCGGCTCTCACGACCGAGCGGAACAGGTCCCTCTTCCAGGGCAGGGCGGCACCGCCGCCATGCCTGGTCACCTTGCCCATGGGGCAGCCGAAGTTCAAGTCGATGTGGTCCACCCCCCGCTCCGTGACGAGGAACTGCACCGCCCCGCCCAGCGACTCGGGGTCGGTTCCGTAGAGCTGGATGGAGCGGGGCATCTCGTCGGCGTCGAAGCGGGCCAGGGCCAGGGTCTTCTCGTTGCGCTCGAAGAGCCCGCGCGCCCCGATCATCTCCGAGACGTAGAGGCCTGCCCCGAACTCGCGGCACAACCGCCGGAACGGCGCGTTGGTGACACCCGCCATTGGGGCGAGCACGACTGGTGGGTCGACCTGAAGCGGGCCGATGGCGAGGGGCATGACAGTGATGTTATTGGCGGCTATTTCCTGAGCATCCCGTCGAGACGGCGTGAGGCGATTCCGGCGCCGACGAGCCCCATGACCAATAGGAAGGCGGCGTGGCCCAGCATGGTCCAGTCGACCATCCCGAGGGTGAATCCGCGCAACAGCTCGTTGCCGTGATAGAGGGGTGACAGCCTGGTGACCAGCTGCAGCACCGGCGGGTAGACGTCGAGGGGGTAGAAGCTCCCCGAGAAGAGGAAGAGAGGCATTGTCACCAGGGTGACCAGGTCGAAGTCCTGCCACGACTTCATCCATGTCGCCGCGGCGAGGCCGGCCGCACCGAAGGCGAAACCGACCAGGGTGGCGGCCGGAACGGCGAAAATCGCCAGCCACGACTCCGTCATCCCCATTGCCCACATGACCCCGACGAAGGCAGTCGAGTAGAGGAGACCGCGCAGAAGAGCCCATCCGATCTCCCCGATGGCGATGTCCATCGGCTGCATGGGTGTGGTGAGGATCCCCTCATAGACCTTGCCGAAGTGGAGCTTGAAGAAGATGTTGAACGTGGTCTCGATGACGGCGCCGTTCATCGCCGAGGCCGCCATCATCGCGGGCGCCACGAAAGCCGCGTACGACACCGCCTCGCCACCAGGGAGGACCACGTCGCCGACGAGGGCGCCGACCCCGATCCCGACGGCGAACAGGTAGAACACCGGCTCGAAGAACCCGCTGACCACCACTTTCCAGAACTTCCGGTACGAGACGAAGTTCTTCTCCCAGATCCGCTGGGCGCGAAAGGGCGTCACCCGGCCCACCGGCGTGAGACGGGAGGGAGCGGAGACGCTCACAGCCGTATCCTCTTGTCGAGCAACCGGATCGACCAGTACATGCCGACTGCAGCCATGACGAGCAGATAGCCGAAGTGGACCCAGCCGGGGATGCTGGTGATTATCGACTCGTCGACACCTGGGAGCGCGAACTTGCGCACCAGCTCGACGCCGTGGAACAGCGGGGTGGCATAGGCGACCGGCTCCAGCCAGTCGGGTAGCTGGCTGATGGGGAAGAAAGTGCCCGAGAACAGGAACAGCGGCACGATGAGAAAACGGAACAAGGTCGAGAGGCTGCGACCGTCCTTCTGGGTCAGTGTCCAGGCCGAGATGGCGGTGGTGAAGGCGATCCCGGTCAGCAACGCCGGCGGAATCGCTGTCAGCGCGGGCCCGATCTCGAGGGCCCCGAACAACACCGCGATGATGGCGAAGACCACCAGGACGAACAGGAGGCGTCCCATGCCCCAGATGAGACGGCCCCACATGATGTCGGCAGGCCCGAGGGGAGTCGTGACCGTCCCGTGGAAGTTCTTCCGCCACAGAACGCCGGCCATCACCGGGAACGAGCCGTCCCCCGCCCCGTTCTGCATCGCGTTGGCGGCCATCAGCCCGCTGGCGACGAAGGTGAGGTAGGAGATGGACAGAGCCTGCCCGGTGCCGTCGTCGACGAGAGTGCCCAGCCCTGCCCCCATCGCAGCGAGAAAGAAGACCGGGTTGACGAACGAGGTGATGACCGTGCCCCGCCAGGTGCGCCGGTAGGCGATGACCTCGGACTCGGCATAGCGCAGCGACCGGCTGAGAGTCGTCGACGTCACCGATGGCCCATCATCAGTCGACGAGCCCTCGCCCCGTGAGCCTGAGGAAGACGTCTTCCAGGGTGGAGCGGCGCACCAGCACTTGCTCGGGATTGATGCCCCGTTCGTGGAGCCCGTGCTGAGTGGCATCGGCATCGTCGGTGTAGAGGAGGACCCGGTCGGCGAGGATCTCGGAGCGTTGGGCGAGACCATCCATCTTCAGCACGGCGTCGTCCTTGTCCCCTTCTTCGAAGCGGAGCTCGACGACCTCACGAGGGGCGTAACGCTGGATGAGCTGGCGTGGCGAGCCCTCTGCGGCGATCTTGCCTTGATCCATCACCACGAGACGGTCGCAGAGCTGCTCGGCCTCGTCCATGTAGTGGGTGGTGATGATCAGCGTCGCACCCTGCTGTTTGAGCCGGTAGAGACGGTCCCAGAGCAGATGGCGCGCCTGGGGATCGAGCCCCGTTGTGGGCTCGTCGAGGATGATCAGGTCAGGGTTGTTGATCAGAGCCCGGGCGATGGTGAGACGACGCTTCATCCCCCCGGAGAGAGGTTCCACCTCGGAGTCCCTGCGCTCGGTGAGCTGGGCGAACTCGAGCAGCTCGTCGATCCGCGGATTGATCTCCGACTTCTTCATGTCGTGATAGCGGCCGTAGATGTAGAGGTTCTCGGCCACCGTGAGTTCCAGGTCGAGGTTGTCCTCCTGGGGCACCACACCGAGACGCTGCCGGATCGAGCGGCCGTCGATCGTCGGATCGACTCCGAACACGGTGAGCTTGCCTTCGGTGATCGGGCTCACCGTGGTGATCATCTTCATCGTGGAGGTCTTCCCGGCCCCGTTGGGGCCCAGGAACCCGAAGGCTTCGCCCTTCTGAATGTCGAAGTCGATGGCGTCGACGGCGGTGAACTCACCGAAGCGTTTGGTGAGACCGCGTGCCTGTACGAGAGGTTCGGTCATGCGTGATGTGACGGTAGTGCCGACGTGGGACAAGTCCCCAACCAATTCACCGGAGTCGGGAGTCGGTTCCGAGCGGCCCGTCGGCGTCGCCTGGCATGATCGCCTTTGGAGGTCAATAGCGGTCGAGACGCACGACCTCGGCAGCCGGCTTGCGACCGCCGAATTGGCGCGGTCGGGCGTCGGGCGACGGGTAACCGAGTGCGACTGCATAGCGCGCGGTGGCTCCGTCGGGGAGACCGAGGAAAGCTGCCGCATCACGTTCGCGGTGCAACGTGATCGGGCACGAGGCCACTCCTATCGCCTTGGCGGCCAGCATCATGCTCTGCGCCGCCCTCCCGATGTCGAAGTCGTTGCCATCGCGCTCCCGGACCAGGACCACGGTGACAGCAGAGTCACGCACCGGCTGGGTGAAGTCACCGTGCTCGGCGAGGCCTTCGATCCTTTCCGGGTCGGTGATGGCGATGAAGGTCCAAGACTGGCTGTTCTTCGAGCTGCCGGTCCACCGACCCGCTTCCAGGATGGCGCCGAGATCCTCGTTGCTCAGGGGCTCGGGCTCGTAGTCGCGGATAGCCCGCAGGCTCATCGTGAAGTCATAGGTGTCGGACATGGGCTGAGCCTAAGTCCCGCTCAGTCCCTCGGGTACAGGATCATCTGGGTAGCCCGGAAGTACGCCAGTTTCTTGTCTGTGAGCTCGGCAGAGACCTCGACATCCCAGACCTGGGTGGTGCGCCCGGAGTGGATCAGCTCAGCCTCGGCGACCATCACCCCCTCGAGCAATGTCCCCGTGAAGTTGGACTTGAGCTCGATCGTGGTGAATCCGATGGCCCCGTCGGGGAAGTTGCCGACACACCCGAAACCGGCGGCGGTATCGGCGAGGGTGATCACCGCACCGGCGTGGAGGTATCCGTTGGGAGCGAGGTGAAACGACCGGATCTCACAACGCATCCGGGCGCTGCCCTCGCCGATGTCGATCAGCTCCAGGCCCATGTGGCCCGGAAGGGTGCCCTCGCTCGCCCGGCGCAGCATCGTGGCCACGACCTCCCGATCGGTTTCCTGGTACATGGTCGTGCGACGATACCGCTCCGGGTTGGTGGCCAGGACACCGGGTGGGATATGTTGTCCTCCCACCAGATCCAGAGAGAAGAGGCAAAGAATGGCCACTCCACACATCTCCGCCGCGAAGGGAGACTTCGCTCCGTCGGTCCTGTTACCGGGCGACCCACTCCGGGCGAAGCACATCGCCGACAACTTCCTCGAGGACGTCACACAGGTGAACGATGTCCGCAACATGCTTGGTTTCACAGGTGCCTACCAGGGGATCCCCATATCGGTGATGGGCACGGGAATGGGAATACCGTCCGCTTCGATCTACGCCACGGAGCTGGTCAACGAATACGACGTCGAGCGACTCATCCGGGTCGGGTCATGCGGTGCGGTGACGACGAGAGTCGATGTGCGAGATGTCATCCTCGCCATTGGGGCGTGCACCGACTCCCTGGTGAACCGGACCCGGTACGGCGGGCTCGACTTCGCGGCCACGGCCGACTTCTGGCTGCTCCAGGCGGCGGTCGAGGCGTCCTCGGTCAAGGGCGTCCAGGTGAAAGTGGGCAATGTCCACTCAGCCGACCTCTTCTACAACCCCGATCCCGAGGCCTTCGACCGCATGGAGGCGATGGGCGTGCTCGCCGTCGAGATGGAGGCGGCCGGGCTCTACGGGGTCGCCGCCGAGCACGGCGCCAGAGCTCTCACGATTTGCACCGTCTCCGACCACATCCGGACCGGTGAGGCAACCTCGTCGGAGGAACGTCAGTCCACTTTCGACGAGATGGTGGAGATCGCCCTGGAGACCGTGAGGATCGACGTCGGCTAGTCGACCAGGTACTGGAGGCGAATCAGCTCCGCCGCCACGTCACGCACCAGGTCGGCGAGGACATCGTGCTCGGGATTGGTGCTATATCGACGCCAGTCTTCCTCGGAGTCGAAATCTGCGACGAGGCCGAAGTCGGGACTCCCGGGGCCGAGGTTGCCGAGATCGAATCCGAACTCGTAGCGGCGTATGAAGCCCATCACCGCGGGCATCCGCGCGAACGCCGTCAAGAGCTCCTCCGTCTGGTCTCGGGTGACGTCTTCCTCGAAGCGGATCATCAGCAAGTGCCGGAACGTAGCCATGTCGGGGCAGTCAAGCAGGCTCGGTCGCGAGCCGTCGGTAATGAGTGTCGGGACAGTTGCTCATTACGCTATGGTGCCGGGTCATGTCTGTGGACCGAGCCACTGTCCGACGGGGCATCCTGGATGCCCTGCCGCTCTATGTCCCGGCGGTGCCATTCGCCCTGGTGATCGGGCTCGCCATCGTCGAGTCCGGCATCAACGTCTTCTCGGGCTGGTCTGGCTCCTGGCTGATCTTCGGTGGGGCGGCACAGCTCACGCTGATCTCGCTCCTCGGCTCGGGAGCGGCGGTGGTGGCAGCTTCCACGGCAGCTCTCGTCGTCAACGCCAGGCACCTCATGTACTCGGCCGCCCTGGCCCCCACCTTCCAGGGTCAGCCGGCCTGGTTTCGCTGGCTGGGCCCCTATGTCCTCATCGACCAGAACTTCGCCCTCGCCGTGATCGCGGCCGAGAACGACCCGGAGACTTTCCGGACCTATTACCTGACGACGGGAGCGACTTTTTGGACGCTGTGGCAGATAACCACGGCTCTAGGGATCGCGATCGGCCCGGTGGTACCCGAGGAGTGGAATCTCGAGTTCGCCGTCCCGCTCCTCTTCGTCGGGCTGATCGTCATCGGGATCGACAAGGTCTCCAAGCTGGTCGCGGCGTTCGCCGGTGCCGGTGTCACCTTTCTCTTCGCCGCACTGCCCAGCCGGAGCGGGCTTCTCGTCGGGGCGCTCGTGGGCATCCTCGTCGGGACCGTCGTGGAGAGGTACCACCGGTGACCGCGTTCCTGGCCACTGTCGTCGTGGGGATCGGCACCTATCTGAGCCGTGGCATCTTCATCCTGGCACTGGCCAGGAAGAACATCCCCGAGACGGTTCTGGTGACTCTCCAGTTCGTCGCCCCTGCGGTCCTCGGAGCTCTGGTGGTGGCATTGCTGATAGACGACTCAGGCGTGGTCGCCATCGGGATGCCGGAGGTGGTTGCGCTCGCCGCCGGAGGGGCGGTGGCCTACAAGACCCGCAATCACATCCTGACCCTCGTCGTCGGGTTGGTCATCTTCTGGCTGGTGCGGGCGCTGGTCTAGCGATCAGTCGTCGATCAGGATCGACATGCACGTCAGCCCTCCGTCGGCCGCCTGGATCTCCGAGACGTCGATCGGGACCATGCTCAGTCCGAGACTGCTCAACTTTTCAGTGGTGTCCGGTGCGTTGTTCGTGGCCAGCACATCCCCGTTGCGCATCCGCAGTGCGCTGAATGAGTGTCGTTCGTGTGCCATCTCGTGGACCACCCGCAGATCCGACAGCAGCGACTCGTCGATGGTCCCCGGCGTGACCACCACTGTGTGCTCGTCGACGGGGAGCACCGCCGACTTGAGATGGAGGACTCCACTCACGGGGACCGGGGTGGTGGTCAGACCCTGTGACCTCGCTACTCGAGCGAGTTGGCTGATGCCCTCTTCGTTGGTCCGGGACGATCGCCCTACGAACAGGGTGTCGCCCATGATCATCACGTCGCCGCCGTCGAGGGTGCCGGGGGAATCGATTCGCACCACTTCGAACCTGTCCTCCAGTCGGTCGGTGACCGGATCGACCTCCCCACGCCGCGCGCTCTCACCGGGACGAGCAGCCACCGCCACGCCGCCGACGATGACGGCGGTGTCTTCTATGAACACGCAGTCCGGGTGGGTGTCATCGCCCGGCAAGACCTCGACGGCGTAGCCGGCTGTTTCGAGCAGCTCTCGATAGCGGGTGTGTTGGCGGCGCGCCAGGGCGACATCGGGTTTGCGCGTTGCATCGCGCACGATGGCGCGATCGAAGGTGTCGGGCAGCTCGCGGATCAGGGCTGTGTCCATTCGCGTGAAAGTACCCGTTTCGGGCGACGCGGGACCACCGGCTGGGTTTAGGTTCATTCCGCTGCGGAGGTCGCGGTGACCTCGCTGCAGGAGGAGAGAATGACTGACACTGAACAGCGGGCACCCGCCCCACCGTCTGGAGGCGGATCGGGTCTCGACTCTTACTTCAAGCTGACCGAACGGGGAACCTCCGTCGGCACCGAGATCAGGGCAGGCCTCACCACCTTCCTGGTGATGGCCTACATCATCTTCGTCAACCCGTCGATCCTCGCGGAGGCCGGCCTCGATGGGGCCGCGGTGGGTGCGGCCACCGCCCTGGTTGCGGGTCTTCTGTCGATCCTCATGGGCGTGGTGGCGAATGTGCCCCTCGCAATGGCCGCCGGGCTCGGCATCAATGCCGCGGTTGCCTTCGGGTTGGTGCTCACCGACGGGCTCACCCCCGAGGGGGCGATGGGCGTGATCGTCCTCGAGGGCCTGATCGTTGCAGCGCTGGTGCTCGTCGGCCTGCGCGAGGCGATCATGAACGCGGTGCCGCTGGCCTTGAAGCGAGCCATCGGGGTCGGCATCGGCCTATTCATCCTCTTCATCGGATTCGTCAGTGGCGGCCTGATCGAAGGAACTGGCGCACCTGCTGCCCCTGTTGGGTTTGTCTTTCCCAACTCGGACGGTGCCTGGGTGACCTTGGTGGGTCTGTTGATCACGGTGGTCCTCTACGCGAGAAAGATCCCGGGAGCCCTCATCATCAGCATCCTGGCGACGACTGTCGTGGCCCTCATCTGGGGAGTAGCCGACGTCCCCGACACTTTCTCCGCGGCGCCCAGCTTCGACACGCTCGGTGCATTCGATTTGGGCAACGTGTTCACCCAACTCGGATTCGTGGCAGCAGCGCTGACCATCTTCAGCTTCATGCTGACCGACTTCTTCGACACGATGGGAACGGCCACGGCTATCACCGAGCAGGCCGGGTTGACCGACGACGAGGGCAACATCGACGACATCGGCAAGCTCTTGTTCGTCGACTCCATCGGTGCCGCGGCCGGTGGAGCCGCCGGTGTCAGCTCCAACACCAGCTACATCGAGAGCTCCGCAGGCGTCGCCGAAGGAGGACGCACCGGTCTCACCTCGGTGGTGGTCGGGGTGCTCTTCCTCCTCGCCATCTTCCTGTCGCCATTGGCGGGCATCGTCCCGCCCCAGGCGACGGCGCCAGTGCTGATCCTGGTTGGTTTCTTGATGGCGGGTCTCATCAAGGGCATCGACTTCGCCGATCTCGAAGAGGGTTTCCCGGCTCTCCTCGCGATCGTCCTGATGCCCTTGACCTTCAGCATCACGGTCGGCATCGGGGCCGGGTTCGTCATGTACACGCTGATCAAGGTGGTCAAGGGAAAGCTCGGCGACATCCATCCCCTCATGTGGGTGGTGACCGTCGCCTTCCTGATCTACTTCGGGCAGGCCGTCCTCGGAGCTGCGTTGTCCGCTTAGATCCGGGCGGAGTCAGGGGCCGTGAGGGGAGGAGCCGTCAACGGTTTCCTCCCCTCTTTCTCGAGTTGACTCTTCACTAGTTTCAAGTAATACTGAAACACTTGAAATCAAGTAAGCCGACTTCCGGGCAACACGAGTTCATCGAGCACATGGGTCGGTGGTGGGAGACAGGCACGGGGAGCCGCTCCGCCGGTCGCATCCTCGGCTGGCTGATGATCTGCGAGCCACCGCATCAATCGGCCACCGAGCTCGTTTCGGCTCTGGAGATCAGCACCGGTTCGGTCTCGACCCAGGTGCGCTTTCTCGAAGAGCTCGAATTCGTGGAGCGGGTGACGTTTCCCGGTGACAGGGTGACGTACTACCAGCTGAAGCCGGATGTCTGGGTCCACGTCATGTGGACCGAGATCGACCACCTGAAGCGAATGCAGGCGATCTCCGAGGCCGCGGCCGACGTCGTGCCCGGAGAGCGCCCCCATCGCGTCACCGACGTCGGGTTGATCGCGCAGTTCTTCCTGGACAAATGGCCGGCCTTCATGGAGGAGTTGCTCGAGTATCTCGACAAGGAGAGAGACAAGTGACCACACAACACGCGATCGTCACCCAGCGCCTGACCAAGCACTATGGGGAGGTGGAGGCCCTCGTCGACCTCGACCTCCAAGTCGAGATGGGAGAGGTCTTCGGCTTCCTGGGCCCCAATGGCGCCGGGAAGACCACGATGATCCGCACGATCCTCGATCTGATCCGTCCCACCGCCGGGAAGGCATCGGTCATGGGCCTCGACTCGCACGAGGACTCAGTCGAGATCCGACGGCACATCGGCTACCTGCCGTCGGATCTCGCCATGTACCCCGACCTCACTGGTAGAGACATGATCACCTACTTCGCCAATCTCAGGGGTGGGGTGGATCGGGGACATGTCTCCGACATCGCCGATCGGCTTCAGGCGGACCTGGGCAAGAAGGTGGGCGACCTCTCCTCGGGGAATCGGCAGAAGGTCGGGCTCATCCTCACCTTCATGAGCCGGCCGGAATTGATCATCATGGACGAGCCCAGCACGGGGCTCGACCCGCTCGTCCAGCGTGAGTTCCAGATGATGATGCGCGAGGTCGCCGCCGACGGGAGGTGCGTCTTCCTCTCGAGCCACACACTCTCGGAGGTGCAACGTGTTGCCGATCGGGTGGGGATCATTCGCAGTGGCCGTCTCGTCGACGTCGAGTTCGTCGACGATCTCCGGTCCAAGGCCATCCGCACCGTCGAGTTGCAGTTCGACGGCCTCGTCGACGCCTCTGTCTTCGCGGGTGTCCCAGGTGTGCGTGAGGTCGAGGTCGCCGGCCACCACGCCAGGATGTCGTTCGACGGCAAGATGGACCACCTGTTGAGCGTGGCCACCGAGCATTACACACTCGTCGACGTCAGCACCGAGGAAGCCGATCTCGAGGAGATCTTCCTCGAGTACTACCGGGATCAGGAGAAGGTCGGGACGTGATGCTTGCCAGTGTCTTCACCAAGTCGCTGCGCGACCGTCTCGGAAGCGGCCTGATCGGGGCGGTCAGCCTGGGTGCGCTGGTCCTGTTCGGGCTTTGGGCCTATCGCGACGTCGATATCAGCTTTTACTACGACCTGCCTGTCGCCGTCCTTGAGCTCATGGGCATCGACCCGGAGAGCTTTGGTGTCGGTTCGATGGCCTTCGGAGCAATGTACGACTTCATGGGCGCGTTCATCGTCGGTGGCGTGGCCATCAGCATCGGCGCGGCTGCGATAGCCGGCGAAGAGCGCGCGGGGACCTTCGGCCTCCTGCTCGGCAATCCTGTCAGCAGACACCGTGTTCTGATCTCGAAGACCGCTTCCCTGATAGTGATCCTGGTGGTCATGGGCGGGCTCCTCTGGGCGTCCGCGGTCTTGTCGGCAGCATTGCTCGACATCGAGACCACCGGTGTCCATCTCGGCGCAATCGCCTTCGCCCTCACTCTGAATGGCCTCTTCTACGGTCTGCTGGCCCTCGCCATCGGATCTTGGACAGGGCGCCGAGGTCTGGCCTCGGGCTTGTCCGGCGGGTTGATGGTCCTGGGGTACCTGGGAGTCGGTCTGCTGCCTCTCGCCGACTTGGAAGGTGTGGCTCGAATCCTGCCGTGGTACTACTACAAGTCGAGCTCCCCGCTCAACAACGGCCTCGACGCCGCCGATGTCACGGTGCTCGCCGGCCTCTCGGTGCTGTGTTTGGCCTTTGCCTGGGTCGGGATCCAGCGACGCGACTTGAGGGAGAGAGGCGCCGAGTCGACCCTGCTCGATCGTCTGCGGGCAAACCCCATGACCCGGAAGGCCATCGAGCGCATCGCCGGGTCGGCCCGGGTGTCCGGCATCGTCGCCAAGAGCGGCTCGGAATTCCAGGGGCTGCTGACCGTCACCGCCGGGATCATGTTCTACATGGGCTTCTTCATCCCGATCTTGTTCAACTTCATCCCCGACGACTTCGTCGAGATCTTCTCAACCTTCCCCGACGCGCTCGTGGCGATGATCGGAGGCGTCGACATGTCGACACCGGCAGGTTTCATAACGGGCGAGATCTTCTCCTTGGTCGGGCCGATTGCGATCATCGTGCTCCTCGCCGCGATGGGAGCGCGGGCCCTCGCCGGTGAGGAGGAAGACCACACCATGGGCCTGCTGCTCGCCAACCCCGTCTCCCGTAGCGAGCTGGTGGTGAAGAAGGCAGCGGCGATGATTGCCTACGCGGCGATGTTCGCCGTCGCGACGGCTGTGGGCGTCTGGGTCGGGGTGGCTGTCGGCGGGCAGCACGAGATCTCACTGGCTGGGATCGCATCTACCACTTCCCTCCTGGCACTCTTCGGCCTGGTCTTCGGTGGAGTGGCTCTCTTGACCGGTGCTGCCACCGGTCGGCGCAGGCTGGCGTCCTGGGTCACGATCGGTGTGGCCATCGTGACGTGGTTCATGTTCAGCTTCCTCCCGCTCTCGCCGACCTCCGAGCCGCTGGCGAACCTGTCGCCCTTCGAGTGGTATCTGGGGAGTGACCCGATGGTCAATGGGATGGACTGGACCGGTGCGGCCCTACTGGCCGCCGTGTTCTTGGCGCTGGTCGCGGTCTCGATCCCGCTCTTCCGGCGTCGAGATCTACGCGGCTGAGGGCGCCCAAGGTCCTCAGCCCAACGGCCACCGCCCGTCCGCCTTGGCCGACTCGACCGCAGCCCGGCCGGAATCATGCATGCGACCGTCGGCTTCGAGACGGGCCACGCGGCCGACGTTGCTCGTGGACCAGTTGCTCTTCGGCCGTCGCGGGGTCATGCGCACCCGCCAACTTCCTTCGTCTCGGCTGCTCGCCTGGCCGTCGATCCACCCGAAGCACAGCGCCTCCTCGACCGCCTCGTCGTAGGTCAGGGTGGTCACGTCTCCCCCCGATTTGTGGAGCACGAGTCGCACGCCTGGAGTCGAGGCGTGGTTCAGCTCGAGCCAGTTACGCCACTCTTTCGAG
>Ga0299914_10001074_pt1 | contig 17514 bp, 16 predicted proteins | sample RVTome_10_FD_201361 | JGI IMG/M metagenome (GOLD analysis project Ga0299914, IMG submission 201361) | Soil microbial communities from uranium-contaminated site in the Upper Colorado River Basin, Wyoming, United States - RVT153D57 (version 2) ...
TGGAGCCGGGTCGCCAGCTCGTTGACCATGTGCTCCGTGGCCTCGCCCGCCGGCACCATCAGCCACACCGCGCGCGGCGCGGGCAGACCCTGGACGAGATCGTCGAGGGCGTCAGCGGCGCTCGCACCCTCCTCGGACAGCTCGCGCACTCGGTCCGCGCTGAGGTCGAAGACGGCAACCGCGTGCCCGCCGCGCATCAGGCGCCGCGCCATGTTGGCGCCCATTCGACCCAGACCGATCATGCCAAGCTGCATCGGGAATCTCCCCTGTAGAACAAACGCCTGAAATCTTGTTTCTTCTGGCAAGAATGCGTTTGTTCTACTAGATCGGCGGGCCCGAACAGGCCCGCCGCTAGCGCGGATGCGCGGTCGTTTGGGTGCGGCGCAGCCGCGCTGTGAATGCTCATGATGTCGCCGAGGCGCGCAGTGCAGTGGTCAGGGCGTCGAGGCCGGCCGCGACATCGGAGCCGATATGGACGCGCAGCGCGCGGCGGCCGCGTGCGGCGAGCACAGCAAAATCTCCGTGCGCCTGCGCCGCTTTTACCGTGCCAAACGTGTACGCCCGTCCGGGCACAGCCATGTCGGACGCGTCGTCGCACGTGATCTGCAGAAACACGCCCGTGTTGGCGCCTCCCTTGTAGGCCTGGCCGGTCGAGTGCAGGAAGCGCGGGCCGAATCCGACACACGTGGCGATGCCGTAGCGGTTGCGGACGCTGTGACGGATGGTCTGCAGCATCGCGTCGTGGTCCTCGCGCCGATCGATGTAGGCGAGGACCGCGAGGTAATCGCCGGCGGTGAGCCGCGAGAGATGCGCACGCAGGCAGCTCGAGGCCGAACGGTCACCAGCCGTCGCCCCTTCGATCGCGCGAGCGTTCTCCGGGTCGGCGAAGAACGCCAGGTCATTGACAGCGAAGAGCGGTGTCTCTGTGGGCAGCGCGCCGGTTTTCTCGTAGGCGGCCATGAGCCTGCGCGTCTCGATCTTCGCGGCCTCAACGTCCGGCTGATCGAACGGGTTGATGCCGAGGAGCGCCCCGGCAACGGCCGTCGCCATCTCCCATCGGAAGAATTCCTGTCCGAGATCGTACAGATCGTCGAGCTCGAGGCGGATGACGGCATGACCGGCGGCGCCGAGCGCGTCCATCACGCGGTCCTGTTCGGCATCCGGCGACGCGCTGAAGCGCAGGTACACGAACACACGATCGTCGCCATAGGCTGCCGGCGGCGCCGGCGCCTCGCGGTCCACGGGAATCAGCCCGGTGCCGCGCTTGCCCGTCGATTCGGCCAGCAGCTGCTCCAGCCACGCGCCGAGGCGGGCGATCGACGGAGAGGCGACGATGGTCACCTTGTCGCGCCCGTGCTTGTGGAGCACCCCGAGGAGCACGCCCAGCACGACGCCCGGATTCTCGCGTGAAGGCACGCACGCCACCGAGCTCTGCACCATGACGTTCGCGCGATCGAGCAGTCGCCCTACATCGAGTCCCATGAGGGCGGCAGGCACCATGCCGAAATCTGAGAGGGCCGAGTACCGCCCGCCGATATCCGGCCGTCCCAGGAACACATGCCGGAACCGGCGACGCTCGGCGAGCTGCTGCAGCACGGATCCTGGATCGGTGATGGCGATGAACCGGGCCGGCGCGGTGTCGGAGCCGACGGCCTTCGAGACGCACTCGAACGCGTAGTCGAACAGGATGTTCGGCTCGAGGGTCGTGCCGGACTTGCTCGAGACAATGACGACCGTGCGCGCGAGGTCGAGCGAGGCGAACGTTCGCTCGATCTGCGCCGGATCGGTCGAATCCAGCACGGTCAAATCCGAAAAACCGTCCTGTCGGCCGAACGTGCCGCGCAGCACGTCCGGGCAGAGGCTGGAGCCGCCCATGCCCAGCAGCAGCGCGTGCGTGAATCCTTCGTGCTGAAGGTCCGCAGCCAGGCGGCGCAGGTCGGCGACGTGATCGTCCTGCTGCTCCGTGATGTCCAGCCACCCGAGCCAGCGGCTCTCGTCGCTTCCTGTCCAGAGCCCTGCGTCGCGCGCCCAGAGGCGGCGTGAGGCGCCACTGGCCTGCCAGCGATCGAGGGCGGACTCGACGTCCGCGCGGATCGCGGCCGGGAGTGAGAACGTCTGCGTGTCGATCAGGGACGGCGGCCGGGCTGCGCGGAGCCGTTCGTCGATGACGCCCAGCAGCTTGCGAAACGGCTCCTCGAACAGGCGTACGGCCTCGGCCAGCAGATGGGTGGTGATCGCGTCGAGCGAGATCCCGGCATCGGCCAGGGAGGCCAGCGTGCGGCGCGCGCCCTCGACGTCCTCCTCGAGACTCGGCCGGATCGCCCCGTGATCGCGGACGGCATCGAGCGTGGCGGGCGGCATCGTGTTGACGGTCTCCGGTCCGACGAGCTCCTCCACGTACACGACGTCGCGATAGGCAGGATTCTTCGCGCCCGTGCTCGCCCAGAGGAGGCGCTGCGGTTGCGCGCCCTGCGCGGCAAGCGCCCGCCACCGCGGGGAGGCTGTGATGGCCTTGTAGCGCTGATACGCGAGTGAGGCATTCGCGATTGCCACCTGACCGGCGAGTCCCTGCAAGGCCGAACGTTCCGCGGCGTTGGCCGCGGCTTCGATACGCCGGGCGATGCGCCTGTCGGCCTCGACGTCGATGCGGCTGATGAAGAAGCTCGCGACGCTGGCGACCGCGGCGAGCGAGCCGCCGCGCGCGGCGCGTGCTTCGAGCCCGGAGAGATAGGCGGCGGCGACGGCTTCGTACGATGCCTGCGAGAACAGCAGCGTGACGTTGACGTTGATGCCGTCGGCGATGAGCGTCCGGATGGCCGGAATGCCCGCCTCCGTCGCCGGCACCTTGATCATCACGTTGGGCCTGCCGATGGCCGCCCAGAGGCGGCGTGCCTCTTCGACCGTGCCGTTCGTATCGTGCGCCAGCAGCGGCGACACCTCGAAGCTCACGTACCCGTCGCGAGTGTCAGTGGCGTCGTACACCGTCCGAAGCACGTCGGCCGCGCCGCGGACGTCCTCGATCGCCAACGCTTCGTACGCCGCCTTCGCATCGTACCCGCCGCGCGCGGCGAACTGCTGCAGGGCCTCATGGTAATCGCTGCTGCCGGCGATGGCCTTCTCGAAGATGGCTGGATTCGACGTCAGACCTCCCAGTCCGTCCGCTGCCACGAGGTGCCGCAGGTCGCCGCTCGTGATGAGGTGTCGCCTGATGTAGTCGAGCCAGACGGACTGGCCGTGTTCGCGAAGCTGCAACAGCGGATTCATGTCAGGTCCTGCGCCCGCGATCCGAGCTGGCGGTGTTCCAGCGCGCCACCTGCGCCCTGGCAGCCTCAACGAGTCGTTCCGGGGTAAAGCCGAACTTCTGCTGCAAGGCCTTGAGCGGCGCCGATGCGCCGAAGGTGTGCATGCCGACGATCGTGCCGTCGCTGCCGACATACCGCTCCCACCCGAACGCCGACGCCTGTTCGACGGCGACGCGCGCCTGCACGGCCGGCGGCACCACGGCCTGGCGGTACTCCGGCGGCTGCGGCTCGAACAGCTCCCACGAGGGCATGCTCACGACGTGCGCGTGAATGCCCTCGCGACCGAGCTCTGCCCGTGCCTCCAGGCAGAGCGCGACCTCGCTGCCGGTCGCCAGCAGCAGCACGTCCGGATGGCCGTCGGGAGCGTCGGCGAGCACGTACGCACCGCGCGCCACGCCCGCCGCCGACGCATGCCCTGTGCGGTCGATCGTCGGCAGCGCCTGGCGTGAGAGGACCAACGCCACCGGCTGATGTCTGAGCGGCATGATGAGGCGCCAGGCCTCGACGACCTCGTTTGCGCGGCCGGCCGCAGCGTGATGAGGCCTGGAATGGCGCGAAGCGACGCCAGCTGCTCGACCGGCTGGTGTGTGGGGCCATCCTCGCCGACGCCGATCGAGTCGTGCGTGAAGATATAGATATAAATGACGGGCAGCTCCATCAGCGCGCTCAGCCGCAGCGAGGGCCGGCTGTAGTCGCTGAAGATCAGGAATCCCGATCCGTAGGGACGGATCTTCGAGAGCGACAGACCGTAGCCGGATCTCCTCTTCGCCGAGCGGCTCGCCGTGTGCCGCGCTGGTGTCCTGCTTGTGCGGCGCCCCGTAGCCGATGTGGCTGTCCACGATGATGAGCGTCGGTCGATCGTTGATCTTCTTGAAGATCGCGAATGCGCGATCGAGCATCGCCAGGTCGTTGGCATCGGTCACTTGCAACACCTGCCAACCATACGCCCGGAACCGCGCCGCGACATCTTCTGTGAATGCCAGCGACGTCGAACCTTCGATCGTGATGTGATTGCTGTCGTAGATCCAGCAGAGATTCGACAGGCGAAGGTGCCCCGCCAGCGAGGCCGCCTCGCCCGAAATCCCTTCCATCAGACAGCCATCGCCGCAGATCGCGTACACGTCGTAATCGAAAAGGGCCAATCCGGGCCGATTGAACCGGGCCGCCAGCCACTTTGCGCCCATTGCCATGCCGACGCTCGTCGCCACGCCCTGGCCGAGCGGGCCCGTGGTGGTTTCCACGCCGGACGTCCAGCGGTACTCGGGGTGCCCGGGGCAGTGGCTGTCGAGTTGCCGGAAGCGGCGGATGTCGTCGAGCGTGACCGAAGGGTGGCCGACGCGTTCGTAGTCCGCATCAACCGCCTGAACCTCGGCGAGGTGAAGCAGGGAATAGAGGAGCATCGAGGCGTGGCCAATCGATAACACGAAGCGGTCACGATTGGGCCAGATAGGATCTGCCGGATCGAAGCGCAGGAACCGGTGCCACAGCCAGTAGGCCGCCGGCGCCATGGCCATCGGTGTGCCAGGATGACCGGAGTTGGCGGCTTGCACGGCATCCATGGCCAGCGTGCGAATCGTCGTAATCGCACGCTGATCGAGATCGGATTTGGACCGCATGACCCTCCCGCTGTGAGCGGATGCAGCTGACCGACCGGCGGCGGTCACGCGGATTCGGTCGCGAGATCGTCAGCTGCCGTATTCCCGGCCGGAGCCGCCCTGCCTCAATGAGTTCCCGCTCCCATAGTCCCGAGGGGGACCTGAATGTTACGCTCGTTGCAGGACCGCCGGGCTGTCATGATAGACGAATCCGCTGCGTGTGCTGCGCGCACGGAAGAGCCGCGGGACCAAGGCGGCCTGGAACAGCATCAAGAGATGGAAGGGTTGCCCGTGCACTGTGAGTGCGTTCACACAAGAGCCTGTAACGCCGACAACGGCCAAGGGACTGTATGGCAGACCAGGAGGCCGGCAGCTGGGGCCTCCCCACCCTTCGGACGGACGAAAAATCGATACATGCGCGCCGTGTCCGTTCTTTTCGCGATTTTCCTGGCGCTCGCAGCGGTGCCGACGGAGTTGGGCGCGCAAATCCGGCGACCGGCCGCAGAGCTTGCAGCCGTCGTCGAATCCGATGGCGTCCGACCAGGCAGCAGTACTCGCGTGGCGCTTGTCGTCAGGCTCCCCGAGGGCCTGCACGTCCAATCCGACAGGCCGCGAGATCCGGCGCTGATCCCGACGCTGTTGTCGATCGACCCGCCCGATGGAGTCGCGGTGACTCACCTCACGTATCCAGTTCCCACCGATTTCGAGCAGGCGGGGGCGGATGAGCCGCTGGCTGTATTCGAGCGTGACTTCGTTGTGGGCGCCGGCCTGGAGATCGGCGCAGGTGTGCCGCCGGGCCATCTGCTGATCCCCGGGAGCCTTCGGTATCAGGCCTGCGACGCGCACGTCTGTTATCCGCCCAGAACGGCGGAGGTGCGGTGGACGGTACGCGTCGTTCCCGTCGGGACCCCGGCAGCCGAAGCGCACCGCGATGTGTTCCTGCGGCTCGCAGCCGGCCGGCATCTGCCGGCCCCCGTGGGGGACGCGACCAGCTCGGCCGCTCGACCTGCGGCCACCTCCCGCGTGGGAGACAGCGTCATGAAACGGCTGGACCGTTTCGAGGTGCTCGCCACAACCGGCGGGTATCTCGGCAGCGGCGATTTTCTCCAGTTCATCCATGACGCGGAAAACGGCGTGCCGCAAAAGCGGCTCTTCGAGGGGCGCGGCCCACTGGCCATCCTCGTGATCGTGTTCCTCGGCGGCCTTGCGCTGAACCTCACCCCCTGTGTGCTGCCGATGATTCCGATCAACATGGCGATCATCGGCGCCGGCGCCCAGGCCGGCTCGCGGCGACGGGGCTTTCTCCTCGGGTCGGCATACGGCGGGGCCATGGCTCTGGTGTACGGCATCCTTGGTCTCGTCGTGATCCTCACCGCTGGCACGTTCGGCACGATCAACGCGTCGCCATGGTTCAACCTGGGGATCGCCGCGCTCTTCGTTGTGCTCGGCCTCGCGATGTTCGATGTCATTCCGATCGACTTCTCCCGCTTCTCGAGCGGGATCCGGACGCCGACCAGCCGCGGCACCTTCACGCTCGCGTTCACGATGGGTGCGGTCGCGGCGCTCCTGGCCGGTGCCTGCGTCGCACCCGTGGTCATCCAGGTCGTCCTGTTCTCGAGCAGCCTGTACGCCGGAGGGACGACGCTGGCGCTCGCCCTGCCGTTCTGTCTCGGGATCGGCATGGCCATCCCCTGGCCGTTTGCCGGCGCCGGCCTCGCCGCGCTCCCGAAGCCCGGCATGTGGATGGTCCGCGTGAAACAGGCGTTCGGTCTTCTCATCATTGCGACGGCGATCTACTACGGCCATGTCGCCTACACGCTCTTCGCGAATCGATGGGTCGATCCCTCGGCCGTGGCCGGCAGCGTGCAAGCCAAGCTGAACGCCGGATGGTCGGATTCGCTGGCGGACGGGTTGGCTGTCGCCGAGCGCGACAACAAGCCGGTGCTGATCGACTTCTGGGCCACCTGGTGCAAGAACTGCCTGACCATGGACAAGACGACGTTCGAGAATGCCGAGGTCGTCGCGGCACTCTCCGAGTACGTGAAGATCAAGGTTCAGGCGGAGGATCCTGACCGGGAACCGGCGCGGTCGCTGATGGCGCGCTTCAATGCGGTCGGCCTGCCAACGTATGTGCTGCTGCGCCCGAGTAGCAACCGGGTCGAAACAGACGCACCCAGGACGAGCACTGGAGGTATCGAGTGAAGCGGCTCATCATTGCCATCGCGGCGGTCGTGCTTGTCGTAGAGGCTGCGGGTCAGGCCAGGCAGCGTCAGTCGCTGGTGGCCGCCGTGAGGGCCGCTGTCGCAGAACAGGATTTTGCCGGTGGCGAGCAGATCGTCTCTTCCCACCGTTCGGCCAATGGCGAGACGCCCGAGCTGCTCGAGGCCTTGTCCTGGCTCGGTCGTGGCGCGCTCGCGGCGAACCAGTTGACCGCGGCTGAGAAGTACGCGAGCGCTCGGCTTCCCGTTCGGCAGCGTCTCTGATGTGAGCGGTAACGCCCCTGCGTCCGCCTCCATGCTGCTCTACATCAAGAGAGCGTCCTGCACGGTTCCGTTCTCGGAGAGTTGTCAGCTCAGGGCGCCCGATGGTCATCCGATCCCGTGGGGCGAGTGGAGCATGATCGAGGGCCGCGTCACCGCCACATCCATCGAGCGGGGCACGCACGTCGTGACGCACATCAGCCATGCGATTCCGAATGGAGTCTATACGCTGTGGTTCAACGGGCTGCCGCTGGGAGTCGATGACGACCCCGAGATTACCGTCACGGTGTCGCAGGCTGGAGAAGGCCAGCTCTCACTGATCGATCCCGCGGGGTGCGCACCGTCCGGTAGCCTGCTGATTCTGGCGTATCACAACGATGGGCAGACGCACGGGTCGGTTCCCGGCGCTGCGAACACGTGGGTCGGTCAGCTGTTCCGTAGTCTGCCCTGAGAGGACCGACACTGATAGTGCGGCCGTCGTCAGCGGTCGGCCGATCACGGAAGAGACCCTTCGTCTTCCTCGGTGAGGGCGATGCGAAAGCAGGCGGCCGGCGCCGGCATCGCTGCGGAGTCCCGGTCAGCGTGATTGACAGCGTCAAGACCGAAGCCACGACACTGCATACCGTGCGGCGCGCCGAAACCACGGATTGATCGGGCGCGAGCCGGCCAATACGGGACCGTCCGTCATTTAATGGAGCGCAGCAGATACGATCCCTGTGCCGTCCGCATCGGGAGACCCGCACGCTCGAGGTGCTCAGGACCCGAGCCGCCAGCGATTGGTCGAGCGCCCAGAGGCGCGCAGCCTGAGAGACGGTCAGGCATGTGCCCTCAGCGACGACGACGAAAGGCCGCGAGGAGGTCCTCGTGGGCTGAACCCGTTGGGGCCTCGGTCGGCAGCTTCCGCAGGGTGCGCACCATGAGCGCCATCTGACGCAGGTATTCGCGGCACATCCCGCACATGAGCAGATGGGCGCGCAGCTGCACTCTGGTGCGCCACGGCAAGGTCCCGTCCAGCAGCTCGGTGGACTGGGCTGCCACGTCCCGGCAAGTCGGCATCGGCGGTTCCATCGGCGGGTCAGGAACCGTTCGAGCGCGGCGCGCAGCTTCGTGCGGCCGCTGCAGCAGAACCGCTGAGTAGTCCCATCGATCGACAGAACGTTACAGACTTCCTGCGCGAGCCCTTCGGGGTCGCACTGAGTCTGGACCGCGAGCCGCCCCGGTTTGGTGGTTCCTCGCGACTGGTTGGAGAGGCCCGCCTGCTGTGATCCAGGTCACACTCGGCCGGGCCCTCCGTAACGTTTCACGCGGTGAGGGGACTTCACCGGTATGAACGTCAACTTCCCCTCCCCTCGGAATGCCGAACCTGCCTGCGCCGGCTGCAGGCAGGTCTCACCACTCTCGGTCGCGCTTCTCGTCGGCGCCGCACTGTTCGCGCTGGTTGCCCCCACCGTGCAGTCGCGCACCACGCCTGTCACAACACCGCCGCCCGTTCATGACGTGGCGGCCACGCCGGACGGCATGGTGGGTCTCGATGGCGGACGCTTTTCAATGGGCTTCGAAGACGGAGAAGCGGACGAGCGTCCGGTCCACGAGGTCGAGCTGTCGCCGTTCTTCCTCGACCGAACAGAGGTGACCAACGCGGCGTTTCGCGCGTTCGTCGATGCCACGCATCACCTCACGCGCGCCGAACGGGTCGGAGGCTGCTGGGCGTTCTTGAAAGGCGACACGGATTTCCAGTTCGTTCGACGAGCCGACTGGAGGCGTCCGGAGGGTCCCTCGTCGAGCATCGACGACAGGATGCAGCACCCGGTCGTCTGTGTGGGCTGGGAGGATGCGGCGGCCTTTGCGGCCTGGGCCGGGAAGCGGCTTCCGACGGAAGCCGAATGGGAGTTTGCGGCACGCAGCGCTGGTGGTCCGCACGTTCGCGCCTTCGACGGCGTCGGCCATGCCTCGCACGATCCTTCGGCCATGCCGGTTCGCCCGGCACATGCTGGCGGTGCGCACCAGCACGACCCGACAGGCGAGTCCATCGTCTCAGCGAACGTCTGGCAGGGGACCTGGCCTGCGACCAACACCGAGGAGGACGGGTACCTCTACACCGCGCCAGTCGGCCGCTTCGCGCCAAACGGCGCCGGCCTCCACGACATGATCGGCAATGTGTGGGAATGGACCGCCGACTGGTATGCGGCCGATTACTACGACCGATCACCTCGACAGAATCCTCGCGGTCCGCAGACCGGATCCACCCGTGTTGCACGAGGCGGAAGCTGGTTCTGCAGCCGCGGATATTGCGGCGCGTACACCTCGCACTTCCGCGGCAGCAGCCCGCCGGACCAGGCGTTCAACAACGTCGGGTTCCGTCTGGCAGCCGATGTTCCCGCGCCGTCAGGAAGTGCCCGATGACGCGGGTCGGCGCATTCGTGGTTCTGGTCATGCTCGTGACGGTCGGCGTGTTCGCCACGTGGGTCGCGACCGGGCGTCATGTGTTCACGAAGTTCGAAGTCGTGGTGGAAATGGATGATCCCGTCGATCCAGATGACCCGTTCGCGGCTGCCGGATTCTACGAGAACGACACCTCCAGGCGTGTGGAGCGGCGGTCCGAGTTCCACCTCGGCCTCCTGCCCGCCCCGGCAAGCCTGTTCGACCGCCACGCCGTCTCCGTCGTGTCCATCACGGTTCCCTTCTGGTTCGCCGCGGTCGTCGTCTGGTGGCGGCGTCGTCCCTCTCGTGTATCTGCTCAAGGAGTACTTCGATGAAGCGTTTTCTGGTGTTGTCCATTGTCACTCTCGCGTTCACCGCGCCGGCGGCGGCGCAGTCGAAGCCGCAGAACCCGTGCGCGGCCAAACCGTCCGCGCAGAATCCGTGCGCCATGAAGGGGACGCCCATGAAAGGCGTTGCCGTCAATCCGTGCCACGCGAAGATGGGAACCGTCTTTCACGTCGCAGACCCGATGGGACGCAACACCGTCACGTTCAAGAGCGAAGCCCCGCTCGAGGACATCATCGGGACGTCGAATCAGGTGACGGGCTATGTGGTGTTCGATCCGGCGAATCCGGCCAGAGGTGCAAAGGGACAGCTCTCGGTTCCGGTCGCCAGCCTGCAGACGGGCATTCCGCTCCGGGACGAACACCTTCCCAGCCAGGACTGGCTGGATGCCGGATCCTCGCCCGACATCACCTTCTCGATTGACGAGGTGAAGGACGTCAGGATCGTCAAGGACTCGGCGGCGTCGAAAACCTTCGATGCGCGCCTGGTCGGCGTGCTCTCGCTCCACGGCCGATCGAAACGGCTGGAGGTGCCGGCGCGCGTCACGTACTTGAGGGAGAACGCCCAGACGCAGACAAAGCGTCCGGGGAATCTCGTCGCCGGCCGCACGAGTTTCGATGTCGCCCTGAAGGACTTCGACGTTCGCGGTATGCAGGGCGTCGTCGGTTCCAAAGTCAGCGACGTCATCACCATCGACGTGAGCTTCGTCGCGAGCGACAGGGCGCCCGAGCGCGCAGGCCGCTGAAGCTTGCGCATCCGGACGGCATCGCTCGATCCGTAGGCGCTTGAACCGTCCCATGTGGCAAGGTGTACAGTCGCGGAAAGGAGTGACAGCATGAACGCACTCAAGAGGGCCTATCGCTGGGTCTGCTGCTGCGGCGCAACCTGTCCTGGTTGCTGCGCGTGCGGAGACTGACGACGCTCCGACCCGAGGGATGATGGCGGCTGAGGGCAACTCCAGCCGCCATCTCCTGCCTACCAGCAGATCAGCTCGCCGAGCCCTAGTTCTTCTTCACTATCGCATTCTGTCAAGGGGCCGGGCGAGACCTCGTCGTCATGAGAAACGGGTCGGCTCTTTCAGCCCTGGCGCTCGCTCGCGGGCTGGCGCGCATCGTCACACGCCACCGGCTGTTCGCCGTGTGAGCGCACGGTCCGACAAGAATCCGGGGATGCGGACAGGACCACCGGCGGAGGACCCTTCGGGCTTGTCGGGACGCCCCGTCGCGACCGGCCTGACGATCGAGAGCCGCCGCCGCCCGGACGGTCCCGGCTCCATGCACGCGCAGCCCTTGGCGAGCTCCGGCCGGTGCGTCATGAACCACGACAGCCGCCGTGCGAACGACGGCAGCCGCTCCGTCACGTCCGCCTCGATCGCCTCGACCGCGAAGAGCGGGATCAACCCCACCATCGATCGCACTCTGAGCGGGAAGTGCGTGCAGTCGGGGAAGTGCAGCACGTCGTAGTAGAAGCCGTCCTCCTCGTCCCACATCTGGACGCCGCTGTGGCCGACGTGGTTCATCGCGTGGACGATGTAGATGAAGTGCTCGCCGAACTTGGTCGCCACATCCTCGTAGACCGGATCGGTTCGCGCCAGCTCGAGCGCCATCGACAGCATGTTCAAGGTGTACATCGCCATCCAGCTCGTGCCGTCGGACTGCTCGAGGTGACCGCCAGTCGGCAACGGCTGGCTGCGGTCGAAGACACCGATGTTGTCGAGCCCGAGAAAGCCGCCCTCGAAGATATTGATGCCGTCACGATCCTTGCGGTTGACCCACCACGTGAAGTTGAGCAGCAGCTTGTGGAACACGCGCTCGAGGAACGCGCGGTCGGCCGTCCCGCGGCGCTTCTCTTCGATCTTGTACACGCGCCACGCGGCCCACGCATGAACCGGTGGGTTGACGTCGCCGAGTGCCCACTCGTAGGCTGGCAACTGCCCGTTGGGATGCATGTACCACTCGCGCAGCAGCAGAATGAGCTGCTCTTTGGCGAAGTCGGAGTCGACGAGTGCCAGCGGAATGCAGTGGAACGCCAGGTCCCAGGCGGCATACCACGGGTACTCCCACTTGTCGGGCATCGAGACCACGTCTTCGTTGTGCAGGTGCACCCATTGGTGGTTGCGGCCGCTCCGGCGCTCGCGCGAGGGCGGCGGGCCGGCGGGATCGCCCGCCACCCACTCGTCGACGACTTAGTGATAGAACTGCTTGGACCACAGCAGCCCGGCAAAGGCCTGTCGCATCACGTGCTGCCCGTCAGCTGACAGCGACGACGGCGTGACGGCTGCGTAGAACTGGTCCGCTTCGGCGCGGCGCGCGGCGAACACGCGATCGAAGTCGCCGAAGGCGCCTGCCGCCGGCGGGAATGCCTGCTCGGTAAATCTGAGGCGGCAGGTGAACGTCTCGCCCGGGCCAATCTCGGGCACGTAGCGCGCGGCGGCCTTTGTGCCGACCCGATCCGGGTTGACGGCGTCGCTGCGGCCGTGGATGACGAACTCGTGGAAGGCGTCCTTCACATGGCGCGAACGATTCGGCACGCCGTAGAGGCGCGCGACGTTCGTCTCGTTCTCGGTGAACAGCAGCTCCGGGTCGGCGTCGCAGTAGAGCCAGCGCCGGCCGTAGTACGGCTCGTCGAGGACGAGCGTCGTGCTCCCCTCGGGAGACTGTCCGAGCGAAGGTCGCGTCGCACCGTTCCGCCACGACCAGGTGTTGCGGAACCAGACGCTCGGCAGGAGGTGGAGGCGCGCCGGGTCGGGACCGCGATTGATAGCGGTGATCCGGATCAGGATGTCTTCGACGCCGCCTTTGGCGTATTCGACGAACACGTCGAAGTACCGGTCGTCGTCGAAGACGCCGGTGTCGAGCAGCTCGAATTCGGAGCGATTCCGGCCGCGACGCCGGTTCTCGTCGACCAGACACGCGTACGGGAAGGGCCCGTGCGGATACTTATAGAGACACTTCATCTATGAATGGGTCGGCGTGTTGTCGAGATGGAAGTAGTACTCCTTGACGTCCTCGCCGTGGTTGCCCTCGTTGCCGGTCAGCCCGAAGAACCGTTCTTTGAGGATGGGGTCGCGCTCGTTCCACAGCGCGAGCGCCAAGCAGATGCGCTGATGCCGATCGCAGAAGCCGGCGAGGCCATCCTCGTTCCAGCGGTACGCGCGCGAGCGGGCATGGTCGTGCGGGAAGTATTCCCACGCCGTGCCGTGGGGGCTGTAGTCCTCCCGCACCGTGCCCCACGCCCGGTCACTCACGTACGGTCCCCACCGTTTCCAGTGGGCGATCCGGTCACGCGCCTGCTGAAGTCGTCGTTCCTCTTCGGTCACAGGTCCTCAGCTCGTTAGGCCGAATCCAGAGCCATGAACAGATTGTTCAGCGACTCGGACAGCGTGGGATGCGAGAAGACGCCGTCCTTGAGGGCTGTATAGGGCAGCCCGGCCATCATCGCCACCTGAATGACGGTGGCAATCTCTCCACCCTCGATTCCCAGGATCGCCGCGCCGAGAATCCTGCCGGTCTTGCCGTCCACCACGGCTTTCATGACACCGCGCGTCTCGTCGGTCTCGATCGCGCGCGCCACCCGGCTCATCGGCAGCCTCGCCACGCGCACGTCGGAGCCCTGCGCCCGGGCCTGGCGCTCGGTGAGGCCCACGCGTCCGAGCTGGGGATCGATGAAGAGCGTATACGGCACGACCCGCCCCGTTGTCGTCGCGTGCCCACCCTCCAGGATGTTCTTCCTGAGGATCCGGAAATCGTCGTACGACACGTGCGTGAAGGGTGGCCCTCCGTTGACGTCGCCCAGCGCGAAAATCCCCTGCACGTTGGTCTCCAGCCGCTCGTTCACCGTGATGAAGCCGCGATCGTTCACCTCCAATCCCGCCTTCGCGGGATCGAGCGTATCGCTGTTCGGGACCCGCCCGGCGGCCACGAGCACGTGCGAGCCCGTGAACCGATGGGTGCCATCGTGGCGCGTCGCGGTGACGGCCACCTGTCCATCCGGGCCGCGCTCCACGCGCTCCACCGTGGAGGCGCAGAGGATCTCGATCCCGTCCTCTCCGAGCACCTGCCGAATCGCATCGGCGACATCCTCGTCCTCACGAGGCAGGCAGTGCGGCTGACTCTCGAGCACGGTCACGCGGCTGCCGAACCGCCGGAACATCTGCCCGAACTCGAGGCCGACGAACCCTCCGCCGATCACGATCAGATGATCGGGCACCTCGCCCAGCTCCATGACGGACTCGTTGTTCAGAGCACCGACTGACTCCAGGCCGGGAACCGGCGGCATGCCGGGCCGCGTGCCCACGTTGATGAAGATGTGCCCGGCGGTGAGCACCCGGGTGCCGCCGCCATGGGTCTCGACCGTGACCTCCCCGGGACCACTGAACCGGGCATGGCCCATCACGAGCTCGAGCGTCTCGTGCCGCTCCATCCCCTTGCGGCTGCCCGAGCTCCACGATTCGACGATGTCCCGCTTCCGCTTGCGGACGGCGGCCATATCCACCTGGATGGGACCGGTTCGCACGCCGTAGTCGGCGGCGCGCCGGGTCAGGTGCGCCACGCGGGCGCTCGCCACCATGGTCTTGGTCGGCGTGCACCCCGTAACCACGCACGTGCCGCCGACCCGCTCGGCTTTCTCGATGATCGCCGCTTTCCAGCCCGCCTCTGCCAGCGCTCCAGCCAGAGGCCTTCCACCTTGTCCCGTTCCGATGATGATCGCGTCGAGCCTCTCGGGCATTGTCTCTCCTTGCACGCGCGGGTGGAGGCGTTGGACGGACGCAGGGTCTCATGCCAGGCGCTCTTTCAGGTGGTCCCCCACACGGAGCGCGTTGGCGATGATGTCAGAGCCGGCTTCACCGCGCTCGAGACGAAGAAGCTCGCGTCAACGCCGGGACCGTGACCAGCGCCAGGCCGTGGACGAGCGCCGCTCCAGAGACGAGATCAATCTCGATCCGCCGGATCATCGACGCACCGCCTCATCGGCGAGACCCTCCTTGATCCCGACCAGGATGAGCGTCCGGTCGTCGGTCGGTGGTCCAAACGCGCGGACCTGCTCGATGATGCGATCGGTCATCCCGAACAGATCGTCGGACTCGCCTCGACAACAAGGGTCGCGAAACCATCTTCGCCGAGCTCCGATCCGGTCGCATCGAACACCTCGGTCATGCCGTCCGTGTAGATCACCAGCCGATCGCCCGGCTCGAAGCGGACCCGATGCTCCGGTTCGGCTGCGAGGGACTCCGGCTGGACGCCGATCATGAGGTTCTGGCTCGCGAGTCGTGTCACCGTCGTGCCGCCGGTGCGCACGAGAATGGCACTCGGATGCCCGGCTCCGCTCCAGGTGATTTCTCGAGCCGGCATGTCGATCCGAGCCACGAAAAAGGTCAGGTACAGCCCGGCAGGCGATCGATCTCCCGCATCTGACCGGCGGTGACGACCTGGACCCGAATGCCCCGTCGGTGAGGCAGGTCGTGATCATGCCAATGGGAGCGTACTCCGGAAGATGCTGGCCTGTGCGCCGCGGGTCGGACCAACAGTGATCTGGATCACAGCCCCGCACCGCGCCGCGACAGAATCAACGCGGGCCCGGGGACGCTGATCCGTGGTCGCCGGTACTTCGACTTCTAGGATCCGGACGGTCACCCGCACCGGCCTCTTCTCTCGCATACTCGGAGCACGCCGCGATCCGACGAAGTGGCGCGCTGGTCATCGGATCGGCCTGTCCGGCGGTGATCGCTGCCGGAATCCCCACGATTGTGCCGCTCGGTGGCGCCTCCGGCCTGCCGGCGCGGCGGCGAGCGTGACTCATGAGTAGCGAGTGCACCCCGTCGCATCGTCAAGGCGGCGGAAAGACCAGGGATCGGCCTGGTCTCAGGAGTGGTATCCTTGACGCACGCGTAAGGGACGCATCCGGTCCGCGGAAAGGGTAGAAGCCCACCCACGCTCAGCCAGACTGCGAATCTTCTTTCAGCCCGAGATGTGCGGACACGGGCATGGTCATGAAAGGAGTTCGCCGTGTCGAAGCCCTCTCCGTCCGCCACACGGGGGTTGCCCGAGCGTCCCAATCTCCGCCATCTGAAGAATCAGGCCAGGGATCTGCTCGAGCGCGGCGAGGCCACGTCGATCGCGGACGGACAGTTTCAGATCGCCAGGCGCTACGGCTTTTCGAGCTGGCCGAAGCTCAAGTCGCACATCGAGTCCCTCGAAGACGCGGGCCAGCTGAAGGCCGCGATCGATCGCAACGACGTGGCGCGGGTCAAGGCACTGATGACCCGCAACACCGCCCTCCATACCGCGCCTCTGGGCTATGGGAAGGACGGCCCGCTCACGTGGGTTGCCGAGTGCCGTGTGCCGTGGGGACCACCAGCGCCTGAGCGGCTGGCCATGGCGCAGTGGATGATCGAGAACGGCTCGGACGTCCATCAAGGCGGCGACGGGCCGCTCATGCGCGCGGCGCTGCGTGGCGAACGCGTGCCCATGATGGCACTGCTCGTGGCCCACGGTGCCGACGTCAACGCGGATTGGCACCGGGATTTCCCCATCCTGTTCGCGCCATGCGAGTCGGTCGACCCGGTGGCGATGCGGTGGCTGCTGGAGCACGGCGCGAACCCCAACTGTGCGCAGCCAGGACGACGGGTGACCGCCCTGGACTACCTCATCGGCAGCTACGCGCGGTCACCGCAACTGGCGGCATGCATCGATCTGCTCGTCGCCGCGGGCGGCACGTCGCGGTACGACGTGCCCGGCGTCCTCGACTTGCTGCGCGACCGCCTGGACCGGCTGAGCCACCATCTCGATGCCAATCCGGCGTCGATCCATCAGCGCTACGACGAGCTCGATTTCGGCAGCACCGGTGCCCGGCGACTCGTGCTGCACGGCGCCACGCTGCTGCACGTGGCCGCAGAGTTCGGCCGTCTGGCTGGAGCCCAACTGCTGCTCGACCGTGGCGCCGATGTCAACGGTGCCGCCGCGCTGGACGAGCACGGCATCGGCGGGCAGACGCCCATCTTCCACGCCGTGACGCAATTCAACGATTACGGCATCGCGGCCGCGAAGCTGCTCATCGAACGTGGCGCGGACCTGTCGGTGCGTGTGCGCCTGCCCGGTCACTATGAACGACCGGACGAGGTCGTGGAATGCACACCGCTTGGGTATGCCCTTCGCTTTCCCGGCGATGAGCTCCCGAACGCGCAGACCATCGGCCTGCTCCGAGAACACGGCGCGCCAGAATGACCGCCGATTGCGGACGGCTGCGGGGCCCAGCTGCGCGCGGTGGTCGGATGGCGCTGTCCCCGACGGATCTCGACTGGACCGGGCTTGACGGGCTTGACACTCCTCGAGGCGGCGCGGCGGAACGGGTGGACGTGGTGAACCGGCTCCG
>Ga0299914_10001075_pt1 | contig 17511 bp, 12 predicted proteins | sample RVTome_10_FD_201361 | JGI IMG/M metagenome (GOLD analysis project Ga0299914, IMG submission 201361) | Soil microbial communities from uranium-contaminated site in the Upper Colorado River Basin, Wyoming, United States - RVT153D57 (version 2) ...
CTCGCCACGGAGCTGGGGCGGCTCGACACGCGATTCAACATCGTGCTGATGGGAATGGGAGAGCCGCTGCACAACTACGACGCCGTGATGCAGGCGGTCCGTATGCTCGTGCACGAACAGGGCCTCGCCATGCACCCGAAACGCATCACGCTGTCCACGGTCGGCCTGGTGCCGGCGATCCTGCGCCTCGCGCAGGAACCCGTCATGCCCAACCTCGCCATCTCGCTCCACGGGACCACTGACGCCCAGCGCAGCGCGCTGGTGCCCATCAACCGGAAGTACTCTCTCGCCACCCTGATCGACGCCTGCCGGCAGGTGCCCATCCGGCGGCGCGACCGCATCACGTTCGAGTACGTGCTGCTCGACGGCGTCAACGACACGGCGGCCGACGCGCGGAGGCTCGCCCGGCTGCTCGCCGACGTCCGCGCCAAGATCAATCTGATTCCCCTCAATGCCGCGCCCGGCATTCCCTTCGATCGTCCGCCGGACGAGCGGGTGGATCGCTTCGCGCGCCTGCTCGCGGAGCGCGGGATGACCGTGTCGGTGCGCAAGAGCCGCGGGCGCGACATCCGCGCCGCCTGCGGCCAGCTCATCGTGGACGGACAACGGCGCTCGCCCGCTCAACGCGCCGCGAATCTGCTCCCCGCCTGAACGGCGGCGAGATCGCCGCGCAGCCCGCTTTCCTCGACGGCGAGACGGACCTGCACCCACTCATTGCGCTGGCGGCGCTCGCTCAACCTCGCGCGCAGCCCGTTCGCCGTCACCGCCGCCGCGCCGTCATCGATCACGAGTGCCCGGTGGACGGTACCAGCCAGCCGCTCCCTGAACCGGCGCGAAAGTGCGTGCCCGATCTCGCGGACGGCCCGGGAGCGGTCCCGGATGACCGTGCCGTCCACCTTGCCGGGCATGCGTGAGGCCTCGGTGCCCGGACGGTCCGAGTACGGGAAGACGTGAAGTTGCGTCAGCGGACTCCGTTCGAGGTAGGACTCGAGCCGCGCGAAGTCGTCCGGCGTCTCCCCCGGAAAACCCACGATGACATCGCTGCCGATCGAGGCCTGCGGGAGGCGGCGGCGAACGGCGTCCACGAGGGCCGCATAGTCGTGCAGGGCGTACGGGCGCCGCATCGAGCCGAGGATCCGATCGGAGGCGTGCTGAAGCGGCAGGTGAAAGGCCGGGGCCAGCCGTGCGCTGCCTGAGACGACGCTCAGGACGTCCGGCGTGCAGTCCATCGGCTCGAGCGATCCGATCCTGAAGAGCACGTCGCGGCCGGGTTGCGCGACCCGGTCGAGGAGCTCGGCGAGCGTCCGGCGCGGCCGCAGATCGCGGCCGTAGGCGCCGAGATGCACGCCGGTCAGCGTGATCTCCCTGTAACCCGCGGCGCAGGCGCGATCCACCTGCTCGATGACCCACTCCGGGAGACGGCTGCACGACGACCCGCGCGTCGCGGGAATGATGCAGTACGCGCACGGCTCGTCACACCCGGTCTGCACGCGCAGCGTGAAGGCGGTGCGCCCCGCGGCACCCGGGCCGATGTGGAGTCCGCACGATCCCTCGCCCTCCGGCGCGAACCGCTCGCTCGACGTCGGGAATGCTTCCCGGTGCTCGCGGATCAGTACCTCCGCCAGCGCGTCCTTCCCGGCATTGGAGACCACGCGCGCCACGCCGGGCAGGGCGCGGATCTCGTCCGGGCTCCGGGAGGCGTAGCATCCGGTCACGATGACGCGCGCCCGCGGATTACCGCGCGCGGCGCGGCGGACGGCCTGCCGCGTACCCTGGTCCGCCGTGCCCGTCACCGAGCAGCTGTTCACGATGATGACGTCGGCCTGATCGGGAGGAGCGGGCCGCGCGCCGCGCGAGCGAAGGGCGTCTTCCATGGCCAGGCTGTCGGCCTGGTTCACGCGGCATCCGAACGTGACGATGGCGAACGTCATGCGCGCCCCGTCGCGGCCACCGCCTTGAGGCCGATGTCACGCCGCATGTGCAGGTGCTCGAACCGGATGCGCGCAGCCGCGTCGTAGGCGCGTGTCCGCGCCGACTCGAAGTCGGACCCGAGCGCCACGACCGTGAGCACCCGCCCTCCTGCCGTCACGAGACGGCCATCGCGCAGCGCCGTTCCCGCGTGGAAGACGACCACGCCCGGCAGCGCCCCGGCCTCTTCGAGGCCTTCGATGCGGTGTCCGGTCTCGTACGTCTCCGGGTAGCCGCCGGAGGCGAGCACCACGCCGACCGCGCGCTCGCCCGCGATGCCGACACCGGCCCCCCGGAGGTCCCCTTCCGCCGCGGAACGCAGGGCACCGATGAGGTCGCCGGTCAGCAGTGGGAGCACGACCTGCGCCTCGGGATCGCCGAACCGGACATTGAACTCGATGACGCGCGGCCCGTCGCGCGTCAGCATCAGGCCGCAGTACAGGAATCCGGTATAGGGCGTGCCTTCTTCGCGCATGCCGCGAATGACCGGCTCGACAATCTCAGCCATCACACGCGCCCGAAGGTTCGCATCCGCGAGAGGACTTGGCGCAAATGCGCCCATGCCCCCTGTATTCGGACCCTGGTCGCCGTCGAGGGCCCGCTTGTGATCCTGCGCCGTGCCGAGCGGAACGGCGCGCTCGCCGTCGCTCAGGACGAAGAGGGAGAGCTCCGGCCCCTCGAGGCACTCCTCGAGTACAACGCGCGAGCCGGCACTGCCGAATCTGCGGTCGCGCATCATCGCGGCGACCGCGTTCATGGCCTCGCCACTGTCCAGGGCGAGGACGACCCCCTTGCCGGCAGCCAGACCGTCGGCCTTGACGACGACCGGCCAGCCGAGCTCTCCCCGCGTCAGTGCAGCCTCTGCCTGCGCCGCCGAGTCGCACACCAGATACCGGGCCGTCGGAATCCGGTGCCGGGACATGAAGAATTTCGCGAAACTTTTGCTGGTCTCGAGCGCCGCGGCGGCCCTCGTCGGACCGACGATCGGCAGACCGCGTGCCCGGAACAGGTCGACAACGCCCTCGCTGAGCGGCAGTTCCGGCCCGACAATCGTGAGGTCGACCTTCTCGCGTCCGACCAGGCTGGCGAGGTCCTCGCCCCCGCCCGGCGATATCAGGAGCCGGGCGACGGTGGCGATTCCTGGATTACCAGGACAGCTCAGCACCTGCACGCCGGGTTCCTGAGCGATCCTCCATGCGAGGGCGTGCTCGCGTCCGCCGCTGCCGATGACGAGGACTCTCACAGGCTCAGGGAAAAGGGGGCGAAACTCGAGGACAAGGGGCTGCGCGGACTACGCCGGACGACTCAGCAATTCCGTTGACTCTGCCAGAATTTGCGCCTAGAATCCGCGATCGCTGTGATAGCCTAGCACATTCGGCTGCTGCCGCTGGCCGTTACAGGGGCGGAGCCGCGGGAGGGGGTGTCACAGACGCGTGGCTGAAGTAAAGGTTCAGGAAGGAGAGTCGATCGAGAGCGCTCTCCGCCGGTTCAAGCGGAAGGTTCAGCAGGAAGATATCATCAAGGATATCAAGAAGCATTCCTTCTACCTGAAGCCGGGTGACAAGCGCAGGGCGAAACAGGCCCTGGCGCGCAAACGCAACCGCAAGAAGATGCGCCGCGAGCTCGAGTAGAAGGGCAGGGACGATGGAGTTCCAGGACAAGACCCTGACGTGCGTCGACTGCGGAACCGAGTTCGTCTGGACCGCGGGAGAGCAGCTCTTCTTTGCGGACAAGAACTTCAAGAACGAGCCGAAACGCTGCAAGGCCTGCAAGGCCAAGCGTGCGAGCCGGCCCGCGGGGATCCCGGCGTCCCGGGAGCGGGTCGAGACGCTGACCACGTGTTCGGCCTGCGGGAAGGAAACCACCGTCCCGTTCCGGCCGACACAGGGTCGCCCGGTGTTCTGTAAGGAGTGCTTCCAGCAGCGCAAGTTCGCCGGCGCCGGCAGCCTCTAGTCCGACTCCAACGCCCATGCGAAGTTCATGACGCCGCGGTCCTCCGGGCCGCGGCGTTCCTGTTGTACCGGTGTTCCCGCCGCCGCGCCCCATCGGCGAAGGCCGACTCGGGCGCGAGGCGCAAGCTTTGACGCATCCTGCTCTGTACGCTACGATTACCGGCCTTTATCGGTGCGGTAGAATCATGCGGTCGGACGGGTACGCCTGGCGAGACTGAGGAGATCGCGATGCAGATCGAGGAACGGAGTGTTGGGGATGTGACGATTCTCGACCTGAAGGGCAAGATGACCCTCGGAGAGGGGGACGAGCTCCTGAAGGACAAGATCAACAGCCTCATCCATCAGGGTCAGAGAAAGCTGCTGCTGAACCTCGAAGGCGTGCCGTACATCGATAGTGCCGGCCTGGGCGAGATCGTGCGCACCTACACGACGGTCAGCCGTCAGGGCGGGAGCCTGAAGCTCGTCAACCTCACGAAGCGGATCACCGATCTGCTGTCGATTACCAAGCTGCTGACGGTGTTCGAGACGTTCGACGCCGAGCAGGAAGCCATCGCCAGCTTCCAGAAGGCCAGCGTCTGACCGGCGCGACCGCGCTGCCGTGGCGCGCAGTCCCCTGACGCACGTCGACGCCGGTCGAGTGGATCACGCGCAGGCAGACCACTCGACGGCGATCCAGCTGCTGATCTCCCTCAGGCCGGGGCAGTGGACGAAGAATCTCTTCGTCTTCGCCGCGCTCATCTTTGCCCGCCGCCTGCACGATCCCGACGCGGTCCTGCTCGTCACGGCGGCCTTCGTCATCTTCTGTGTGCTCTCCGGCGTCGTCTACCTGCTGAACGACGTGGTCGACCGCGAGAGCGATGCCGGCCATCCCGTCAAGGCGCGGCGACCGATCGCGTCGGGGGCGCTCGGCACGCGTACGGCGCTGACCGCCGCGCTGCTGCTCTGCGCGCCGGCGCTGGCCGCGGCGTGGTGGATCGGGCCGATATTCGGCCTGGTGGCGACCTCGTATCTGGCCCTGCTCGGCCTCTACTCGGGTCCGCTCAAGCACATCGTCATCATCGACGTTCTCACGATTGCGATCGGGTTCGTGCTGCGGGTGGTCGCCGGCGCCGTGGTGATCGACGTGCCGGTCAGCCACTGGCTGCTCGTCTGCACGATTCTCCTGGCGCTGTTCCTGGCGCTCAGCAAGCGCCGGCACGAGCTCGTCCTGCTGGCCGATGCGGCCACGGGCCACCGGCCCATCCTGCAGGAATACAGTCCGTATCTGCTCGATCAGATGATCGGCGTGGTCACCGCTTCGACGCTCATGGCCTACGTGCTGTATGCGACGAGCGCGGAAACCGCCGAACGGTTCGGCACCTCGCTCCTGGGGCTTACGATTCCGTTTCCGCTCTACGGCATCTTCCGCTACCTGTATCTGGTCCACCAGAAGGAGGGCGGCGGAAGTCCGTCGGAGCTGCTGTTGACCGACCGACCGCTCCTGCTGTGCGTCGCGCTGTGGGGGCTCACGGTCGCGGTCATCATCTACCGGCCGCTTGGAATCTGACATGCCCCGCGTTCGTTCCTCTCATCGCCGGAGTTCCCTTCACGCAGACGCCGCGCTGCCGGTGCGCGGCGGCCGTGGAGCTCCGCTGAGTACCCAGCATGTCCGATTTCAACTTTCGCTCGGATGGGATCGACGTCGAGCAGATCATGCGCCAGATCCGCGCGCGGATTCGCGAGAAGCGCGGCGTCGACTATACGGAGCAGCAGATTCGCGAGCTCGCGACGGCCAAGCTCGAACGCTTCCTCGATCCTGACGGCGTCCGCTCCGACCTCCTGGAGCGCTACCGACAGCACCGCATCACATCGGCGTCGCGGCCGCCCTCGTACGCATTCGAGGACACCACCCTCTTCGAGTCGGACAAGCCGCTGGTGCGGTTCCTTCGCAGGCTGCTGCGGCCGATTCTGAAAATGCTCTTCAATTACAACGCGCTGAACCACGTCCTGCACACCCAAGCCTCGATCAACCATCACTGGCTTCAGGTGCAGGCGACACGCGACGAACACGAACTGCTCGCGTACGAGGTCATGCACAATCTCGTGCTCGAGACGACGCGCCTGGGGATCGACGTCAAGAACATGAAGATGCGCGTCGAGTCGATCGCCAGCCGCCTGGAGTTCAACGAGCGCCGCGCGCGGGCGCTCGAAGCGGTCGTGCAGTACCGGCCCGACGCCGACGCCCAGCGCCCCGCCCCCGACACGGAGCCCGCCGGCGGCATCGATCCGATCACCGGCGGCGAGAGCCTGCGCACCCGCCGGCGCCGGCGGCGCCGGGGACGCCGGGGGCCGGGCACGGCCGTGGGGAACAGCACGGGCGTGCCGCCGGCAACCGCCCCGGAAGCCCGCGGCGGGTTCGCGCAGGCGCCGCTGCCGGAGGATCGCCCGGCGTCCGGGGCCGGGCCGGCTGCGCAAGCGGCCGCGCCTCCGCCAGCCGATCGCCACGATTCGGGATCCGAGCCGTCCGACCAGTGAAGCTGGGGATCGTCGTCCAGCGCTATGGCGCCGGCATCAACGGCGGCGCCGAGCTGCACGCGCGCTACATCGCCGAGCGCCTCGCCCGCCATCATGAGGTCGAGGTGCTGACGACCTGTGCCCGCGACTACGTGACATGGGGGAACGAGCTGCCGGCAGGCGTGGAGGACGTACGGGGTGTGCCCGTCCGCCGGTTTCCGGTCGCGCACGAGCGGAACGCCCGCACCTTCGGCCTGCGCTCGGAGCACGTCTTCAGGAAGACGCACTCGCTGCAGGACGAGCTGTCGTGGCTCGACAGCGAGGGACCCGCGACTCCGGCGCTGGTCCGGCACCTGGAGCGGCACCGCGCCGGATTCGACTACTTCATCTTCTTCAGCTACCGCTACTATCACTCGTACCACGGCATCAGGCGCGTCCCCAGCCAGTCCATCCTCGTGCCCACCGCCGAGCGCGATCCCGCGGTCGGTCTCGCGCTGTTCCCGCCGGTCCTGCGGGGGGCACGCGCGATCATGTTCAATTCGCTCGAGGAACAGCGGATGCTCCAGCACGTCGCGGGAACCGGCCGCACGCCGTCGGTCGTGGTCGGAGTGGGATCTGAAGTGCCGGAGCGCGTGCAGCCGGGGCGGTTCCGCCAGCGCTTCGGCATCGATGCGCCGTTTGTCGTCTACATCGGTCGCATCGACGAGAACAAGGGCTGCAACGAGCTCTTCGACTACTTCCAGCGGTACGCCCGCGTCGTGCCCGCGCGGCTGGACCTGCTGTTGATCGGCAAGTCAATCCTCCCCATCCCCGATCACCCGCGGATCCACCATCTCGGCTTCCTCGAAGACGAGGACAAGTTCGATGCGCTCGGAGCCGCGGAAGCGCTGATCATGCCGTCGTACTTCGAGAGCCTGTCGATGGTGGCCCTGGAGGCATGGGCGCTCGGCAAGCCGGTTCTCGCCAACGGCCGGTGCGACGTCCTGAAGGGGCAGGCCATCCGCAGCAACGCGGCCCTGTACTACGAGAGCTTCCCCGAGTTCGCCGAGGCGCTCCAGGCGATCGTCTCGAGCCAGTCGCTCAAGCGGGCGCTGGGGCAGAACGGCCAGTTGTACTTCCGTCAGCACTACGCGTGGCCGGTCATCGAGGGGAAGTACCTGGAGATGCTCGATCGACTGGGGCGTGCGCCGGCCGGCGTTCATGGCGTCGAGCCCCTGCCGGGCTACTTCGCGCGCCGCCGGCGCGTGCTGCCGCCGGCAGAAGACGTGCTGGCCGCGGTGCCGGCGGGCGCGGTGGCGGGCGTATGAAGCGGCCGGCGGTACACCAGGTGCTCGCGACGCTGGGCTACGGCGACGCGATCGGGCACGAGGTCCTCGGCATCCAGCGGGCGCTGACCGCCGCCGGGTACGAGTCGGAGATCTTCGTCGAGACCGCGGACGAGCGGGTCGAGCACCTGACGCGCGACTACCGCAACCTGCTCGATACCGCCGACGCCGGCCGCCTGCTGCTGCATCACTTCTCGATCGGCTCGAAGGCGTCCCGGGTCGCATTCGCGCTGCCGGACCGGATGGCGCTCATCTACCACAACATCACGCCGCCGGAGTACTTCGTCGACGTTCACGATCTCCTCGTGGAGCTGTGCTTCAAGGGCCGCCGCGAGCTCGCCGCCTACGTGAACCGCTGCGAGGTTGCGCTGGGCGACTCCGAGTTCAACCGCCAGGAGCTCGACGCCATCGGCTTCGCCAGAACCGGCGTCCTGCCGGTCGTGCCCGACTTCTCCCACCTCGATGGCACACCGGATCCCTTCGTCGCGCGCGACTTCGACGACGAGTGGGTCAACCTGCTGTTCGTGGGACGGGTCATCCCGAACAAGCGGATCGAGGATCTGATTCGAGTCTTTCACGCGTACAAGACAGGCTTCAACCCCCGGGCGCGGCTCATCGTCGTCGGCGCCCACAGCGGGTTCGAGGCCTACCTGGCGATGCTGCATGCCCTGGCGCGGCGGCTGGGCGTCCATGACGTGCACTTCACGGGGCACGTCTCGAATGCGGAGCTCGCGGCTTACTACGGCATCGCCGACGTCTTCCTGTGCGCCAGCGAGCACGAAGGCTTCTGCGTCCCGCTGGTCGAGGCGTTTCACATGGACGTGCCGGTCCTGGCGTACGCCGCAGCGGCCGTGCCGTCGACGATGGACGGGGGAGGCGTGCTCTACGAGGACAAGGACCCGGTGCATGTCGCCGCGCTCGTGGACGCCGTGATCGGCGACGCTGCCATGCGCGAGCGGATTCTCGCGGGACAGCATGCGGCGCTCGGGCGCCTGCGGAGCCGCGACTTCGCAGGCACGCTGCTGAGGTTCGTCGAAGAAGCCCTGTCCGGCCCCCGCCGATCGGCTCATGTTGTCGCCTTCGACTTCTGGGATCAGTACGCGGCATACGAGCGCCTGAAGGAGCTGCAGCAGTATCGGCCGGCGGTGTTCCGCGCCCTGCCCCTCGGACCGCCCGCCGCGCGCGGCGCCGACGGCCCCTGAGCGCGCGACATGCGAGTCAACCAGTGGATACCGGCGGCCCATCGGGGCGACGCGATCGGCGACAGCGCCCGTCGCGTGCGGGAATTCCTGCGTGAGATGGGACACGACTCCGACATCTACGCCCTCACGATCGACGAGGACATGCGCGGCGAGGCGCGGCCCTTCGACCATCCCGCCGCGCGCGCTGGCGACGTGACCGTCTTCCACTTCGCGGTACCGTCGCCGATGAGCGCGGCATTCGCCGGGCTGCCGCGCGGCCGGGTGCTGCAGTATCACAATGTGACGCCGGCTCACTTCTTCGCGCCGTACGAACCCGGCATCTTCCGGATCGCCGCGCTCGGCCGTCGGGAGGTCGCCGGGCTGGCGGCGTCGGCAGATCTCGCGCTCGGCGACTCGGAGTACAACCGGCGCGAGCTGGAGCGGATGGGCTTTCGACGGACGGGCGTGATGCCGATCGCCGTGGATCCCGGGAGGATCACGAAGGCGCCCCGGCATCCAGAGCTGGACCGCCTGCTCGGCGATGGCCTGACGAACTTTCTCTTCGTCGGGCGGATCGTGCCGAACAAGCGCATCGAGGACATCATCCGGCTGGCCGAACAGTTCAAGCGGTACATCGATGCCCAGTACCGCTTCATCTTCGTGGGCCGGAACGACGGCGTCCCGCGCTACTACGCCGCGCTGCGTGCGCTCATTGTCCGGTACGAGATGCTGCCGGAGCGGTTTCTGTTTCCGGGTGTGGTGCCGGACGTCGAGCTCGCCGCCTACTATCGCTCGGCGAGCGTGTACCTGTCGATGAGCGAGCACGAGGGCTTCTGCGTGCCCCTGCTGGAGGCGATGGCGGCGGACGTGCCCGTCCTCGCGTATGCCAGCACGGCCGTGCCGGAAACGCTCGGCGGCGCCGGCGTGACGTTCGAGGTCAAGGACATGGAGCACGTGGCCGAGCTGCTCGGTCAGCTCGCGTTCGACGCGGACCTCCGGACCGGCGTCATCGCGCGGCAGCGGCAGCGGCTGGCCGACTTCTCGAGCGACTCACTGCGGGCCCGCCTGCGTGAGGTGCTCGATCTGGCCGCCGCCGTCTGATCCGGGCGGCCACTGCTCCACGAGACATCATCGAGGCGAATCACTGTGAAGCTTGCGGTTGTCGTTCAACGGTACGGCACGGAGATCCTGGGCGGAGCGGAGTACCTGTGCCGGCTGACGGCGGAGCGCCTCGCGCAGCGGCACGAGGTCGAAGTGCTCACCACGTGCGCCCGCGACTACGTGACCTGGAAGAACGAGTACCAGGAAGGAACCGACCGCGTGCGGGGCGTGACGGTCCGGCGGTTCGCGAACGCCGAGACGCGGGACATCGGCTCGTTCAACCGCTTCTCGGACTGGATCTATCATCAGTCACACACCCGCGAGGACGAGCTCGAGTGGCTGCGGCGCCAGGGCCCGTGGTGCCCGGCGCTGCTCGAGTATCTCGAGCGGCACCAGGCGTCGTACGACGTGCTGATCTTCGTCACGTATCTCTACGCGCCGACCGTCCTCGGCCTGGGGATCGCGCCGGAACGCAGCATCCTGATTCCCGCGGCCCACGACGAGCCGGCGATTCGGCTCGGCATCTTCAGAGAGATGTTCAGCCTGCCTGCCGGCATCGCGTTCCTGACCGAGGTCGAGCGGCGCTTCGTGACCACGCATTTTCCGATTCGCGCTCTCGCGGAGGAGACGGTCGGCTGCGGCGTGGAGCTGCCGTTTCTCGACGGCCGGGATCCTCCGCCGCGGCCCGATCCGGGCGTGCTCGACGAGCCCGCGACCGAGGGACGGCGGTTCGACGACCATCAACCGCTGCCGCCTCACATCACGCAGCGCGGCGCGGTGTTCCGGCGCCGGCACCGGCTGCACGGTCCGCTGGTGCTCTATGGCGGCCGCATCGACCCGGGCAAGGGGTGCGAGGAGCTGATCGAGTACTTCAGCGCGTACGTCGCGCACGGCGGCGACGCCACACTGGCGCTCATGGGAGTCAAGCTCATGAAGCTCCCCGACGAGCCGTTCATCCGGTTCGCGGGTCTGCTCTCCGAGCGCGAACGCCTGCACGCGCTCGAGGCCGCGACCGTCGTGGCCGTGCCGTCGCCCTACGAGAGCCTCTCGCTGCTGGCGCTGGAGGCCTTCGCCGTCGGAACGCCAATCCTGGCCAACGCCCGGAGCGAAGTGCTGGTCGAGCACTGCATCCGGAGCAACGCGGGCCTCTACTACGCGGATGGAGACGAGTTCGTCGAGGCGCTGAACGTGCTGCTGCTCGACGGGCGGCTGCGCGCAGAGATGGGCCGGAACGGGCGGGAGTACGTCAAGCGGAACTATCGATGGGACGTCATCCTCTCCAAGTACGAGCGGATGATCGCGCGGGTGCGCGGCGGACCGTAGGCGCCGCTCGGCCGCGGCGGACCGCCGCTAATCGTCCTCGAGCATGCTGCGGTACCGGGCGGCGGCGGACTCGGCCACGACCTCCTCCTGCGACGCCGGCACGCGGCGCGGGCCGCCCGGATTCGGCGCGGCCTCGAGATCGCCAACGCCCTTCCGCCGGCGCGGCCGGATGTCGTACCGCTTGATCATCTCGTTCAGCGTAGTCGGCTTGATGTGCAGCAGCTCCGCGGCACGCTTCTGGACCCCGCCGGCGGCCTCGAGCGTCGACTCGATCAGGCGCTTCTCGAAATCCGTGATCACTTCCTTGAGCGAGATGCCTTCCGGCGGCACCGCTACGTCGGGCAGGTGGAAGGGCGCCGTCTTGCGCACCTCCGGCGGGATGAGATCAGGGCCGATGCGCGATCCGGAGCTGAGCACGACGGCCCGCTCGATGGCATTTTCCAGCTGCCGCACGTTGCCAGGCCAGTCGTAGTCCATCAGCAGGTCGAGCGCCTCCGGCGCCAGCTCGAACTCCCGCTTGTTGTTCTCCTCGCCGTACTTCACGAGGAAGTGCTGGCAGAGCAGCGGGATGTCGGACTTGCGCTCGCGCAGCGGCGGAAGCCTGATCGTAATCACGTGGAGGCGGTAGAAGAGATCCTCCCGGAAGCGCCCGTCCTCGACCATCTTGCGGAGGTCCACATTGGTCGCGGCGATGATGCGCGTGTCGACCCTGATCGTCTCCATCCCGCCGAGCCGCATGAACTCGCGCTCCTGCATCGCGCGGAGCAGCTTCGCCTGCGTTTCGAGCGGGATATTGCCCATCTCGTCGAAGAAGATGCTGCCCTTGTCGGCGAGATCGAAGAGCCCCTTCTTCGGGTAGATCGCCCCGGTGAACGCTCCCTTGACGTGTCCGAAGAGCGTCGACTCCAGCAGGTCGGGCGGAAGGTTGCCCGAGTTGACGGTCACGAAGGCGCGATCGGCGCGCGGCGAGTTGGTATGGATCGCCCGCGCCACGAGCTCCTTGCCGGTGCCGCTCTCGCCCTCGATCAGGATCGTCGATCGGCTGGGCGCGGCCTGGATGATCAGGTCGAAGACCTGCTTCATCTTGGGGCTGCGGCCGATGATGTTCGCGAAGTTCTGGTACTGTCCCTGCACCGTCTGTCGCAGCAGGCGGTTCTCCTGCACCAGGCGGCTGCGTTCCAGTGCGTTCTTGACGACGACGACGACCTCGTCGTTCTTGAACGGCTTGGTGATGTAGTCGAACGCGCCGCGCTTCATGGCGACGATGGCGTTCTCCACCGAGGCGAACGCGGTGATCATCACCACCGGCAGGTCGCTGTTGATCCGCTTCAGCTCGTCGAGCGCGGTAATGCCGTCCATTCCCGGCAGCATGACGTCCACGATCGCGGCGTCGAAGGGCAGGCTCCGCGCCAGCTCGAGGCCCTCCTCGGCGGTCGCGGCCAGGCGCACCCGGTGGCCCTCACGGGCCAGCAGGGCCTCGAGGATCTCGCGCATGACCTCCTCGTCGTCGATGACGAGGATGGAGGCAGGCAGCACGTTCGACACGATGATCTCGTCAGACGCGACAGTTACGGCCATTCGACGTCTCCGCCGCTAGTTCGCCGCGCGGCTCGTGCGCTGGACGTAAGCGGGCGAGAGCGGAAAGCTCAGCGTGAACGTGGTCCCCTGGCCCATGGCGCTCTCCACGTCGATCGTGCCCTCGTGCTCGCGCACGATGCCGTAGGTGATCGACAGGCCGAGCCCCGTGCCATGGCCGAGCGACTTCGTCGTGAAGAACGGGTCGTAGATCCGCGACAGGTGCTCGGACGGAATGCCCGACCCCGTGTCGGCGATCTCGACCGTGAGCCGGTCGCCGTCCACCCGGCTGGCGATCGACAGCCAGCCGCCCTTGGGCATGGCGTCGCGCGCGTTGAGGAACAGGTTCAGGAACACCTGCTGCAGCTTGTGCTCCGTCCCCACGATGACGGCGGCGCTGCGATCGAGATCCCGGCGAATCTTGATGCGCCCGAGCTCCAGCTGGTGCTCCAGCAGCGTGAGCACGTCGTTGAGGACCGCGTTCACGTCGACCGGGACGCGCTCGCCGCCCGCCTGTCCCCCCTGGCGGGAGAGGTTCAGCAGGCCGTTCACGATCTTGGCGGCCCTGAACGTCTGGCGCTCGATCTTCTCGAGCAGCCGCGTGCGCGGGTCGTCGGGATCGGCGCCCTCCAGCAGCATCTGCGTGAAACTCGAGATGCCGGTCAGCGGCGTGTTCACCTCGTGCGCCACGCCAGCCGCGAGAAGGCCGATCGACGCCATCTTGTCGGAGACCTGCAGCTGTTCCTCGAGCTGCACGCGCGCGCTGATGTCCTCAATGATGATAACCGTTCCCGTGGTCCGGATGTCGGGACCGACGTGGGTGACCAGCGGCACCGTCGTCGCGTTGACGAGCAGCCGCCGGTCCGGACGGCCGCGCGGGCTCAGCGGCATGCGATAGAGCGTCACGCCGTTCGGGTTGTCGCGGCGCGCGGCGCAGAGCGCATCGACGAATCCGCGATCGAACACGGCCTCGAGCGGCTGTCCGACGGTGACGGCCCGCGAAACGCCGTACAGCTGCTCCAGCGCGCGGTTCCATCGCACGACGCGATCCTCGAGATCCAGGACGAGCAGTCCGTCGTCGAGGGACTCGAGCACGTTCTCGTTGAACTCCCGAAGGCGGTCCAGCTCCTCGGCCTTCACGCGGAGCTGACGGTAGAGGCGCCCGTTCTCGAGGGCCGTCGCGACCTGCCCGGCGACCGCTGCCAGCAGCGCCATGTCCTCGCTGCTCAGCGGCTCGGCGCTTTCCTTCCGGCCGAGCGCGAGCACCGCGATCGTGCCCTCCTTCGAGACGCAGGGTACGAAGTAGTACAACCCCCAGTCGCGCCAGAACTCGATCTCGTCATCGGTGAAGCGGCGCGCGGCGAGCGGATCGTCGAGGGCGACCGTATGGCCCGCCTCCAGCCGCCCTCCCAGGCCCGAGCGTCGGCTGAGCCCGGGCGGGGGGACCGAAAAGCCGGCCACGCGAATCGGCTCGAAGTCGCCGGACGCCTCGTCGGCGAGCAGCAGCACCATGCGGTCGGTGAGCAGCGTCTCCATGACGCGCGACACGAGCCGCTCGCTGAGGCGGCTGAGGTCGAGATCGCTGTTCAGGTCGCGGGCGAACCCGACGAGGGCGCGGCGGTAATCGTAGCGATCGCGATAGAAGGCCCGATCGAGGGCCGCCTGAATCGCATTCTTCACCGGACCCGCCAGGAGCAGCACCACGATCGTGGCCAGCAGCGCGATGACGGTGCCGTTCTGCGACGTGAACAGCGCGTCGCTGGCGAGGCGCACCAGCAGTGCGTAGATGCCCAGGATCGCCGCCAGCGCCGCCGCGTAGACAAGCGCGCGCTTGACGATCACCTCGACGTCCATCAGCCGGTACCGCACGATCGCCGACGCGAACGCCAGCGGGATCAGGCTGAGCGGAATCGCGGTCAGCTCCATCGAGAGGGAGATGCCGAGCCCGAGCGCGTAGGGGAGCGCGTACCCGAACGCGAACGGCAGGGCGCCCAGCGCCGTCCCCCACCCGATCCAGCGAAGCTGACGCCCCGCCGTCACCGAACGGACGTCCGCCAGCGCGCGCCAGAACACGTACAGGCCGCCGCCGAAGCAGGCCGCGAGGTACAGCGGCTCGATGCGATCGAGCGCGGCGATGACGCCGCCGAAGAATGGCGGGTCGATCTGCATCCGCGCCACCGCGATCACACGGGCCAGCCCCAGCAGGAACGCCGGCACGTACAGGAGCGGCAGCATCGTGCGGCCGGCAGCGCTGTGGATCCAGCTGCGCGGGCGGTCGGGAAAGACGAGCGTGAAGTGCAGGAAAAGCGGCGGAAGCAGCAGGATCGAGATTGCGTCGCCCCAGTAGAACACCCAGTCGAGCCGATCCAGCCGGCCGTTGAACGAGAACGTGAACGTCCCGAAGAACGCGAGGCAGAGCCAGAAGAAGTGCAGCGTGGCCTGATCGGAGGGACGCCGCAGGCGGACCGCCGCGCCGACGATGAGCGTGAAGATCCCGACGGCGGCGGTTGCGTAGTAGAGCGCCGTGTTGCCGCGCGGCAGCGGTGCGAGCGCGACTTCGATGACCTCGCTCGTTCCGAGGCGCAGCAGCGTGTACGCCGCCTGCTGGTCCGGCCGCGCGGCATGAAGCACGGTCAGCACGTCGGACGGGGACTCAATCGGCTGCCCGTCGATGGCGAGCAGGACGTCCCCCGGCCGGATCCCGGCCTCGGCCCCCGGCGCTCCGGCCGCAATCTCGGCGGCGGTGACGCCCTGGGGTCCCGCCTTCCAGAGCACGCCGTCCTCGATCTCGTTCCAGGACGCGCGCAGCGCGATGTTGGCCGCGCCCAGCGCCAGCAGCGTCGCGACGAACGTGGCCGCCAGCGCGAGGCGGCCCCAACCCGCCCAGCTGCGACGATACCGCGACGTGTCCGAGGTGACCAACCGCATCTTCTTGTTGCTGAATCGCTTAGGTGCGAAGCACCTTCGGCTGAGCCCAAGCAAAGCACATACCGGGCCTGAGCAGGATACCCTGAATTTAAGTGCTTGTATTCAAATGACTTGTCGCGTCGTTCCGGGGACGGAACGCGCCAGGATTCAACAGACCGGATGAAGGTTCAATGATCCGGATATCGTGGGATTCGCCAGTAGAGGCCGTCAGAAACGGACGGTCAGACCACCGATGACGCGCTTCGGCGGACGTACCACGAGGAGCTCGTCATAGATCGACCCTTCGGCGGCCATGTCGCGGAACATGTTGCGCACACCGACGAGCATTTCCCACTGCGCGCTGGTGAAGTCGAGGAACGGCAGCGCCTGCGTCACGCGCACGTCGAACCGGGCGACCGGCCTCGTGGTATCGGAGCCTGGGAGCGGGCTCTCCGACGGATAGCCCGCGTTGAACCGGTAGATCGCGATGACGCGGGTCGCGGTGTGGGGGATTTCGGTCTCGAGCGCCGTCGTGACGTCGTGCAGCCGCTCCGAGGCCGCCGCGACAATCGACGGCAGGGCGAGCGCGAGCAGCATGTCGTCGCCGGTGGGCTGCCAGTGCGCGGTGGCGACGCGATACTCGATGCTGCCTCTCACCCCGCTGGTGACCGATCGCCCGAGACTGACGCCCCATCCGGTCAGCGTGACATCACCGGCGGCGGCCACGTAATAGTGCCCGAGCTCAGCCGGACTGCGTGCGGCCGGGCCGTCGCCGAATACGGTGACCATCTGATCGTCGGTGCGCTGGCGGAACGTCCGGACGCCGACCACGGTGGCGCGGCTCCGTCCGAGCTCGTGCTCGACCGCGAGCTCATAGTGATCCGTGCGCTCCGGCACCACGCGATCGCCGGAAAGCGCGGAGAACGTCAGCTCGGGCGGCAGCCACGGGCCTGGCATGCCGGAAGGCAGGAACTCCTCGGCGCCCGGCGCCTCCTCGCGGCGTGCAGCCGTGATCGTCAACCGCACCCGATCGATCGGACGCACAGTGACCCGGGCGCGCGGACTGAAGAGCGCGCCCTCGACGTACCCGTACCGCGCATAGCGCGCGCCGTAGACGACCGACAGTGCGCGATTGACCGTCCACGTGTCATAGGCGAACACGGTCCCCGCATACCGGGTGCCGTCCGCCACCGCCGCCAGCGCATCGGGATTCCTCCCGGCGTACCGCTGCACGGCGTACGTCATCCCCATCTCATAGCGATGAGGCGTCCGCTCGCGCGCCGTAAACGAGCTGGCAATGGCCCAGGCAGCCACGTCTCCCTGGGTCAGGGCGCCCTGTACCGACCAGTCGCCATGCGGGCCGGCCTGCGATCCGACCGAGACGTAGGCGACGCCGCGCGCGAGCGTGGCGTCCGACAGGAACTGATCCGGCGTGTCGAAGGTGCTCGTGGTGAGCAGGTTGAACTGTCCCGTGACCGGCCCCTCCGCGAACAGCGCCACTGCCGCTCTCGCCGGCGCCGATACCGCCCGCCCGACAAACGCCACCGCGCCGTCGTCCTCCTCGTCGTCGATCTCGACGCGGGCCGCCGCATCCTTCAGCACGCTGCGCGGCAGGTGACGGAGCCGCCACGCGGCTTCGCTGTGATCGTGGTCGGCATCCTCGTCGTCGACGAGCGGCGGATCGTC
>Ga0299914_10001076_pt1 | contig 17506 bp, 14 predicted proteins | sample RVTome_10_FD_201361 | JGI IMG/M metagenome (GOLD analysis project Ga0299914, IMG submission 201361) | Soil microbial communities from uranium-contaminated site in the Upper Colorado River Basin, Wyoming, United States - RVT153D57 (version 2) ...
CGGAAGGTTCCCCGACTCCGCCCGGATCAGGTTGATGTCGCTCTCCGCGGCGGCCAGGTTCCCGAGCCCGATGTTCGCCTCGGCCCGGAGGAGGATGAGCTCCTCGTTCCGGATGATCGGCACCGACGTCGTGGGTGTCGGATACCGGTTGATGCCCAGGGTGCAGCTCGGGAAGTCCGACTGGTCCGTGCACAGCCCCTGGTAGGCCCGGTTCGTGATCGGCCGCGTCTTCCGCACGAAGCGGTCGTCCGGCGTCACCCCGTCGACCTGGAGCTCCGCATCGAGCTCGAAGGTCGGGTGGGCTCTGAGGTTGGGGCTGGACCCCGCCTCGAACAGGCCGTTCGTGATGTCGCCCGCGATGGTGGTGAACACGTGGTACACGCCCAGGTCGAGGCTCGCGCCCGTATCGAGGAACGACTGTCCGAGCGCGGTCAGGGCGCCGCTCCAGTCGTCCCGGTACACGGCCACGCGCGCACGGATGGCCCGATTGAACTCCGCGAACCCGGTGGCGTCACCGAAGCCCTCGAATCCATTCGTCAGCCGGAACGGCGGGGCGCCGCTCGCGTTGCCGAGGTGGGCCAGGCCCTCGTCCAGCAGCGTGATGATGTGCTGATAGACCTGGTCCTTCCCCACGGCCGGCGAGGGGTTGTCCGCGCCCTCGGGCACCTCGATCGGGCACCCGCAGTTGTCGTCGCGGGTGACGACGATCATGAGGAAGTCGAGCGCGTTCATCGTCTTGATGAATCCTCGCGCCCACTCCTTCTCCGCATCCGAATAGAGCTGGGTGTCGAGGGGGTCGAGCGCGTTGAGGGCGAGGTCGCCCAGCCGGATGTTGGCGTAGGGCCCCGCCCAGTGATTGCCCCCGAACGCCGCCGAGGCCGCGTTCAGGTCGCCACCCAGCATCTCGCTCTCGAAGCGCGGGTCGTTGACGTCGTGGTTGTACGACTCCCGGCCCAGCAGGCCCAGGTTGCCGATCACGTCGTTGGCCGCCGCCGCGTCCTCCGCGCGTCGGCCCACCATGAGCCCCTGGATGGCGGAGTTCACGCCACCCGGCGTCGGATTGTTCACCAGATCGTCCAGATCGCCGAAGTTCTCGTTCGGCGAGTTCAGCGACTCGCACGCCTGCACGCCCACCAGCAGCACCGCCGTGGCGAGCGCGATCAGCGCGCGACGTGCCTTCTCGTGTATTCTCATCGTCTCGATCCCGGAGATTGGTTCGTTTCGGCGCGTCGTTGGTACGTTCATGGCCTAGAGGCTCAGATCCACGCCGAGCCAGAAGCTCCGGCTGGGCGGGAACGGCGCGACGTCGATGCTCCGCCCGACCTGCTGGTTTCCGAAGTTCGAGACCTCGGGGTCCAGCCCCTCGTACGGGGTGATCGTGAACAGATTCCGGGCGCTCGCGCGGATCCGGATCGTGTCGAAGAACCCACCGAACAGGGACTCGGCGAACGAGCCCGGCACGTCGTACGTGAGCGAGACTTCACGCGCCTTGAGGAACGAGCCCGACTGCGCCCACGGCCTCGCGCTCGCGCCAAATTGGGCGGCCCGGTCGGCGCCGCCACCCGGCTCGGTGAAGTCAGCGGTGTTCGACGACAGGTCGTACAGGAGCTGCGTCAGGTTGATGACCTCCTGACCCTTCCGCCACTCGAGCAGGCCGTACAGCGACAGGTCCCCGAACGCGACCTCGTTCGAGAACGTCATCGTGAAGTCCGGCTCGGTGTCGCCGAGCTTCGCGAGCCCCGGTACGCTCCGGCAATCGAGCGCCGGATCGTCCGCGTCGGTCGCGGTGCACGCCGACTCGACGCCGACGATCTGGGTGAGCGACGAGCCCTCCTCGATGAAGAACCCGCCCAGCACGAGCCCGAACCCGGCGTCCGCCTCGAAGGCCGGCACGTCGAGCCGCGTCACCTCGCTCTTGTTGAAGAAGAAGCTGGTGCGCGAAACCCAGGTGAGGTTTCCGGTCTGGACCGGCGTGATCGCCAGCGCCGTCTCGATCCCCCACTTCCGGAGCTCGCCGCCGTTGATGAACTGGTTCGCGAAGCCGGTCGAAGGCGCGGTCGTGCGCTCGAGGATCAGGTTCGAGATGTTCTGGATGAACCCGGTGAGCTCCAGCGTGCTGCGTCCGTCGAGCCCCGTGATGTCCACGCCGGCCTCGAACTCCGTCATGCGCTCGGGCTCGAGGAGGTCGGAGCCCACCGACCCTTCGAGCTGGAAGGTCGGGATCCCCTCGATGTTGTTGTCGAGCCTGAGGCTCGTGAACTTCTGGCAGCCCGTGCGCGGCTCGCACAGCGGCTGGTTGCCCGTCTGTCCCACGGCCGCCCGCACCTTGATCTCGTCGAACAGCCCCTCGCTCGGGATCCGGTACGACACCGCCGCCTTCGGGTAGAGGAAGATCTTCGTCGGGTCGCCATTGGCGCTCGACTGGTCGAAGCGCGCGGCACCCACCAGCAACAGCCGGTCGTTCATCGTGAGGACTTCCTCCTGCACGTAGAATCCGAAGTCCTCGATCTCGGCCGCGTTCTCGACGATCTCCGTGACGACAGCGGCGTCCGTCTTGTCCTTGCCGCCCGTCAGGTCGCGCCCGACCGTCCGGTTGATCGTGATGTCCTGCTTCTCGTACTGGAGACCGAACGACGTCGTGGCCGTGAGGTCCTCGCTCGCCACCCACTCCCACACGACGTTCGTGCCCATCGCGAGGTTCAGGTTGTCGCTGTTCGACTGGGACACGGTGCCCAGGAACCCGTCCACCGGCTCGAAGAACGCCTCCGGCGGCGAGAAGATCCGGTTCTCCTGGTTGAAGAAGTCCGCGCCGAGGTTCGCGAGGATCGAGACGCGATGCTGGTCGGTCTCGAACAGGTCGACGTCGGCGCTGGCCGACGCGATCATCCGCCACACGTCCTCGTCGTTCTCGACGAGCGCCGCGGTCTGGAGCGGGTTCGAGCCGCCCAGCGCGAACACGTTCGGCGGGAAGATCCCCTCCTCGTTCGCCCTGAGATCGATGAAGTTCGGCGTGCCGGGCAGCACCATGTAGTAGCTGATGCTGTTGTTCCCGTTGTTCGTGATCCCGCGGCTCGCGCTGGTCCGCACCACGTTCGTGTTGAGATTGATCGTCGCGCGCTCGCCGAGGTTCGTGGTCAGGTTGATACGGCCGGACTGCCGCTCGAACCCCGTCCCCGGGATGATCCCTTCCTCGTCGCGCCACTGCCCGGAGCCGAAGAACGAGAGGGCGTCCGTCCCCCCCGACACGCTCCCGTTGAGGTTGAACGACAGGTCGTTGCGGCCGGCGAGGGCCTCCTCGTTGTCATGGACCACACCGGGCTCGAAGAACTCCGCGGCGTCGGGCCCGAACGTCGACACGGCCTCCTCCATCGAGGTGAAGACGCGGGAGCCGAGCGTGTTCGAGAGGTCGAAGAACCCGCCCGCGAAGCCGAGACGGACGCGCGTACGGCCCGCCTGGCCCCGCTTCGTGTTGATGATCACGACCCCGTTCGAGGCCTTCGAGCCATAGATCGCGGCCGCCGACGCCCCCTTGAGGATCTCGATCGATGCGATGTCGTCGGGATTGATGTCGGCGATCCGGTTCTGGATCACGTCCTGGTCGAGCGACGGGTTCGACCCGCCGGCCGCGTCGGTGATCTCGTTCTGGTTCGACGGGATGCCGACGTTGGAGACGACGACCCCGTCGATGACGTAGAGCGGCTCGGACGCCGCGTTCACCGAGGAGGATCCGCGCAGATTGAGCTGGATGCCGCCCCCCGGGGCCCCCGAGTTGCTCGCGATCACGGCCCCCGTGACGCGGCCCTGGAGCGCCTTGTCGATCGTCTCCTGCGGCACCTCCTCGAGCTCTGCGCCCGAGACCGTCTCGACCGAGTTCGGGAGGTTGATGCGCGCCGTCTCCGTGGCGCGCCCCGTGACGACCAGCTCCTCGACCCGCAGATAGTCGACCGTGAGGCTCACGCTCGCTGTCGAGGCGCCCGCGGCGACCGGAACTTCCTGCGAGCGATAGCCGATGCGGGTGACGACCAGCGTGACGTCGCCCCCCGGGACACCCTCGAGGACGAAATTGCCGTTCTCATCCCCGATGGTCCCGATCTGCGTTCCCTGGACGCTGACTTGCGGGAACGTCACCGGACCGCCGCTCACCTCGTCGATGACCGTCCCGCGGATGGTTCGCTGTTGCGCGGTCAATCCGACGGCGCCCAGCAACAGGAACACCGTGGTGATCAAACCAAGTCTGTGTTTCATGGAACCCTGCCCTGAAAGAGGGAACCGGCTCCGGTACGGAGCTCGATGTACGGGGATCTATTCCAGACAGGCCGTCCCCCCGAGGGACGACCGGAAGCGCCCGACCGGGCGATGTAGTGCGCGTGGACGGAAGCCCTTCCCCGACGGACGGTGGAGATGCGCGCTCGCTGGCGCGGAGCGTGGAGGTTTCCGTTCATTCGAAGGTCTTCACCCATCGTTCGTCGCGAGTTCCGCTCCCCCAGGCTCGCGGACGCCGCCCCTCCCCGTGGCTCGTGGAATCTGGGCTTCCCGCCCGAGGGGGGCAAGCGCGGACGGACGCGGCACTTGCGCACGTTCCTTGCTGTGCAGAGAGGCCCCAATGGCGGGCCGCGGCCCGTCCGTGGCCACTTTCGACCGGAGTCGTGCGTTGCCCCCTTCATCCGAGCCCCCGACGCGGGACACGGCGTCTCCGCCGTCCTCCGGGATCGACATCGCGTCCCGTCGGCTCGCGCTCGAGCGGGCGATCCGCGAAGCCGATTCCGGCGTGCCGGAGGCCCCCGGCCGGCGGGAGGACCTCGCGCTCGCGGCGCATGCCGCGTGGGCGGGGGGAGTCGCGGCCTGCCGGCATTACGGCGGGGACCTCGACATCCGCGACAAGGGAGACGACGATCCGGTGACCGCCGCGGATCACGCCGCGAACGCGGCGATCCTGGAGATTCTCCACGGGCGCCGGCCCGACGACGCCGTGCTGAGCGAGGAGTCACGTCCTCCGGCCGACCGGGGCCGCGGGGGGCGCCTCTGGATCGTGGATCCGCTGGACGGGACGAAGGAGTTCATCGCCCGCAACGGCGAGTTCAGCGTGATGGTGGGGCTCGCCGAGGACGGCCGCGCGGTGCTGGGAGCCGTGTACCAGCCCGCCACGGACCGCCTGTTCGCCGGCTTCTCCCGCGGCGGCGCGTGGGTTGTAGCGGGGGCGCCACACGGCCCCGAGGTCGATCGGCTGGCCCTCCCGGCGGGCTCCGATCCGCCCCGCCCGATCCGCTTCGCGCGCTCGCGCTCGCACCCCGACGAGCGGCTGTGCCGACTGTCCGATGCGCTGGGCGACATCGAGGAGGTGATCTCGGGCTCGGTTGGCATAAAGTGTGCTCTGGTCGCGCAGGGCCTGGCGGACCTCTACGTACACCCGGTGCCGTTTCTCAAGGAGTGGGACACCTGCGCTCCGGAAGCGGTGCTGAGGGGAGCGGGCGGGACGGTGACGGACTGCGCCTCCGAGCCGCTCGCGTACGGCAAGGTGGACCCCGTGCAGCCACACGGGATCTTCGCGGCGACCGAGGCCGCCCGGCGGGCCGCCCGGCCCATCCTCCGGGAGGTGGTGAGGGGGTGGATCGATGCCGGGGCCGGAGGTGGTGATGAACCGCGCGCGACGCGGGACCCGCGGGCGGCCGACCACGATTCTACGCAACGAAGCGAGGCTTGATTTGACCAACGATACGAACCCGGGTCGGGGTTCGGTGAGGGCCCGATCCTCGAACGTCACCTGGCACGAGACCCACGTCTCGCGCGATGAGCGAGAGGAGCGACGCGGACACCGCGGCGCGATCCTCTGGTTCACGGGGCTGTCCGCCAGCGGCAAGAGCACGCTGGCCATCGAGGTCGAGAAGCGGCTGTTCGAGGAGGGGCACTTCTCGTTCGTGCTCGACGGGGACAACATCCGGCACGGGCTCAACGGAGACCTGGGATTCTCGCCGGAGGACCGGACCGAGAACATCCGCCGGATCGGCGAGGTCGCGAAGCTCTTCGCCGAGGCGGGTACGCTGGTCCTCACCGCCTTCATCTCGCCCTACCGGCTGGACCGTGACCGCATCCGCGAGATCATGTCGCGTCCCACCGACTTCGTCGAGATCCACGTCTCCTGTCCCGTGGAGGTGTGCGAGGCCCGCGATCCCAAGGGGCTGTACAGGAAGGCCCGGGCGGGCGAGATCCCCAACTTCACCGGGATCGACGCGCCCTACGAGACCCCTGAATCGCCCGAGCTGGTCGTGGAGACCAACGTGTACGATGTAGCCGCCTGCGCCGAGCAGGTGGTCGCCTATCTGAGAGAGCACGGATACATCTCGAACGAATCCCGCCTTCGCGCGGTGACGGGCTGACGGGGGAGCCATGACGACGACGATGACGGCCCGGGCCGAGCGTCCGGGAGCGGAGACGAACGCGCGCGAGACGACCGGTCCGATCCCGCCGTACGGCGGGACGCTGGTGAACCGGGTGGCGGATGGGGCGGAGCGCGCGTCGCTTCTCGCCGGGGCCGCCCCCCTGCCGACGATCGCGATCGGCGAGCGCATCCTCAGCGACCTCTACCTGCTCGCCGTGGGCGCGTTCTCGCCCCTCGAGGGCTTCATGGACGAGGCGACCTACGACGCTGTCCTCGACCACATGACGCTTCCCGACGGGTTGCCGTGGTCGATCCCGGTCGTGCTGCCGGTCACCGATTCGGAAGCGGCCTCCTTCGAGCCCGGCGACCGGGTCGCCCTGATCGCTCCCGACGGCGAGGTCGCGGCCCTCGTGGACGTGACCGACGTGTACGAGCGCGACCTCGCGCGGGAGATCGCGTCGGTCTACGGGACCGAGGACCTCGCGCACCCCGGCGTCGCCGCCGTCCACGCGCTTGGCTCGCGGTACGTGGCCGGTCCGATCCGCTACGTGTACGGAAGCGACATCACGGGCTTCGCGGCCGAGAACCTGACGCCGGCCGAGACCCGGCGGCGCTTCGACGAGCTGGGCTGGCGCACCGTGGTGGCCTTCCAGACCCGGAACCCGATCCATCGGGCCCACGAGTACCTGCAGAAGTGCGCGCTCGAGGTCGTGGACGGACTCCTCGTCCACCCGCTCGTGGGCGAGACGAAGTCGGACGACATCCCGGCGGACATCCGCATGGAGTGCTACCGCACGATCCTCGATCTGTACTACCCGAAGGACCGGGTGCTCCTGAGCGTCCTCCCCGCCGCCATGCGATACGCGGGTCCGCGCGAGGCGATCTTCCACGCGATCATCCGCCGGAACTACGGGTGCACGCACTTCATCGTGGGACGCGACCACGCAGGGGTCGGGAACTACTACGGCACCTACGACGCGCAGGAGATCTTCGAGACAGTCGACCGCGACCTGCTCGGGATCCAGCCGCTCAAGTTCGAGCACTCGTTCTGGTGCACGGTGACGGGCCAGATGGCCTCGGCGAAGACCTCACCATCCACGCCCGAGCAGCGCGTCTTCCTCTCGGGCACGAAGGTGCGCGAGATGCTGTCACGCGGGGAGCGCCCGCCGGCGGAGTTCACGCGTCCGGAGGTGGCGGACGTGCTCATGAAGGCCTACCGGAACCGGGGCTGATCCCCCGGGTCTCACGGAGCATGGGGATCTCCGCCACGAAACGGGTCGGCCTCTCCGGGGGGCCGGCCCGTTCGCGCATCGGGTTTCCGGCCATCCTCCTCGGGCTCGCGGCGTGCTCGTCGGCGCCGGCCGGTCCGTCCCCGCCGCCCGTGACCGGCGGTCTCGCGGCCGAGGTCGTCGCGAGCGGGCTCGACCGGCCGCTCCTTCTGACCACCCCACCCGGCGACCCGCGGCGCTTCGTCGTCGAGCAGACCGGAGCGATCCGGATCCTCGGCGGAGACGGGACACCGCTCGGAACGCCCTTCCTCGACCTCGCCGGCCGGATCGCCGGTGGCGGCGAGCGCGGCCTCCTGGGGCTCGCCTTCCACCCCGACTACCGGTCGAACGGGCACCTCTACGTGAACTACACGGACACGAACGGGAACACGGTCGTGGAGCGCTACACCGTGTCGGCCGATCCGGACGTGGCCGGCCCGGGCTCGGCGGTGCGCATCCTGGGCGTCGCGCAGCCGTTCGCGAACCACAACGGCGGCTACCTCGCGTTCGGCCCCGACGGCATGCTGTACGTGTTCATGGGGGACGGGGGCGGCGAGGGCGATCCGTTCGAGACCGGCCAGGACCCCGGCGATCTCCTCGGGTCGATCCTCAGGCTCGACGTGGACGGCGGCGACCCGTACGGCATCCCGCCCGACAATCCGTTCGTCGGCGTGGCGGGCGCCCGGCCCGAGGTGTGGGCCATCGGGCTCCGGAACCCGTGGCGGTCGTGGTTCGACGTCGCCGGCGGGTCGCTCTACGTGGCCGACGTGGGGCAGTCGCAGCGGGAAGAGGTGAACGCGGTGGGGATCGGCGAGGCCGGGGTGAACTACGGCTGGAACGTGCTCGAAGGGACGCTGTGCTTCGCCGAGGAGGACTGCGACGCCTCGGGCACCGAGCCGCCGGTGCTCGAGTACTCGCACACCGACGGGTGCTCGATCACCGGGGGCGTCGTGTACCGCGGGACGCTCCTCCCGGAGCTCGTCGGGCACTACTTCTACTCCGACTTCTGCTCCGGCTTCCTCCGGACGTTCCGTCTCCAGGGGGACGTGGCCGTCGACGGCCGGGAGTGGTATGTGGGGAACCTCGGCTCGGTCACGTCCTTCGGCGTGGACGCCGCGGGCGAGCTGTACCTGACCAGCGCGAACGGGACCGTGTACCGCATCGTCCCGGGAAGCTGATCCGCGGAAGCCGACCCGCGATGGCTCGATGCCCGAAGGGCCGGTCCGTGGCCGGCCCTCCAGGCACCCGACTGCGCTTCCGGGGCTCTCACGAGCCCCCGGCCTTCCCCTTCAGCCGCTCAGGACCATCCAGACCAGGATGGCCGCCAGACCCGCCATTACAAGGTAGGCGAACAGGGAGTGCAACAGCGCTTCCGTTCGCGGGTTCTGAGCCCCGCAATGGGCGCACCGACGCCACCGGCGCTCGAGGTCACGACCGCACGCACGACACGCCAGGCTCATGAAGGCTCGTCTCCTCTACCCCCTCCAAGGCAGACTCGCCGCCGGCCTCCGCGTACCGCCGCGTGCGGGGGTCGGGTTCGACATGCGCATGGAGAATAGAAACGGATCGAGCCCGTCCGTCAAAGCCCTCCCCGCGCGCCGGCCGCCCGGCCGGGGGTCAGAGGCCCACCGAGACTCCCACCTGGAAGAGCAGGAAGTCCGCATCGGAAAGCAGCGGATAGATCACCGTGCCCCCGAATCCGTCGTCCACGATGCTGCCCTCGCGCAGGTACTCGGTCTGGCCGTGCCAGCGGTACTGCGCGTCGAAGTTCAGATAGATCGGCCGGAACCCGTTCCCCAGCCTCAGACCCAGACCGCCGCCGGCGCCGTACGCCAAGCTCGCATCGTCGAAGTTGAGGGTCCGCGCGAAGCCGTCGTAGTCCCGGTTCGAGCTCCCGGCGGCCGAGGATTCCGTGAAGAAGTAGCCCACGCCGACGAACCCGTTCACGTACGGCCGGATGGGTCCCGACGGCACCTGGAGCTGAGGGCCGAGACCGAGCATCGCGATGTTGTTACGGGTCCGGATGTCGATCAGGATGCGCCCCGTCGAGGGCAGGAGCGGCACCGTGAAGCGCTCGTTCCCGTAGTTCACGAACCCGGCGTCGAACCGCAGCCCGACGGCGTTGGACCGATCGAGGCCGTAGACGGCATGGAGCGCGAGACCGAACCCCTCGTCCACGAAGCTCCCGAACTCCCCCTGGGGCACGGCGACCGCCAGACCACCGCCGAGGTCCCAGCGCGGGACGCGATACGGGATGTGGTCCTCGTGCTCGAGGTCCCCGTGCACGTGCCCGCCGTGACGCTCCTGCGCGCGGACGGTCGCGGGCTCGAAGGTCATCCCGACGATCCAGGCGATCGCCAGGGCCGCCGCCGCTCTATGAACGATTCGCTCGCGCATCGCTGATCTCCCCGAGGTCCGGTCGCACCGCCGACCCCACGCGTCGGCGGCCCTTCGATGAACAGACGGGGAGAGGGTCCGCGAGGTCACGCGGATCCGGGGCGCGTGTGGCCCGGAACCGTCGGGGTTCCGCCGGGTCAGGCGAGCTGGATGCGGCCCTCGAGGTAGAGGATCGCGCGACCGCGGATCTCCACCCGGTCGCCGAGCGCCCGGCACGCGAGCCGGCCGCCCCGCGCCGAGAGCTGGCGCGCATCCATCCACGACTCGCCGGCCGCGAGCCGCTCGGCCCAGAACGGCGCGAGCGTGCAGTGCGCGGAGCCGGTCACCGGGTCCTCGGGCACGCCCACGCTGGGGGCGAAGAAGCGGGACACGAAGTCGCATCCGGTTCCGGGCGCCGTGACGATCACGCCGAGCCGGTCGAGCGCGCGAAGCCGGCCGTAGTCCGGCCGGAGCTTGCGGATGTCATCCTCCTCGGCGTAGCGCACCAGGTAGTCGCGCTCGGACGCGCGCACCTCCTCGGGCTCGGCCCCGAGCCCCTCGATCAGGGCCCGCGGCGCCTCCTTCGGCTCGGGGGGGCGAGCCGGAAAGTCCATCACGAGGAGATCGTCGTCGCGCCGCACGGTGAGCGGTCCGCTCCGCGTGACGAAGCGGACCGAATCGCCGGTCCCGCCCGCGCGCTCGAACAACACCCAGGCCGCGGCGAGGGTGGCGTGGCCGCACAGGTCGACCTCGGTGCCGGGGGTGAACCAGCGCAGTCGCCAGCCCCCCTCCTCGGGGACGAAGAACGCGGTCTCCGAGAGGTTGTTCTCCGCCGCGATGGCCTGTAGGGTCTCGTCGTCCAGCCACTCCTCGAGCGGGCAGACGGCCGCCGGGTTGCCGCGAAAGAGCTCGGTGGCGAACGAGTCGATCTGGTACAGCGGGATCCTCACGTCGGCTCCTGTCATCGGGATCTGCGCCGGGGCCCGGCCGGGACCCGTCCCACGGCTCTCCGGAGACGTGGCGCTACGCTATGGGCACGGCCGCGCGCTCGCGAGGGCCAGTCGCGTCCGGTTCGACGACGGCCGCCGGCATACGACGACCGATCAGCGCGGGGTCACCCCCCGAGAAGGAGAGACGATGGCCACCAGGGGACACTGGCTCGTGAAGACCGAGCCCGGAACGTACTCGATCGACGACCTCGAGCGGGACGGCTCGACGCCGTGGGACGGGGTGCGGAACTACCAGGCGCGGAACTTCATGCGGGACGGGATGAAGCCCGGAGATCGGGTGCTCGTCTACCACTCTAACGCGAAACCCATGGGCGTCTACGGGCTCGCGCGCGTCCGGGACGAGGCGCACCCGGACGAGCTCCAGTTCGATCCGTCGAGCGCGTACTACGACGAGGACTCCGATCGGGACGACCCGCGCTGGTGGTGCGTGGACCTCGAGCATGTCGAGACCTTCGAATCGCCGGTCTCGCGCGAGGCCATGAAGGAGGAGCCGGCCCTGGCCGACATGAAGCTCCTCGAGCGGGGCATGCGCCTTTCCGTGATGCCCGTCGAGCCGCACGAGTTCGAGACCGTGCTGCGCATGGCCCGCGGGTAGGGGACCGGCGAGGCCCGTCGCGGTGGAGCGGAACTGAGATCGGGGTCCGCACGTCGCGTACGCCGGCCATCACTCCGGCCGCAGGGTGCGCGACAGGTAGGCCTTCGCCCGCATCCAGTCTCGCTCGACGGTGCGGCTCGACACGTCGAGCGCTTCCGCCGTCTCGGGAACGCTCATCCCTCCGAAGAACCGGCACTCCACGACGCTCACGAGCCGCTCGTCGAGCTCGGCGAGCGAGGACAGCGCGTCATCCAGCTCGAGCAGGTCCCCGGTCCCGTCGCCGCTCGTCGCCATCGCGTCGCCCAGCGTGACGCGCACCCGGTCGCCTCCCCGCTTCTCGGCCGAGCGACGGCGGGCGTAGTCCACCAGGATGTGGCGCATCGCGCGGGACGCGATGGCGAAGAAGTGCGCGCGGCTCTCCCACTCCAGATCGTCCGAGCGCGCGAGGCTCAGATAGGACTCGTGCACCAGCGCCGTCGTGTTGAGCGTGTGTCCCGGCGTCTCGCGACGCAGGTGACGGTGCGCGATCGCGCGCAGGTCCTCGTACACTCGCGGCATCCAGTCGTCGAGCCCGCCCCCCTCGTCCGCGCGATCGTCCCGCGGTGGCCGTTCGTCCATCCCCCGAGACTAGCATCCGGCGGGGGCCTCGAATAGGCAGGGGCCACGCGGGTAGAGGTTGACAGCGGCCGTCCCGATGGACGGTATTGCGGTGCTCGTGGCGCGCGGCGCCACGTCGAGCGCGGCCGAACGCCGCGCCACCCCGACCCCGCACAGGTGGAGGACGGAGAAACGCCATGTGGATATGGATCCTGCTCATCGTCGTCGCCGTGGCGCTCGTCGCCATGTACAACTCGCTCGTGCGCCTGCGGGTTCGGGTGGACAGCGCGTGGGCGGACATCGACGTGCAGCTCAAGCGCCGCTGGGACCTCATCCCCAACCTCGTCGAGACCGTGAAGGGCTACGCGAGCCACGAGCGCGAGACGCTCGAGGCGGTGATCGAGGCGCGCAACCGGGCGATGGGGGCGCAGGGACCCGCCGAGCGCGCCGAGGCGGAGGGGATGCTCACGGGGGCCCTCAAGTCGCTGTTCGCCCTCTCCGAGGCCTACCCGCAACTCCGCGCCGTGGAGAGCTTCACGCAGCTCCAGGGCTCGCTCGAGGAGATCGAGACGGCCGTCCAGAACGCCCGGCGCTACTACAACGCGGTCGTGCGCGACTACAACACGAAGATCGAGGTCTTCCCCACCAACCTGCTCGCCGGGGCGTTCGGGTTCACGCGCCGCGAGTTCTTCTCTCTCGGGAACGAGGAAGAGCGGGATGCCCCCGCGGTCGACTTCTCCTAGGAGGCGAGCCGTCCGGTCCCGGGACATGCTTCCACGCACGGGCGTCGCCGCCATGCTCCTCGCCCTGGCGGCGGCCGCCGCGGCCCCGGGGGCGGCCCCACCGCGGGCATCGGCAGCGACCGGGACGACGGCGGGGCACCCGCTGGCGTTCCCCGGCCAGGAAGGCCGTTCCTGGCGGCTCGAGAGCTTCCACGCCGACATCGAGGTGTTCCGGAGCGGCCAGATCGTGGTCACCGAGACGATCCGGCCGCGCTTCGACGGGCAGTACAACGGGATCTTCCGCACGATCCCGGTCGAGTATCGCACCCCGGCCGGGTTCCGCTACGAGCTCCGCCTCGACGTCGAGGCCGTCACCGATGACACCGGCAACGAGCTCCGCCACGAGCGCGACCGCGAGGGCGAGTACGTCAAGGTGAGGATCTGGGTGCCCGGCGCGGTGGACGCGACCAAGACCGTCGTGATCCGATATCGCGTGCACAACGGCCTCCGGTTCTTCGAGGCCGACGAGGGACAGGACGGGATCGAGACCGCGTACGACGAGCTCTACTGGAACGTGACCGGCACGGAATGGCCGGTGCCCATCGATCGCGCCTCGGCCACGGTCCGGCTTCCGGTGGACGCCGGCGGCGTCCGGGCGCATGCCTTCACGGGCGCGTACGGGTCGGTGTCGCAGGACGCCGACGTCACGGTCGAGGGACCCCGCATCGAGGCGGTGACGACCCGGCCGCTCGGCTTTCGCGAGGGCCTTACGGTGGGGGTCGCATGGGACGCCGGAGTCGTCGAGCGCCCGACCGCGCTCGACCGCACCGCCTCGCTGTTCGCTGCGAACTGGCCTCTCTTCCTCCCCTTCCTCGCGTTCTTCTTCATGTACCGTCGCTGGAGGGAACGGGGGAAGGACCCGGAGATGGGATCGATCGAGCCGCGCTACGAGCCTCCCGCCTCGCTCACCCCGGGGGAGGTCGGGGTGGTGATCGACAACTCGCCGGACATGCGGGACATCACGGCGACCCTGGTCGACCTCGCGGTGCGCGGCTACCTGACCATCGAGGAGACCGAGGACGAGAGGCTCTTCGGGCTCATCAGCGACCGGGACTACGCCTTCCACCGGGTGCATCCGCCCGCGGAGTGGGACGGGCTCGAGTCCCACGAGCAGCGGCTCCTGCGGGCCGTGTTCGGAGGCAAGAACATGGTTCGGCTGTCCGACCTCAAGAACAAGTTCTACAAGGACTTGCCAGATCTCAAATCGGGGCTTCTCGACACGCTGGTGCACCACGGGATCTACGACCGGCGCCCCGACAAGATCGCCGGGATGTGGATCGGGATCGGGATCGCGGCCGGGGTCTTCCTGATCGTCCTCGGGCTCACCGTGGGTCGGGCCTTCCACCTCTCGCCGCTCGCGGTCGGGATCGCCGGCGTGGGGACGGCCCTGGTGATCATCGGGTTCGGCGTCGTGATGCCGGCCCGCTCGCGGCACGGCGTGGACACGCTCCGTCAGGTGAAGGGGTTCGAGGAGTTCCTCGAGCGGGTCGAGTCCGATCGCTTCAAGCGCATGATCACCGGGCCGGAGATGTTCGAGAGGTTCCTGCCGTTCGCGATGGCGCTCGGTGTCGAGAGCCAGTGGGCCTCGGCCTTCGCGGACATGTACCGGGAGCCACCGAACTGGTACCATGGGCGCGACCACCGGATGTTCAACACCCACATGCTGGTCTCCGACCTCGGGCGCATGTCCGCGCGCACGCAGAGCGTGATGCAATCGGCCCCGCGGAGCTCCTCGTCGGGGAGCTCGAGTTTCGGCGGAGGTGGCGGCTTCTCGGGGGGCGGATTCGGAGGCGGCGGTGGCGGAGCCTTCTGACCGCGACCGTCACGAGGCCGGGACATCCGAATGATCCGCCCGCGGGGCCTCGTTCCCGCGCTCGTGGCGCTCGCCGGGGCGGGGGCGTCCTGCCGCGACGCCCCGGCGCCGCGCCCCGCCGGGGACCCGCTCCCCGTCTTTCTCGCGGACTACGGGGAGCGCTACCGGGAGCTCCGGCGCGAGGCGACGGAGGCGGAGTGGGCGCTCAACACCCGGATCGAGCCGGGGGACACGACCCGCGCCGCGGCCGCCCGCCGGGCCCGGCTCGCCGTGGCCCGGTTCGCGGGGAGCGCCGAGAACATCGCGACCGTTCGGGCCCATCTCGAGACCGGTGCACCGACGCCGCTCGAGCGACGCCAGCTCGAGGCCATGCTGCGTCTCGCGGCGGAGTCTCCCGCGGTGGCGGGCCCACTCCTCGAGCGGCGCGTGCGGCTCGAGACGTCACAGCTCGAGGTCCTGTTCGGGTTCGAGTATCGGCTCGCCGGCCGGCCGGTCTCGACCGCCGTGCTCGAAGGTATCCTGCGTGAGGAGACCGACCTCGACCGCCGCCGCGCCGCGTGGGAGGCATCGAAGGAGGTCGGGGCGGCGCTCCGGCCGGGCCTGCTCCCGCTCGCCGTGCTCCGGAACGGGTCGGTGCGGGCACTGGGGTACGACGACTACTTCGACTTCAAGGCCGCGGACTACGGCCTGGACCGCGCGGGCGTCCTCGGGCTCGCGGAATCGCTTCTCGCGGACCTGTGGCCCCTCTACCGGGAGCTCCACACGTGGGCCCGGTACACGCTCGCCGCACGATACGGGGCGGAGGTCCCGGCGCTCCTGCCGGCGCACTGGCTCCCGGACCGCTGGGGCCAGGACTGGAGCGCGCTGCTGGAGGGCGACGGGGCGGGCCTCGACTCCGCGCTCGCCGGCCGCGACCCGGCGTGGATCGTGGACGAGGCGGAGGGCTTCTACCGGAGCCTCGGGTTCGAGCCGCTCCCGTCCTCGTTCGGTCGCCGGTCCTCGCTGTATCCGCTTCCACCCGGAGCGCCGTACCGCAAGAACGACCACGCCTCGGCGTGGCACGTGGACCTCGAGCGCGACGTGCGCGCGCTCATGAGCGTCGAACCGGGCGCGCGCTGGTACGCGACGACGCACCACGAGTTGGGGCACCTGTACTACTACCTGGCCTACGGGCGGCCGGACGTGCCGGTGGTGCTGCGTCGGGGCGCGAATCGCGCGTTCCACGAGGCGATCGGGAGTCTCCTCGGGCTCGCGGCCACACAGGAGCGCTTCCTGCGCGGCCGCGGACTCCTCCCGGCCCGGGAGATCGGGGAGTCTCCCGGGTCGACGGCCGCGGAGGCGCCTGCGCAACTCCTCCGCGAGGCGCTTCGCTACGCGGTCTTCGTCCCCTGGTCCGCCGCCGTGATGACCCGGTACGAGAGCGAGCTGTACGGCGGTGAGCTCGACCCGGCCGCTCTCAACCGTCGCTGGTGGGACCTCGTGCGTCGCTACCAGGGAATCGTGCCGCCGCGCCCCCGGGGCGAGGAGCACGCCGACGCGGCCTCGAAGACGCACATCACCAACGACCCCGCCGAGTACTACGACTACGCGGTCTCGCAGGCGATCCTGTTCCAGCTCCACGAGCGCATCGCGCGCGACCTCCTCGGTCAGGACCCGCACGACACGGACTACTGGGGGCGTTCGGAGGTCGGGGACCTGCTGCGGACCGTCATGGAGCCGGGCGCGAGCCGGCCGTGGGAGCTCGTACTCGAGGAGGCGACCGGCGCGGCGCTGAACGGCGACGCCCTGGCGCGCTACTTCGAGCCGCTCGAGAGCTGGCTCCGCGAGCGGAACGCCAGTCGGACGGCCACGCTCCCCGTGCACCCCGACCGGTTCGACGACGGGGGATCCGCTGGCCGTTCGAGAAGGTGACCGCGCTCCGGCGTTCTCGCTCCCGTTTCGTCCCGGCGAGCGGGTCGACCTCGGCGAGCACCTGGGCTGGGACCGCATCGTGCTCCTCTTCTTTCCGCTCGCCTACAGCTCGGTGTGCACGACGGAGCTGTGCACGATCCGCGACCGCTGGGGGGAGTTCGCGGCGCTCGATACGCGTGTGTTCGGGATCTCGGTCGACAGCCCGTTCGTCACCGCCCGGTTCCGGCGCGACGAGCGCGTCCCCTTCCCCCTCCTCTCCGACTTCAACCGCGAGGCATCGCGCGCGTACGGCGTCCTGTACGACGACTTCTACGGCCTGGAGGGCGTGTCCAAACGGGCCGTGTTCGTGATCGGCACGGACGGCATCGTCCACATGGCGTGGGTCTCCGAGGACGCCGATGTGGAGCCCGACTACGACGCGATCCGGGAAGCGCTCCGAACCGCGCCCTGACGAGTCCGCCGGCGCTTCGTCGGGCGGCGAAACGCCGCCGCGCGTGGCACATCGCCAGCGGGCCGGCATGCCGTCCCACCACGGGCCCGGGGGTCAGGAGCGCCCGGCGCGCGGCCTCGCACCGCGACCGCCGTCTCCCGTGGGGGGTCCACCGGCGGATCGTCACCTCTCCGAACCCGTTTCCGGGAAAGAAGTTACGAGTGTCGGTCCGCGGCGGCCGTCCGTGGGACACCGTGCGGCCGTCGTCCGTCCGCCCGGCGTCTCCCGTGCCCGGGTCCCCGGTCCCGACGTCCCGGGTGACCCGCCGACCGGGCTGGCGCGGGGCTT
>Ga0299914_10001077_pt1 | contig 17491 bp, 10 predicted proteins | sample RVTome_10_FD_201361 | JGI IMG/M metagenome (GOLD analysis project Ga0299914, IMG submission 201361) | Soil microbial communities from uranium-contaminated site in the Upper Colorado River Basin, Wyoming, United States - RVT153D57 (version 2) ...
CGTGATCTCATGTTCGGAGAGGGCGGTATTCTCCCTGAGATAGTCGAGCGCCTGCTCGCGAGACCAGCCAAATGCATGGATACCCGTGTCGATCACCAGCCGGCAGGCGCGCCACATCTCATAGGTGAGGCGTCCGAAGTCCTCGTACGGCGTCTCATAAATGCCCATGACCGTGCCGAGCCACTCGGTGTAGAGCCCCCAGCCTTCGCCATAGCCTGAGAAATAAGTCTCCTTGCGGAAGTCCGGCCGGTCGGGTCCTTCGAGCGCCAGCGCGGCCTGGAAGCTATGGCCGGGTGTGCATTCGTGGAGCGCCAAGGCGGGCAGGGTATAGAGCGGGCGCGCGGGCAGGTTGTAGGTGTTGAACATGCAGTTCTGGAGGCCGCCGCGGCCGCCGGTATAGATCGGCGCCAGGGCTTCCGGGACAGGGACGATGCCGTGGCGGTAGCGCGGCAGCGTCCCGATCGTCTCGCCGAGCATTCCGTCCGCATTCTTCACCACATAGGCGGCGTAGGACAGCAACTCCCTGGGCGTCCTCGCGTAGAATTGCGGATCGGTTCGCAGGAAGTGGATGAACTCTTCGAACGTTCCCTGAAACTCCGCCCGCCTCATCGTGGCTTCCATCTCGCTCCTGATCCGCGTCACTTCGCGAAGGCCGATCTCGTGGATTTCGCGCGGCGTCAGGGTGAGCGTCGTGAACTTGTTGATCATGGCCTGATAATAGGCCTCGCCATCCGGCAGCTGCGAGGCACCGAGCGTGTCGCGCGCCTGGGTCATATATTCGTTGCGGATCATCTCCAGCAGTTCGGCATAAGCGGGGGCCGCCGCTTCCCGGATCGCCGCGGCGCCCTCGGCCTGCAAGCGGGCCCGCTCCGCATCGGGGATGTTGGACGGGATCTTCGTGAACGGCTCGTAAAGGGGGTTACTTTCGTCGGCCGCGAGATAGGGCTCGATCGTCAGGTCGCGCCCGATGACGGTGACTTTGGGGATGCTGAAACCGCGGGCGAGGCCGGCCCGCATGTTGGCGATATGCTCGTCGAAATAGCGCGGGATATCCCGGATGCGCCCGATATAGCGACGGTACTGCTCGGCAGTCTGGAATCCGCTCCGCGAGCCAACACCCGCCCAGAAGAAGGTGTCCGCATTGAACGGCGCCTCATAGGCCCTGTACCTGAGGTCGCTGACGAACCCTTCGATCGAAGCGCGGAAGACCGCGGCGTTGATTCTCTCTTCCGGCGAGAGATCAGCGGCAGGGATCGCCTCGAGCTGGGCAAGCACGTCCGTCCAGTAGGCCAGACGCCTCTGCTGCGACTCCGCGTCCACCCGCGGCAGATGATCGTCGAGCGATTCCGGCCCGGTGCCGGGAAGCCGCGCGAACTCCCTCAGGCGCCATTGCCACTCCGCATCATAGAGGTTCCGGAGGCGCTGATCGGCATTGCTCTCAGCAATCTGCTGTGCCTGCAGAGTCGATGCTGAAGCCATTGCCGCAGTGGCGGCGAGCGCCGAGAGAAAGAGGCGAAGGGGCAGGCTGAAGGGACGCATCGTCGATCTCCTATTGCTCATGTCGCATACCCAATCCGGTGCACACCAAACTTGATCAGAGGATGGCTGCACCGACCGTCGCTGCGGGCCGGATCGCCGGTCAAGGCGGTCAGGGAATCGGTCAGATGCCGGTCACCGGATGACCCCGCCCGGCCAGGCTGCGCGCCCGCCCGTAGAGGAAGTAGACGGCGACCCCGATCAGGTTCCACACCAGGAACCGCAGCAGCGTCAGCCCGGGAAGGCTGGCGATCAGATAGAGGCAGCCGAGGATCGCCAGCGTGCCAACGACATAAGGTGCCGGGCATTTGAACACGCGCGGCAGGTCCGGCCGGGTCCGGCGCAGGATCATCATGCATCCGCCGACGGCGATGAAGGCGAGCAGCGTGCCGGCATTGGCCAGCTCGGCAATCTCGTCGAGCCGGAAGAATCCGGCCACGCCGGCGACGAAGATACCGGTGACCGCCGTGATCAGGATCGGCGTCCCGGTCCGCGGTGAAACCCGGCTCAATCGCGCCGGAAGCAGCCCGTCGCGCGCCATCACGAAGAAGATCCGGCTCTGGCCGTACATCATCACCAGGATCACCGAGGGCAAGGCGACCAGGGCCGCCATCGCCACCGCCCAGGCGGCGAGCGGATGGTCGAGCGTGCGTAGCACCAGCGCCAGCGGCTCGGCGCTCTCCGCGATCAGCCGGTGGTTCAGCGCCCCGACCGCCGCAATCGCCACGAAGATGTAGATGAGCGTGCACAAGGCCATCGATCCGATGATGCCGATCTTCAGGTCGCGGCCGGGATTCTTCGCTTCCTCGGCCGAGGTCGCGACCGCGTCGAAGCCGTAAAAGGCGAAGAAGACGATCGCCGCCGCCGCCATCACGCCGCGCGTCGTGCCGTCCGCGTCGACCGTGCTGCCGAAGCCGTAGGGCATGAACGGCGTGAGGTTTTCCGAATTGAAGGCGGGGAGGGCGAGCAGGACGAAGACAGCCAGCGCCGAGAGCTTGATCGCCACCAGGACAATGTTGACCGTCGCGCTCTCCCGCGTTCCGGCGATGAGAAGCCCCGCCACCGCAAGCGCGACCAGGACGGCCGGCAGGTTGATGATGCCGCCGGCATGCGGTCCCGCCAGCAGCATCGCCGGCAGCTCCACGCCCGCCGACTGGAGCCAGCCGACCAGATAGGCCGCCCAGCCGACCGCGACCGCGCTGCATGCCACCGAATATTCGAGGATCAGGCTCCAGCCGACGATCCAGGCCAGGGTCTCGCCGACTACCGAATAGGTGTAGGTGTAGGCGCTCCCCGACGTCGGGATCAAAGTCGCCAGCTCGGCATAAGCGAGCGCCGCGCAGGCGCAGACCGCGCCGGCGATCAGAAAGGCGAGGATCACCGCCGGGCCCGCCCGGTCCGCCCCGACGCCGGTCAGCGTGTAGATCCCGGTCCCGACGATCGCGCCGACGCCGAGCGCGACGAGATGCGGCCAGCTCAGCGTCTTGCGCAGCCGGTGATGCTCGGCGAGCGTGTCCTCCGCGTCGATCGGCTTCAGCGGCCCCAGGATCGATCGTGCCATTATGCCCCTCCTTGGTTTCCGGTCTCCGCCGGTTGTTCTTTTTCGCGGCTGCTTTCCAGCTGCCGCCGAAGGTCGTCGAGCGTCTGCCGTATATGTTCCCTGGTCAGCGCCGCGACGGTGACGGCGTCGCCCGCCAGCCAGGCTTCGAGCATCGCCCTGTGCTCATGATTGGCGCGCTCATCGCGCCCGAGGGGCTCGAGATGCTTGCGGACGTAGCGCTCCGAAAGGACATTCAAGCGTGCCAGGATGTCGACGGTGATCGGCTGCCCGCACGGCCGGAACAACGCCATGTGAAAGGCCCTGTTCAGCGCGCCGACACTCGCATCATGTTCGTGGGTGACCCGGTCCAGCAGCTCCTGCGCCCGAATGGCCTCCGTCCGCTCTTCCGGGGTCATTCGCCCGGCCGCCAGCGCGACGGCTTCCGGCTCCAGGGCGAGGCGAAGGGCATAGACTTCCTCCGCTTCGGTCGTGGAGAGCGGGCGAACGAAGAAGCCGCGGTTCGCGCGCGACTGCAGCAGTCCTTCCTGCTCGAGCTTCGCCAGGGCCTCGCGCAGCGGAATCTTGCTGACGCCGAGCTCCGCCGCGAGCGCGTCCTGACGGATCGGCAGGTCGGGGGACACCGCTCCCGTCAACACCCGGTTGCGCACCACGTCGACGAGCCGGTCGCCGAGGTTCCGAACGACGATGGCGCTCATCGGCGGCCGGGGCCCGCCTTCCCCCAAGGATGGCGAACCGGAGGCCGCTCCGCCCCGCCGGGAGCCGGATCCATGTCGCTCAGACAACGGTGAATCCGGCCCAGAACGGATCCGCCCTGTCGATCCAGATCGAGTTGAAGCCGGTGCTCGTCGCCGATCCTTCGATCGAAGGTATGATTGCGGGCAGGCCGTCGAGCGTCGCGGCTTCCTCGATGCGCCCGATGAAGCGACTGCAGATATAGCTTTCGTGCACGAAAGAGTCGCCGACGGCCAGCCGGCCGGTCGCATGGAGGTGGGCCATGCGCGCCGACGTCCCCGTGCCGCAGGGACTCCGGTCGATGGCCCGCTCGCCATAGAAGACGGCATTTCGGCCATCGGCGCCTTCGCTCTTCGGGCGATCCGCCCAAAGGATATGGCTGACGCCCCGGATCGTCGGCTCGAGCGGGTGGACCGGTTCGTAGATCTGGCCGATGCGCGTGCGGATCTCCCGGCTAAGCTCTATCAGCCGCGCCGCGCCGAGCGCGTCGAGCCCGGAATAGGGGCCCTGGGGCTCGATGATCGCGTAGAAATTTCCGCCATAAGCGACATCGATCGACAGCGCGCCGAAACCGGGAACGTCGATCCGGATACCCGTCTTCGCGAGGTAGGCCGGAACGTTGCGAATCTTGACCGCGGAGACGCGGTCGCCCTCGGACCGGTATTCGATATCGATAAGCCCAGCGGGGACCTCAATTCGCAGCTGGCCCGGCACCCTCGGCTGGATCAACCCATTCTCCAGCCCGAAGGTGACGATTCCGATCGTGCCGTGCCCGCACATCGGCAGGCAGCCGCTCGTCTCTATGAACAGGATGCCGCCATCGACGTCCTCGCGCGTCGGCGGATAGAGGAAACCGCCGGACATCATGTCGTGGCCGCGAGGCTCGAAACAGAGTCCCGTGCGAATCCAGTCGAACCGTGCCAGGAAGTCCTGTCGCCTTTCCTCCATTGTCGCCCCCTTGAGGAGCGGAGCTCCCCCGGCAACGAGCCTGACGGGATTGCCGGCGGTATGTCCGTCAATGCAGAAAAAGGTTTGGCGCATTTCAGTCAGGCGGCATTCTTTATGAGCGTCGGCCTGGTTGCGGCAGCCTTTTCGACCATGGCGACGACGTCATCGCGTCTTTGCCCCTGGAGGGGAAGTCGCGGAAGTCGGACATGCTCGGTGCCTCGACCCATGATCTGCTCGGCCAGCTTGATGGATTGGACGAGGTCGTGCTCCGCGTCGAGGTGGAGAAGCGGCATGAACCAGCGATAGATCGCGCGGGCCCGATCGAAATCACCATCCCGGAAAGCTTTGACGAGCGCGACGGATTCCTGGGGGAAGGCGCTGGTGAGGCCGGAGATCCAGCCTGTGGCGCCGAGAAAGAGGCCTTCCAGCGCGACGTCGTCGAGGCCGGCCAAGAGGACGTACCGTTCGCCGTAGCGGTTGAAGAGATCGGTGAAGCGGCGGGGATCGGGGGCGCTCTCCTTGATCGCGACGACATTGCTGACCGGCACCAGCTTGTCGAGCGTCTCGAAGCCGATCGACACGCGATAGGCCGGCGGATTGTTGTAGAGCATGACCGGCAGCTGCGTGGCATCTGCGACCATCTTGAAATGAACGAAAAGCTCCTCGGGAGTGGGTACGTAGACCATGGCGGGGAGCACCATGAGCGCATGGATGCCGATCGCTTCGGCGTCGCGGGAATATTCGATCGCGCGGGCCGTGGTCAGCTCGGAGACACCGGCAACCAACGGCACGCGCGTACCCACGGCTTCGACTGCGGCCCTGAGGATTGTGTTCTTTTCCTCGGCGGTGAGCGAGTTGTTCTCCCCGCAGGTACCAAGGACAACGAGGCCATCGACGCCGTCATCCACGAGGGCGGTCAGGAGCTTCTGTGTGGCGCCGACATCGAGCGCGCCGTCTTGGGTGAACTGGGTGGTGGCGGCCGGGTAGACACCCGTCCACGCGGGAACATTTGAACTCACGAGAGAACCTCCGTTGGAAGAACCGATTCTTATAACGTATACGATCTGGATGCAAAGCCTAAAAGAAGGTGAATGGCGGAAAACCGGGCCGCTGCGAAGAGGCGGCAATAGCCCCTGACGTGCCCGCTTGACATCGATGCCTCGCGGTATATCGTATACCGTAGAATAAACTACACTGGGAGGGTCGTGAAATGTCCGAGCGACATATCGGTCGTCATGTTCGCCGTGCGTGCTACAACGCCAGCCTGCTCTGCAGTGTAGCGCTGCTCCTTCCTGCGCCCACGCAGGCGCAGGAGGCACCCGCTTCGGAAAGCGATCGAACGCTTGCTCAGGAACCCATTCCTGGCGACGTCACGCGGCCAACGGCTTCCGGAGACAGCGAAAACATCATCATCACCGGATCGCGCCTGATTCGGACGGATCTCTCGGCCCCGAGTCCGACGACGATCATCGGCGAAACGGATATCCGACTTTCGGGCAACGTGACGCTCGAAGGCACGCTCAACGAATTCCCCCAGCTCGCATCAGGCAACACGTCCAGCGTCAACAATGGCGGCGGCTCCGGCGTCCTGACCGCGAACCTGCGCGGCCTGGGCGCCACGCGCACGCTAGTGCTTGCCAATGGCCGACGCTTCATACCCGCCAATTCCGACGGCCAGGTGGACCTCGCAACGATCCCCGACGCCCTGGTCGAGCGGGTCGAGATCATCACGGGCGGCGCCTCGGCCGTCTACGGCTCCGACGCGGTCGCCGGCGCGGTGAACTTCATCCTCCGGCGCGACTTCCAAGGTCTGGAAGTCAGCTATCTCTACGGCCAGACGTTCCGCGACGACGGCGCATCGCACAAGATCGATGCGACCTTCGGTGCGAATCTCGACGACGGCCGCGGCAACGTCGTCTTCTCCGCTTCCTATACGAAACGCGATCCGGTCTTCCAGGCGGATCGGGGCTTTGCCCAGGTTCCTCTCGACACGGTGAACGGACAGCTGGTGCCGGGCGGGTCCGGCAACGTGCCGGGAACCCGCATCGGCCTCAGCCGATCGCAGCTCGACTCGCTTGTGGGCGTCAACCTCACGCCGGACGGGCCGTGCTCCAACCTCACCAGCATCCAGTTCCGCGAGAACGGCGTCCCTCGCGCTTATTGTACGCCGGAGAATGCCTATAATTACGGGCCGTTCAACTATCTGTTGCGGCCTCTCGAACGCTTCCAGGCATCGGCGCTTGCGCGCTACGAAATCACCGATCGAATCGAGGCGTTCGTCGAAGCCTTCTTCGTCAATTCGCGCAACAACACGACGCTGGCGCCGGAGTCCTTCGTGCCGCTGACGCCGGGCGCGGCGTCATCAACCCTGCTCGTGCCCAATTATGCGACCAACCCGATCCTTCCCGACGCGACGCGCCAATTCTTCATTAACAATCAGGCGCTGTTCGATCCCGACGGCGACGGCACCGCAGCCATCGTGGGGGCCGCGCGCCGGGCAGACGAGCTCGGTACGCGCAACAGCTTCTACGAGCGCAATTCGTTCAACCTCACCGGCGGCCTGCGCGGCAGTCTCGGCCACGGTGCCAGTGACTGGCGCTGGGAGGCCTTCTACCAGTTCCAACGCAACCGCAGCGATACCCGACAAGAGAATTTCATCTCGTTGACGCGCCTGAGCCAGGGCCTCAACTCGGTCGTCAACGCCCAGGGACAAGTCGTGTGCAGGGATCCGACACGCGGCTGCGTGCCGGTGAACATCTTCGGCTTCGGCTCGATCACTCCCGAAGCCGGCGCCTTTCTCACCCCGCCGCGCGTCAGCGACGACGAGTTCGAGCGCCAGGTCGCCAGCGCCTCGCTCAGCGGCGCCCTTTTCGACCTGCCGGCGGGACCGGTCTCGGTCGCGGTGGGCGCGGAGTATCGCGAGGATAGCTATCGCTTCGACCCCAGCCCCCAGGATCTGGCGGGTGAATACGGACCTGGCTCGCAGAGCCGGATTCGCGGCGGCTTCGATGTCGCCGAGATATTCGGTGAACTCCGCATTCCCATCCTCTCGGATCGCCCGCTGCTCGACACCGTCGCCATCGAGGGCGCCGCCCGTTATTCCGATTATGGCGGGGACAATGCCACCGTCGGCGGCGTGTTCACCTGGAAGGTCGGCGGCGAATATGCGCCGTTCGACTGGATCCGCTTCCGCTCGGCCTTCAACCGCGCCATCCGCGCACCCACGCTGAACGAGCTGAGGGCGCCGATCACGCGCGGCTTCAGTTCGGGAACCGATCCCTGCTCGCGCTCGAACAATCCGACCGCAGCCCAGAAGGCGCTTTGCGTCATTCAGGGTATCCCGCAGGCGGACATCGACGATTACGAGCAGTCCTCGCTCGGCCAGACCGTCCAGAGCGGCGGCAATCCGAACCTCAGGGAGGAACAGTCGGATACGCTTACGATCGGTGCCGTCATCTCGCCGCCCTTCCTGGACCGCCTGAACATCACCGTCGACTATTTCCGGATCAAGGTCGATGGCGCGATCGCATCGATCAACCTCAACCAGACGCTGACCGACTGCTTCACCAACCTCGATCCGAATTCGCCCACGTGCCAGGCGATCACCCGCCTTCCCAACGGGCAGATCGACTTTGTCTCGACGCAGCTCAACAATATCGGCGCCATCAACGTCGAGGGCCTCGACGTCCAGGCAGACTATCGGATGCCGCTCGGCGGCTTTTTCCGGATTGGGGGCAACGAGGCCAATCTGACGCTGCAGGCCATCGCAAGCTGGCTGTTCGAGCGCTCGACGCAGGTGATCACCAATCAGGCACCGGTCGACTGCGCAGGCCGGTTCGGCAATGGCTGTATCGGCACCGGAACGTTCGGCCTGCCCGACTTCAAGCTGAACCTCAGCAGCATCTACGAAAGCGGCCCGCTCACGTTCAGGCTCCAGGGGCGCATGATCGGCGAGTTCAATCTCTACCCCGGCGCCACGGCAGCCGTGCAGCGGGCCTCACCCGAATGGTATCTCGATGCTGCGGCGACGGTCCGTCTGCGCGAGCATTTCGAGCTGTTCGGCGGCATCGACAATCTGTTCGACAACAAGCCGCCGATCCTCGGCACGGCCCTGGCCGGCGACGCCAATACCGACCCGTCGCTCTGGGACGTCATCGGCCGCCGCTTCTTCATCGGAGCACGCGCGCGCTTCTGACATCGAGCTCCCGTTGCCGAATGCCTCTTCATCCCTGAGGCTGACCCTCGCGAACTGCGGGAATAGGAAAGGAGATCGGGACATGAAGATACGTGCCCTGTTGGCGCTGACTTTTGTCTGCCTTCCCGGCGGAGCCATCGCCGCACAGTCGGAGGCAGCAGCTCCCGCCCAGTCGGCGGCGGATCAGTTCCGGTCGATCTGGGAAGCGGAATGGGCCTGGCGGGTGAACGAGCTGGCGCTCGGAACGCAGGGCACGCGCGGTCCGGGCACCAATCGGCTCCCGGATGTGACGCCTGCCGCCCAGGCACGGCGGCTGAACTACTGGCGGGAGACGCTGGCCGCGCTCGATGCCGTCGACCCGTCGCAACTGACCGCGGAGGACCGGATCAACCACGCGGTGCTGCGGACCAGCCTGCAAAGGTTCGTTCACGAGCTCGAGGCGCGCGACTATGAGATGCCGTTCGCCAGCGGCGCGTCCTTCTGGGCTCAGCTCGCGCCGCGCGCCGGCTTCCGCAATGCGCAGGAATATCGCGACTACATTGCCCGCATGCGCGATATTCCGCGATATTTCGATGAGCAGATCGCGAACATGCGCGCGGGACAGGAGCGCGGGTTCACGCCGCCGCGCGTGACCATTACCGGCCGCGAGCGCACGATCGAACCCTTCGCCAATCCCGATCCGGCGGCGAATCCCTTCTTCAACGCCTTCGCCCAGATGCCGGCGAGCATTTCCGAAGCCGAGCAAGCCGCGCTTCGGGGAGAGGCGAGGATAGTGATCGCCGAGATCGTCGCCCCTGCTTATGCGAGGCTGCTCCCGTTCATTCGCGACGAATATATTCCCGGCGCCCGCACCACCCTCGCCGCCGAGGCCCTCCCCGGCGGCGAAGACTATTATGCGACGCTGGTGCGGGACCATACGACGTTGGACCTGACGCCTGTGCAGATTCACGAAATCGGCCGCGGAGAAGTGGCACGGATTCGCGCCGAGATGGAAGAGGTGATGCGAAGGTCCGGCTGGACGGGCGATTTCGCCGGCTTCCTCAATTTCCTGAAGACCGATCCGCAGTTCGTCGCCGAGACGCCCTACGAGCTCATCGCGCGCGCCACCTTTCTCATCAACAGGGTGAACGGGAAGCTCGACGAGACGATCGGCCTGCTGCCGCGCCACCGGTTCACCATCCTGCCCACCCCGGCGTCGATCGCGCCGTTCGGCACCGGCGGCAATGGCGGCCTCGACAGCTGCGTATTCAACACCTTCAATCTGCCGGCGCGCAAGCTCTACACTCTGCCCGCGCTTGCCGTTCACGAATGCGCGCCGGGACATAGCTTTCAGGCCGCCCTCGCGCTGGAGGGCCCGGACCGGCCCGCATTCCGCCGCTCGACCTCCTTCAACGGCTATAGCGAGGGCTGGGGCCTCTACACCGAATGGCTCGGCATCGGCATGGGCATGTACGAGACGCCCTATGAGGATTTCGGCCGTCTCACCTACGAGATGTGGCGCGCCTGTCGGCTGGTGATCGACACCGGCATCCATCATTTCGGCTGGAGCCGCGAACAGGCGATCGACTATCTTGCGAGCAACACGGCGCTCGCCGACCATGAGGTCGAGACCGAGATCGACCGGTACATCAGCAACCCCGGACAGGCGCTCGCCTACAAAGTCGGCGAGATGCTGATCCGCCGCAAGCGCGCCGAGGCCGAGGCGAGGCTCGGCGACAGGTTCGATCAGCGCTGGTTCCACGACGTGATCCTCGATCTCGGCGCGGTGCCTCTGCCCGTGCTCGAGGCGCAGATCGACCTGTGGATCGCCGGCGGCGGCGGGAATCCGCATGCTCCCGCCGACACCGCTTCACCATGAGCGCAGCTTCAAACCGGATATCAGCGTGAAGGGGACAATTGCCGCCTCAGATCTTCAAGCGTCTGCGCGATGTGGCTTCTCATCAGCCTTTCCACGGATTTCGCGTCGCGCGCCAGCCAGGCCTGGAGAAGCTTGAGATGCTCTTCATTGGCCCGTTCATCGCGGCCGAGCGGTTCCAGATGCTTGCGGACATAGCGTTCGGACAGGACGTGCAGACGCTCCAGGATGTTGATCGTCACGGCCTGGCGCGAAGGTCGGAGCAAGGCGAGGTGGAAGGCCCGGTTGAAGGCTCCGACGCCTTCACCATGGGCGTTCGTGACCCGGTCCAGTGTCTCGAGCGTGTCGCTCGCCAGCTTGCGCTCCTCGTCGGTCGCGGATTGGGCTGCCAGCGCAGCCGTTGCCGGCTCGAGCTTGAGGCGCAGCGCATAGACCTCCTCCGCTTCGTCGGTCGAAAGCGAACGCACGAAATAGCCGCGGTTCGCCTTCGACCGCAGCAGGCCCTCCTGCTCCAGCCGCGCAAAAGCTTCGCGCAACGGGATCTTGCTGACGCCCAGCTCTGCGGCCAGCGCGTCCTGCCGAATGGGCAGGTCGCTCGGCACCTCTCCCGTCAGAATTCGCTCTCGAATCACTTCGACGAGCTGTTCGGACAGGTTCCGGACAAGCAGGCTCATCGCAGTCATCCAATGTATCGGCGCATAGCGACCCTCCTCATAGTGGAAAATCCCTGCAGCGAAAGCGCAACCGCTTCTTCGCTCTTCGGTAGCGGCCCGAAAGTCTCGGATGGCGGACCTTCGAGGGGAGGGGCGTCCCTTGCGTCCGGACAGGCGCCTTGCCAACAAGGGAACCCGACCCTGGACGAGGACCCTTCGGAATGACGCGCGGTATCGGGGGTTCGACTTATGCGACGGAGCTTGCCGAGCTGGCCCCCTGGCCGGACCCGGCGCCACCGATCGGGCGCGACGAGCTGGCGGTCCGCCTCGAAAAGGCCCGCCACCTCCTCGCCGAGGCCGGTGCCGACGCGCTGCTGGTTCGCGCGGGGCCGAGCCTGCGCTATTTCGCCGGGGTGACCTGGGGAGCCTCCGAAAGGCTGGTCGCCATGCTCATCGGTCGGCGGGGACCCCCGATCGTCTTCTGTCCGGCCCTCGAGCTCGGCTCGCTCCAGGCGGAGCTCCAGGTCGAGGCCGACGTCCGGCTTTGGGAAGAGGATGAAAGTCCTTTCGCGCTGGTGGCCTCGGCTGCGACGGAACGCTCGATAGCGAGCCTGGCGGTGGATCCCGACATGGCTTTTGCGCTCGTGGAGGAAATCCGGAAGGCCGCGCCCTCGCTCCAGCTCATCAGCGGCACGGCGATCGTCAACGGCTGCCGGATGTACAAATCCCCGTCCGAACTGGCCCTGATGCGACAGGCGAAGCAGATGACCCTGGAGGTCCACCGGCGAACGGCCAGGATCCTGCGCGAGGGCATCGGCACGACCGAGGTCCGGGCGTTCGTCGACGAGGCGCACCGTGCCCTGGGCGCTGCCGGCAGCAGCTTCTGCATGGTGCAGTTCGGCCGTTCGACGGCCTATCCGCATGGGCTGCCCGGCGAGTTCCGGCTCCGCGAGGGCGATCTCGTCCTGATCGACACCGGCTGTACCGTCCAAGGCTATCACAGCGACATTACCCGCACCTACGTGTTCGGCGCGCCGGATGGCGAGCAGCGGTGGTATTGGGAGATCGAGAGGACCGCCCAGCAGGCCGCCTTCGAAGCCGCTCGTCCCGGAGTCCCCTGCGAGGCGGTGGACGCAGCGGCGCGGCGCGTGCTGGAAGCCGCCGGGCTCGGGCCCGACTACAAGCTTCCGGGCTTGCCGCACCGCACCGGGCACGGCATCGGCCTCGCCATTCACGAACCCGCTTATCTTGTCCGGGGCGACCGCACGCCGTTGGCCCCCGGGATGTGCTTTTCGAACGAACCGATGATCGTCGTTCCGGAGCGGTTCGGAATCCGGCTGGAGGACCATTTTCACGTGACCGACGAAGGCGCTGCCTGGTTCACCGATCCCTCGCCGTCGATCGACGCGCCGTTCGGATAGTTCGAGCCTGGCCGCCGGAGGAGCGAATCCATGCGCATCAAGAGATCCATCTCGGTCGTCGGATGCCACGCCGGCGGCGAGGTGGGCGACGTCATCGTCGGCGGCGTGCTTCCCCCGGCCGGCGAGACGATGTTCGAGAAGATGCGCGTCATGGAGCGGGACCACGACCATGTCCGCCGGCTCCTGCTGTGCGAGCCGCGCGGCAGCGTGATCAGGCATGTGAACCTGATCGTTCCTTCGACGCGCAGCGATTGCGACGTTGGTGTCATCGTGATGGAGCCGACCGAATATGTGCCCATGTCCGGCTCGAACACGATCTGCGCGGTCACGGTGATGCTCGAGACCGGAATCCTGCCGATGCGGGAGCCGACCACGACCGTCCGCCTCGACATGCCGGGAGGCCCCGTGCGCGCGACGGCCTCATGCCGGGACGGCCGGTGCGAGTGGGTCGAATTCGAGAACGTTCCGAGCTTCGTCGCGATGCTCGATGCCCCGATCGAGGTTCCGGGCATCGGCAGCATCCGGGTCGACATCGCTTATGGCGGCATGTTCTTCGCGATCGCCGACGCGGACGCGCTCGGCCTGAAGCTGGTGCCCGAGGAAGCGCGGAGGATATCCGAGCTCGGCGAGCAAATCCGTCTCGCGGCGCGCGAGCAGCTCGAGGTCGTCCATCCGGAGAGTTCAGAAATACGCGGCGTCAGCATCGTCCAGTTCGCTTCCCGCTTCAAAGGCGTCGGCCGGGTGACCCGCAACAATTGCGTCGTCGCGCCCGGTCGCCTCGACCGGAGCCCGACCGGAACCGGCACTTCGGCCCGCATGGCGGTGCTCGCGGCGCGGGGCGAGATGAAGGTCGGCGACGCGATGATCCATGCCTCGATCCTCGGGGCGGAATTCCGCGGCGAGATCGTCGCGAAGACCCAGGTCGGCGGGATTCCCGCGATCGTGCCCTCGATCCGCGGCAGCGCCTGGATCACCGGTTTTCATACCTATGTCGTCGACCCGGACGACCCGTGGCCGGAGGGCTATGCGATGACCGACACCTGGGGCGTCAGCGGGGCGCTCGGCCAGTAGTTCCGCCTGCAGGCCTATGGGGATGCAGTGAGGTGATATTGACTTGTATACGGTATAATATAGAAGGAGAGACGGCATTGAAAGGGATCGAACCTTCCGGGATGGCAAGATGGCTTGGCTGAGCACGCGTCGCACTTTCCTGCTGAGCGGGGCCGCGGCCATCCTGACTCCCGCATTCGTTCCGGGCTCTTTGCAGGCGGCCAATCCTCGCCGCCCACTGCCTGCGACGGCTCGGCCGTTTCCGCTCGCCGCGGTTCGGCTGGGGCCGTCGCTTTTTTTGCAGGCGATCGAAGCGAATCGCGCCTATCTCCATCGCCTGGAGCCCGACCGGCTGCTGCATAATTTCCGCACCGGCGCCGGCCTCGAGCCGAAAGGCGAGGTCTATGGCGGCTGGGAAAGCGACACGATCGCCGGCCACACGCTCGGCCACTATCTCACCGCCGCGTCGCTCATGCATGCGCAGACCGGCGACGCCGAATGCCGGCGGCGGGTCGATTATATCGTCGACGAGCTCGCCGCCGTCCAGGCGGCCCATGGCGACGGCTATGTCGCCGGCTTCACGCGAAAGCGCGGCGACATCGTCGAGGACGGCAAGACGATCTTCGCCGAGCTCATGCGCGGCGACATCCGCTCGGCCGGCTTCGACCTCAACGGTTGCTGGGTTCCCTTCTACAATTGGCACAAATTGTTCGCCGGGCTCTTCGACGCCCAGGCGCTGTGCGGCAACGAGAGGGCCGTCGCCGTCGCCGAGGGGCTGGGCGCCTATATCGACCGCGTCTTCGCGGCGCTGGACGACGAGCAGGTCCAGCGGGTGCTCGACTGCGAGCATGGCGGGATCAACGAAAGCTTTGCGGAGCTCCATGTCCGCACCGGAGACGCGCGCTGGCTGCGGCTCGCCGAGCGGCTCCGCCACAGGCGGATCCTCGATCCGCTCACCGCCGGCGAGGACGTGCTGCCGTGGATCCACGCCAACACCCAGATCCCGAAGCTGATCGGGCTGGCGCGCCTGCACGAGATCACCGGAAGACCCGCCCACGCCGACGCGGCGCGCTTCTTCTGGGACACCGTCACCCGCGATTACACCTACGTCATCGGCGGCAACGCCGATCGCGAATATTTCCCCGAGCCCCGGACGATCTCCAGGCACATCACCGAGCAGACCTGCGAGAGCTGCAACACCTACAACATGCTCAAGCTCACCCGGCACCTCTACGGCTGGCGGCCCGAGGCGCGGCTGTTCGATTATTACGAGCGGGCGCATCTCAACCATATCCTGGCGCAGCAGGACCCGGAGACGGGCATGTTCGCCTATATGGTCCCTTTGATGTCGGGCTCGCACCGGACCTTCTCCAGCCCGTTCGACGATTTCTGGTGCTGCGTCGGCAGCGGGATGGAGAGCCACGCCAAGCATGGCGAATCGATCTACTGGCAGGGCGACGACACACTCATCGTCAACCTGTTCATCCCGTCGCAGCTCGAGTGGCGCGAGCGGGGGGCGGTGATCAGCCTCGACACGGACTATCCCTACGGGGAGGAGGTGAACCTCTCGATCGCCTCGATCGGCCAGCCATCGAGCTTCGCCGTGGCGATGCGGATTCCGGGCTGGTGCGAAGGCGCGTCCCTGACGGTGAACGGCCAAGCGCATCCGGCCGAAGCGTCGGACGGCTATGCGATCGTCCGGCGGACCTGGGCGCGAGGGGACCGGATCACGCTTTCGCTGCCGATGCAGCTGCGGTCGGAGGCGAGCGTGGACGATCCGTCGACGATCGCCTTTCTCCACGGTCCGGTCGTGCTCGCCGCCGATTTGGGTCCGGCTGACCAGCCTTATGCGGGCAGTGCTCCGGCGCTGGTCGGGACCGACATCCTCGCCGGCTTCGCCGCTGCCGCACCGGCGCGCAAGCGTTTCGTCACCGACGGTATCGGACGGCCGCAGGATCTTCGTTTCGCGCCGTTCCTCGAGCAGCGCGACCGCCGCACGGCGGTCTACTTCCGCCGCTTCACGCAAGCCGAATGGACGGTGGAGCAGGCGGCCTTCGCTGCCGAGCAGGCCCGGCTCCGGGATCTCGAGGCGAGGTCGGTCGACGTCATGCACCTCGGCGAGATGCAGCCCGAGCGCGACCATGCGCTTGCGTCCCGCAATTCCTATCCGGTGACCTATCGCGGCCGCCACGGCCGGGACGCGCGGGGCGAAGGGGAGCCCGGATTCTTCGAGTTCCGGATGCGGGTGCGGCCGGGACCGCTCATGCTCCAGGCCACCTATTGGGGCGAGGAGCGCAACAAGCTGTTCCACATCCTGATCGACGGCACCCGGATCGCGACGCAGGCGCTGCAGCGCGAGCGGCCCGGCGCGTTCTTCACGATCGACTATCCGATCCCCGAGGCGCTGACCCGGGGCAAGGAACAGGTCATGGTCCGCTTCGAGCCGGCCGAGGGACTGAACCGCGCCGGACCGGTATTCGGCGTGAGGATCTTCACGCCGCGCGTCGAGACGATTTGAAGTCTCGGCTCCGAGTCCATCGCCGCCGACGGTGCGCCGATGGCGATCGAAGCGGTGGACCTGACGCGCTGACGCCGCGCGGGATCACCGGATGCGGAAATCAGAACCGCTTGCGGAAGCGCTCCAAATCGAATGCGGTCAGGTCGATCGGGGGGTCCTGCCCGGTGGCGAGCGCGCCGATTGCTTCGCCGGTGATCGCCGCCAGCGTCAGCCCGAGATGCTGGTGTCCGAAGGCGTAGAAGAGATTGCCGGCGATTTCGGATCGGCCGATCGCCGGCAGATAATCGGGGAAAGTGGGGCGCGCGCCCATCCATTTGGTGACGGGCTCCGGGAGCCTTATGCCGAGCTCGGCCGCATGCCGGCGCAGCCGATCCCATTTCCGCCGATCCGGAGCGCTTTCCGGGCGAGCGAATTCGACGAAGCTGGCGATCCTGAGGCCCGACGTGAAGCGGGTCGCGATCATCGAGCGATCCTCGAAGACGATTGGCGGGACGTCGACCGGCCAGTCGGTGGAAGCGGACTGGAGATGGTATCCGCGCTCGGCGATGATCGGGACCTTGTAGCCGAGCGGCCGAAGCAACCGGCCCGACCCGATCCCGGCGGCAATTACGACCACTTCAGGCGAGAGCGTCTCGCCGGAGTCGAGCCGCACCGATACCCGATGGCCCTCGAGCGCGAGCGTGCGGACTCCGGCGCAGACCTGCCTGCCGCCCGATCGCTCCAGGCCGGCGTCGAGGGCGGCGGCGAGCCGATCGAGATCGGCAATGTGGCCGGTGCCGAGGAAGCGGATCGCCCCGGCCGGGGGCCGGCCCGTGAGGGAGGCCAGCATGTCCAGCTCTTCCGGGCCGGCGTCCCTGAAGGCGGCCGTGCCGGTATCCGTCGCCTGCCAATGAGCGCGCCCCTTCCTGCAGGCTTCCGCCGTCTGCCAGACGATGAAGTGACCCTCCTCGACCAGCAGGTCCGGAGCCGCTGCCGAGGCGAGCAGCCGCCGCCACGCGCCCATCGCCTCAGCCATGGCGCCG
>Ga0299914_10001078_pt1 | contig 17463 bp, 15 predicted proteins | sample RVTome_10_FD_201361 | JGI IMG/M metagenome (GOLD analysis project Ga0299914, IMG submission 201361) | Soil microbial communities from uranium-contaminated site in the Upper Colorado River Basin, Wyoming, United States - RVT153D57 (version 2) ...
AAACCAGCTTGCCAATCTCCCGCCCCATCAAAACATCCGCTTTGTGAAACATTTCCAGAACGGCCGCTTCGGTTTCCTCCTGGAAGCGGACAACCCAACCCAAAGCGGTCTCTACATCATGGAATCTTCCACCGTCCAGCCGGAACGGATCAACGGCCTGCCCTATAACCAGACCAGGGTCATTTGGCAGCCCACCGGCAGCGGCGCAATTGTTGAACAACGGGACGCTGTGGGCAATTTCCTCTACACCCCCGCCGGTGGCAACCTCTACTATGATCTCCAACCGGCCTTCGGCCCCAACGCTAACGCTTTTTTCTGGCGGCCGTAATACCCAGAGGTGCATTGCACTGCCCGCCAATACCCCCGTCAACCAAAACCTTTAGGGCAGTGCAATGCACTCTTTCCAACGGTATTAGGACTCGAATTCGGAACGGCCGGGTTTATTGGTTTCCCAACGGCCGACCGGCTCCCCCACCAGTTCAAATATAATCCGAACAGTCTGACGGCCGTCCCTTTTTCCGACGATCAATCATCACGGAGGTTACATACCACAGGGGAACGAGTATAGTTGTAATAATAATCGCTCCGTCCTCCGAACCGTCCGACAAAACGGCCGTCAGCAAAATGGCTACTGCAAACAATATCGAGTGTTTCATCATCATATTCATCCTTTACTCAATCAACCAGCGGTGTCCGGGTCAGCGAGCTGACACTACCGCCATCAACTTAATCAACTTAATCAACCCAATCACAAATCACCAATCACCAATCACCAACGGCCGTCCTATACCTCCACCTCCGGAGCCAACAGCGTTTTCCGCATTGCCTCCAACTCTCGCTGTTTCGGGATATACAACTTATTGATTTCCCAGCGCGTTCCAAAGTAGCCGACCGGAACCAATACCAGTAAGACACCCAAAGCCCAAATCAGCTTGCCGGTAAGGAAGAAGTTTACCGAAACCACCAGCGCCAGCGGCAGCAAATACCACCACGCGATTGACCTGGCCTGCCGAATATGGTAATCAATCTGCCACAGCGCCTTGTCCAGTTCACCCACTATTGTTTCTTCAAAACGCACCTCGACTCTTCGCCGCCACAACCGACGGATAACGGCAAAAACTGCGTAAGAGAGATATACGGCCGCTATGACAAATTGAAAGGTCGAGCCATCTCCCATAATGGCATCTACCATCAAGAGACCCCCGGCAACCAGATTACCCAACACCATCATCCCTTCAAAAAAGGTCAGTAAATGATTAACAGAGCCGCTCTTGCGCCGGATCTGTTTGTGTAGAGCCGCTTCGTTAATGGCGAATAACTTTTCATTATTTTGACTGTTCCAGATAACTTGCATTTCTTCAAACTCCATTTTGATCATTCTCCACTGTCAGTGAACGGTGAACGGTGAACAGAGAACAGTAAGTAGTGAACGGTTCACTGTTTACAGCCAACTGTTTACTGCCAACTGCCAATTGTTCACTGTCATGTCAAAATTAACTCTCGTGACTTCCAGGTAAGGTGCTGCTTGATGCGGTGGATTTTCACGCCGACGTTGCTCTCGGAGATGCCGAGTATTTCGGCAATTTCCCGGTATTTGAAACCTTCCAGCAGCAGCAAGCAGACGGAGCGGTCGAGGGGATCGAGTTGGGCAATTTGTTCATAGAGCCAGTTGAGACGGCCGTCCTCCACCCGCTCTTTCATTACCAACGTTCGTTCCACATTGGCCAGAGACTGCGTTTCCGGCCGTTTTTTCTCTGACCGCACCCAGACATAAGCTGAATATAGGGCCACCCGGTAAATCCAGGTCGAAGCCTTCGACTCACCGCGAAAGTCGGGAATAGATTTCCATAACTGGAGCGAGATTTCCTGAAACAAATCATCCTGATCATTGGGCGTGAAGGAATAAGCGCGGACAATCTTAAACAAGATGCCTTTATGCTCACTCAGCCAGTTATCGAATATTCGTTTCTGTTCTATCTCATCCATTCCATTTTCCTGATCGGCCGTTCTACTATAAATAGTAACAAAACCACCCCGTTTTATTACAAATTGCCCAAAATGGATGAAATCAAACAAAAAGAGGCCCCATCTTCCCCAAAGATGGAACCCCTTCAACAACCTTTGCCACTTGCACCTTGCCTCTTGCCCCCAAGACCATACGTTTTACGTTTTCCGCACTACCCCGCAACCGCCGCCGCCGCGCCCTCCATCACATTCGCCAACATCATATAAGCGGCCGTCCATGCTTCTTCCGTTTCCACTGTAAAAGCATCGCCCAACCCCTGGCCCAAGGTCCAGAGCAGGGCTTCGCCCACAATGTCATAATGTTCCGGCTGCACGCCATAGGCGACATGCTTGCGGCCTAGATGTTGGACGGCCGGAATGATCTTCTCCGGCTGGTTCAGTCCGCTGACGGCCAGGGCCAGCGTCGCCATCAGTTTGCGGCCCTGCTCGGTCATGTCGCCGTGAAACATCGGCCGTAAGGAAGGGTCTAAGGTGAACAGCCGGTCATAAAACAAAGCGGCCGCCTGTTCCGCAATCGGCGCAACCATATTAAACGTGTCCTGTACCAGATTAATTTGTTGGGGGGTCATCATCTTTCTCCTGTTATTATGAATAATTGCCGCCAGAATAACAGACAAACGTTCCCAAATCGTCACCAGATATAAAAGTGCCAGGCACTTCGCATGGCTGCAAGGATTCCCAGCAACTAGCCAAGTGCCTGGCACTTTTGCAATGGACTAAAAGCCTATTTATCTGGCTGGTCTACTACGATAAGCTCAGACATACGGCATAGACTTTGTCCATGCCGGACTGAGCAAGAGCAAAAATAAATATCTGAAATAGAGAAATGACACTTCGCCGTAAAACCTTTTTCGTAATTAGCGCCGCCCTGGCAGGATTCGTCCTGCTCCTTTATGGGGCCTCACGCCTAATTTTACTTGACAGCTACCACCAACTGGAAGCAAACGCCGTAATTGCCGACACAGAACGGATAGCCAAAACTATCGCCGACAACCTGGACCAGTTGGGCCGCACGACTATAGATTGGGCGCATTGGGATGATACCTACGAGTTTGTGCGGGGGGAATATGACGATTACGTCAGTGATAACCTCGGTGATGAGGTGCTGGTAAACCTGGGGCTGAACTTCATGATTTACCAGGACAACGACGGCCGCATTGTGTTCAGCAAATTCGTTGACCTGGAGGAAGCGGTAGAGACCCCGCCCTCCTTTGCACTGGAGACAGATATACTCCAGGCCCTGGCCCCCGACCCGCAGAATCTACTCGGCGGCACAACGGGCATTTTTAAGGTTGACGGCCGGCCGTTGCTGGTTGCTTCGCGTCATATCCTGAACAGCCAGAGCGAAGGGCCAAGCGAGGGAACCCTGATTTTTGGCGCATACTTGAATGAGGTCAGGGTTGCTGCGTTGGAAGAGACGCTGAACAGCAATTTTAACCTTTACGATATAGATGACCCTGCCTTGCCCCCGGCGTGGCAAACGATTGCCGCTTCGCTTGGCGCTTCGACTGAGGTTGAAGTGCAGCCGGTAAGTGAGGAGAGTGTATCCGGCTACCGGATTCTGACGGATGTATCGGGTCGGCCGTCTTACCTGCTGAAGGTTGATCTGCCCCGAACGCTGTACCAGCAAGGATTAACCACGCTTCAATATTTCCTTGCCAACCTGATCCTGTTCGGCCTGGCCGTTATTGTGGTCACGCTGCTTCTTATGAACCGGATAGTGCTGGGCCGCCTGGGAGGTCTCCATGCGGGGGTCATGCGTATTCGCGGAACGGGTGATCTGTCGCTATCGGTGGAGGCGGCCGGCACAGATGAGATCGCCGGTCTCGGCCGAGTGCTGAACGATCTGTTTAGCGAAGTTGAACAGTCGCGGGAACAACTGCGGCGCTTTAACCTGGAGTTGGAACGGCGAGTCGAAGAGCGGACAGAAGACTTAGCCAGGGTTAACCGCACCTTGCAGGAAGAGGTGATTGAGCGCGAGCAGGCTCAAGTGCAACTTGCGGCCGCCCGCGACCAGGCAATGGAGGCGTTACGGTTAAAGGCTCAGATATTAGCCAACGTCAGCCATGATGTTCGCACGCCGCTGAATGTGATAATCCTGCGCTGTGAAATGTTGAAACATGAGCAAGGGGTATTTCTTGAGCCGAAACAAAAGAAGCTCTTGGATACGATCCTCTTTAGCGCCCTGGAACTGCTCCATTTCTTCAATAACTTGCTGGAGCAAAGCCAGACTCAGGATAACACCCTGAAAATCAAGCATAAACCTTTCCCACTACAGGAATTGACGCGGGATATTGAGATACTGATGCAGCCTCTAGCGGAAAAGAAGGGCTTGGGGTGGCATGTTGAAGTTGACCCGGAGTTGCCCGCATTAATAATCGGCGATCAAGCGCGGCTGAAGCAGGTTCTTGGCAACCTGGTAGATAATGCTATCAAGTTCACGGAGGTCGGTGAGATTGCGGTGCGGTTGGAACGGCGAGATGTTGAGGAGTGGGCTATGATTGTGAGCGACACCGGCCCAGGCATTGCCGAAGAAGATAGGAATCTTATTTTTGACGCTTTCTGGCAGGCGGATGGGTCGCTAACCCGCCGTGTAAATAGGGGGGTGGGGTTGGGTCTTTCCATTGTCAGGGAGCTGGCTCTCTTGATGGGCGGTGAGGTGAGTGTCGTATCGGATGGATGTGGGATGGGCAGTACGTTTGTTGTCACATTACCGCTGCAAGTTGGGGAGACGAAGGAAGAAGTAGTTTATGGATGAGCTTTGGGGACTTATTATCGAAGACGATGCGGACCTGGCCAGCGCCTTTACAGAGGTTCTGCATTTCTCCGGGCTGCGGACGGAGCTTATTCAGAATGGCAGTTTGGCCCTGGAAATATTGGCAAACTCCGAGCCGGACCTGGTACTGTTGGACCTGCATTTACCGGAAGTATCAGGCCCTGAAATTTTGGACTACATCCGTAACGACAGGCGGCTGGCAGGGACGAAGGTTGTTATTGTGACGGCCGATGCGGTGCGGGCCAAACAACTTGAGAAAACGGCCGATCTGGTAATGATTAAACCGATTCGTTTCTCCGATCTACTCAGCCTGGCGGATCGCCTTTTTCCTCCTCCCCAAAATACTCCTGCAACAACCGGTGAATAAAAATATACCCCCCACCCACCTTATGCAAAAAAACCATCCCCGCCGCATGATCCAGGAAACCAATAAAGTGGTAAGGAATTTCCCTCCTCCGCCAGAGCAGGAAGCGCAGGATAAAGTGGTTGGCCACATTCAGCCCCCCATACCCCATCGCCGCCCCCAACCCAAACTGCACCAGCCGCCGCAGCCCAAAAATCGGCCCCGACAAAATCGTCAGCAGCAGCCCCATTACCAATCCAAACAACACCGACGCCCCCACCGCATTCCGCACCGACAGCCGAATCCCCTCATTCGGCCGACTTGTCCGTTCCAACCGGCTGCCGCTCAACCCCCCAAACAGCGCAAACGCCAGACCAATCTCAGCCGCCAACGCCCACCGCTGGCTGTCCGTAAAACCAAAGGCCACCCCGCCCAACAAGCCCAGCGGAACTGCCAGGGCCAGCGCCGGCAAGATCGCCTTCACCCCCTGCCGCCAATCCCACTCCAATAACTCCACCGTTTTAATATCGTCGCTATACGAAGTACCGAACACCAGCCCATTCGCCAGCCCCAACCCAATCCCATTCAACAACCCCCAATAAAGCGCCGTCGCCGGGGTAACGGCCGCATCCGTCAGCCAGAAAAACAGGGCCGTCAAAACGCCCCCCAACAGCCCCACGCCAACATTGACCACCCCCTTCGGGAGCCTGTCCGCCCCCGCCTGTCGCTCAAAAAGCAGGCCGTGAACGGCCGCCAGCACCGGCCCCAAAAGCACGCCAACCAGCACAAAGCGAAAATCAAAGCGATACAGCGAAACAAACAACCCCACCCCAATCCCCGCCAGCAGCCGCGACAGCAGCAAATAGCCCCATCGCCCCAAGCCCGGCGGCAGCCAATCCGGCTGCATCTGCTCAATCAGGAAAACCGTCTGGTGATGGGCCGTCATCTTCTGCGCCAGCCAGGCCAGCCAGCCCCGCGTCTCCTCGGCCGAAAAACGATCATCCGCCACCCGCCGCTGGAACATCCGCGCCACATACGCCGCAAAAACCTGCTGCCGGTGCGCTTCGGCCGAAACCCCCTCCCCTTGCCCCGGTTTAAGAATCGTAATCGCCAAATCGCCCGTACCGCTGCCCGCCTCCTCATAAGCCAGGCACATCACACTCAACATCAGCGGCGACCGCGCCATCTCCGCCAGCACCTCATCCCGCCGGAGCGCCTGCCGCAGCCCAGCATAGGCCGCCCCCGCCTGCTCCAGGTAAGCATTTACCTGCTCCACCGTCAGCGGATCCAGCCGCACCGCCCCGCTAAATTTGAGCCGCGCCGGGTTCGCCTCATACGCATCCAGGCGGCAGCAAACCACAATCCCCGTCAGGCCATGTTCCTGCCGGAAGCGGTTAATCGCCTCAATACAATCCGGTTGAACCCCCGCCGGAAGCTCATCCAACCCGTCCAGGAGCAGCGCCAGTTCATTGGCTTCCAGCCACTTCTGCCCCAAAGCGCGGGGAATCTGGTACTTGGCTTGAAGCTCCGCCACCACCCATTCCTCAATCAACGGCCGTCTCTCCGCCCACGAAACCAGATTCAAAATCACCGGCAGCGGCCGTTCCCGATCCTGTTCCGCCGCCGCCAAAAGCTGCTCCGCCAGCGCAATAAGCGTCGTCGTTTTCCCCGCCCCCGCCTCCCCCAAAATCAGCAGCGCCCGGTCAGCCGCCTGGTAAACGGCTTCAATCGTCCCCGCATCCTCCTCGCCCTGGTTCTGCTGGTAATAATCCCGCCCCAGAGAATCCTGCCAGGGATGATCCACCGCCTGGTCATACCGCCGCCGCGTCAGCCGGATAAGCCCCGCCTGTTCCGCCGCCCGCGCCAGAACCCCCTGCACCCAGAAACGGCCGACCTTCTCCAACAAAATAAGCTGGTCACTGCTCCGCTTCGCCTGTCCGTGACCCTTGACCGCTGCCCTGGGCGCGGGAACGGGCAGCACCCCGGCCCTGGTTTCGGTCGGCAGCGTCATGGGACGGCCGTTTTCTTTCACCTCGGCCGCAATCATCTCCAACGTCGCCCCCACCTGCCGGACGCTCGACAGCCGCCGGTCGCGCTCCTTCCGCAGCATGTGAGAAATCAACTGCGCCAGTTCAACCGGCACATCCGGCCGCAGTTCCAGCAAATCCGGCACCGGCTGCGTCAAAATAGAGTTCAACGTCGCCCCCACATTATCGCCCACAAAAGGCGGCCGTCCCGCCAACAGCTCAAACAGCACTACCCCCAAAGCCCAGATGTCGGCCCGGTTATCAAGTGGTTGGCCGTTACACGCCTCCGGGCTAAGATATTTAATCGTCCCCACCACCACATCGCTGTCCGTCAGCCCGGAACGGTCCAACATCCGCGCCATGCCGAAATCAGTCAGCCGCACCGCCCCCGCCTCATCCAGCAAAATATTAGCCGGTTTCAGATCCCGGTGAATAATGCCCAAGTGATGAGCGCGGGTCAGAGCGTCGGCCAGTTCCAGCCCCAATCTCAGAACTTTCGTCAACGGCAGGCGGCTCTGCCGGTCAAGAATATCCTGAACCGAACCGCCGGAGGCGTACCCCATAACCAGGTAATACCGGCCGTCCCGCTCCTCCGCCCCCAACAGTTCCACAATATTAGGATGATTCAACTGCCGCAGCGCTTCCCCCTCTCGCAAAAAACGCTCCACCACATCCGGGTTACGCCGCACCACATCCCGCTTCAGAACCTTAATCGCCACCGATTGTTCCGTCTCAATGTCTATCCCCAGGTAAACATCCCCCATACTCCCCTGACCGATAAGGGCTTCATCAATAAATTCAGTAGCAAAACGGCCGAGAATCAAACGCTGGGCAGACATAGCTCCTAGTCTAAATTGAAGCCGCCAAAAAGCAACCTCCTGCCACCACCCTTTACCCGGCACCTGGCTGTGGCCGGTCTCCCGACCATGCCCGATAGCTGTGACCGGTCTCCCGACCGTGCCATCACCCTTTACCCAGCACCTGGCTGTGGCCGGTCTCCCGACCGTGCCACCACCCAAAAATCCACATCAGGTTTTTCAAGCAACCAACCACTGCCAGAACCCTACTGTTCACTGTTCACTCTTCACTGTTTACCGATACCAGGCCCTTCTACCCTAAGTATAGGAAACGGCCGTCAATCACCCAATACCCGTCAGGTTTACAGTCCCTTTCTATAGTATGATTCTACTGAAAAAAGACCAGAAACCGGGTTTTTATCCATGACAACCCTGGCAAACCCCGGCCAATAAGCGAAAAACCCGGTTTTTTCAGCGAACTCATAGTATGGTAAAAAGATGAAACAGCTAACCCTTTTAACGCTCCTTTGTTTATTGTTGTCAGCCTGTGATCTCGGCCGTTCCCAAGAGGAAGATCCGCCCACCCCGGTTTTGCTCATACCGACCGTTACATCGCCCCCGCGCCAGACGGCCGTTGCCGCCCAACCATCATCGCTCTCGGCCGTTGCCGGGACGCAAGTGGTCTGGGTTCATGAAGGCGGCACGCTCATGCTTAATACCTGGGACGGCCGCCAGCGCGAATTGATACGAGCGCACGAGATTGTGGAACTGCTTTGGCTCTCTGATAGCCGGCATTTGCTCTACGTCGATCAGCAGGAACCGACCGACCCTAATGACCCACCCTGGCCCAAACATACTCTGATGGTGGTAGATACCGAAACAGGGGAACAGTGGCAGTTAGGCACACCGGCGGAAGATTTGCACCGTATCGCCTTTTTGCCGGGGGAACGGTATGTCCGCGCCATAGCCGGCAGCGATTGGGGAGACGCCTGTTTTATGAATCGTCGCCTCATATTTGTGGAAGTGGACCAGAATTACCGGCGTGTGGCCTTACACGATTGGCGTGATTTTGATAGCGTGCTGTCCGACAAGCCTTACGTGTTCTTCCCGAAAGATGTGGGCGAGCCGGTTAGCGACCATGAATATGAAGTAAGTTTGACCGCTTATTGTTTAGCAGGGTCGGGGGTGAGTCAAGAGGACCTGGCCTTGATCAGCCGTTATCGCCTCGATTTAGAAGCCGGAACCATTGTGAATGTCACTGAGCTGCCATTACCTACCCCAGACCCCGACGCCACCCCCGCAGGCTGAGCGATTCCATTTGAAAAATCGGGTAGGGGTGGGACAGGCGGGCTGAAACTTTTGCCATGCAAAGCGATCTGTTCCCGCCTGTCTCACCCCATTCACACCGCCCCATATGGATACTTCGTACTCTACTCAATGAGCGCAATTTCCTCCCCTGTCAGGTCGAAGAGGGCGTAAACGTGGTTGTGGAGGGTGATTTCGTTGGCGATGATCTGGTTGGTGAGGTCATTGTGTTGGCCGATAGCCGCTGCAATTCTAACAGAAAAAGAACGGCCGCTTCAATTTCAACGAAATCGTTCGTGAAGCGCGGCGGCTACAGCTTGTCCAAAAACTGCATAGCCATAACGATTGAAATGTCCATCATAAACGAAATAAAGATCAGACCGCTGATAGCCATCAGCCCGGTACTGTTCCTCTATAGCCGGGTACACATCTACGATCTCTATATGCGGCCATTCTCTACCATCCAAAGATTGCTCTAAAACAGTCAGACTACCTCGTGGATCGCCTTTACCCGGTACAGGAACAACATAAATCTGGAAATCATACTCCTCAGCTAAAGCCTCAAACTGTGTGAACAGATTTGGCATAAGCTCTGGCGCTAGGTCAGGCAGCGGTTCCCGTGACGCCCCAATATTCCTTAAGTTCAAACTCCGTTGGGACAACAAGAATCCGTTTTGAGTAGTCAACAATGCTATCACTCGATAAAAATATGAATGTTTTGCCAGCCAATAAGCCATTCTTGTAGGTCTGCGGTCATTCAAAAAAGTGATTAACTGCTGTCTTTGGGCATCTGTCTGATAGCTGAGCAAATGATCATCATAACAGTCCAAGGTAACAGAAGTTAAAATGTCTTGAATATCATTCTCAAAAAACGCCAGAATGACAGCCTCTGGTTGTAGAATCGGAGCGTAGTATTCCAGAAGTTTGAGTTGGCGGTCGGTACCAAAACCATCAATGCCTAGATTGATGACGGCCGTATTAGTAAATTGTTGCTCAACTATCTGTGTCCAGCCTTCTGCCACAGAAACCTGACTGGCAGCTGTAAATGAATCCCCCAATACTAAAATACGTCTTTCGTTCGCCGTTAAATCATGCTCAATATCATGAAACCCAAGCGAATTGATCGCAATCCAGTTGTCTATTTCATTGTATTGTTGAAAGCGACCACCGGAGTTAGGACGATACCGATAACCAAACCAGGCGTCCTCTTGAACCAGACAGGGGCCAGAGACTGTAAATGTCACCGGAGGCTCCAGCAAACGTAAACCAATTTCAATCAGGAAACTGACAAAGAAAATACTGAACAAAACTAACAAAAAACCACTGCGATCAAAATTGAATCTCATGACTAGAATATCATACCTATGTTAGCAATGAAAAATCCTCTGCGTCCCTGCGCGGCCGAATCATCCCCCGCATCTTCCTGGAACTAACCTGCCACCTGGAACATCATTTGTATCCGGCCGTTCCCTCCCACAACTATTCGCGCCTGGCCCAACGCCTCGAACCCTATCTGCAAGCAGCAGGCGTCGAGCCGGTGCGGACGATTTAGAATAGAAACATGGATGAGGCAGATGCGGCCGATTGGCGATCTCCTGTAATGCCAATCATCCAGCCGGGCGCGGTTTCCTCAGCGTCAATAGTTAGCAAAAATTCCAATGGCACAAGCGTAGCATCAGAAGCGGTATCCAGGATTGCGGAGAATGGCCCGGCAAACTCATCTGCAATTGAGGAATAGAGCCGGACATCTAAGGTAGGGATAGGAGGATAATAACTATTATCGTAGGCTTGTTTCACTAGAGGACACGCCTTTGCAAACGAACAAATTCCTGTTCAGGTATTGGTGTTACTTCAACGATGAGAATAGGCAAATCGCCGTGTTGTTGGCGTAAACGTTTGTAAAGGTTGCCGCCATCTGAATCATGATCGAGAATACGGCCGTTATACATGCCAATGAACTGCCCTAAATATTGTTCCTTTAATTGCTCGTGCTGCGCCCGAAACCGTTCCATTTCTTCCAATAATTGTTGGTGGCGCTGCTGGCGCAGGTAATCTGTCAAGGCATTTTCAATAACTTTCTCAACTGACGAGCCTTGTTCAGTCGCTAATTGTTGTAATGGATTGATTAACCGGCGAGGCAGCTCAATTGTTGCCATATTTCACTCCAGTTCGTAACCGTTCAGTCTAAAGACTTTTGTTGTTTTTCATCTCAAAATTGCCCGTTTAGAGGAGCGCAAAACAACAAAAGTCTGAACGCTTACCCATTTCTTTGCAAATAAATGTTTTTATGTATCAATTGTAACATAGAAATGGCATCAGGAAATTCACTATGAAAAGATTCATTAAAGCCATACAAAAATATATCCAACGTCGAAGGCAAAAACGAATCATTGCTTTGTTCGGCAAGATTGATTACGACCCTGATTATGATTACAAAGTCCAGCGTCGGGTTAAATGAGTAAACAAGCCTACAGAGTAAGTACCCTTCCCCTGCAATTTAGACTTATTAACCGCCTCGGCCGTTCCCTCCATTCGGCCGGGTTGGAGATGGTGCCGCTGGAGGAAGAAGGGTTATTGCGGGCGGCAAGGCGACAGACGGGATTGTCCGACTTTGGGGATGATTATTTTCGGGCAGGGCTGCGGGTGCTGTTGGAATCGGCCGAACAAGACGCCGCCCTCAATACCATCGGCCGTTTTGGACACCGCGAAGCCATTATCCAGCAGTTGTCGAACCGGTTAAAGCTGGTGGAAATGGAGAAGCAGGCCCCGATGTTATTTAAGCAGCCGTTGCAGCCGCCGCTCATCGTCATCGGCTTTCCGCGCTCCGGGACGACGCTCCTGCACCGGCTGCTGGCGGCCGATCCGGCGGGGCGGGCTGTTCCCCTGTGGGAACTCTCTTCGCCGCTGCCGGAAGGCAGGGGGCCGCATCTGTTAACCGCTCCGGCCGACCGCGCCAGGCGGCTGAAAAGGATGCAAAAGCAAATAAAAATTCGCCTCAGCCTCACCAGCGACCTGGACCAGAAACATTTCATCCGGGCCGAGACGCCGGAAGAGTGTATGTTTCTATTGGGGCAGACCTTTCATACCATGCTCTATTGGGTGACGGCTCCCGTCTACAGCTACATCGCCTGGTACGGCCGTCAGGAGCGATATAAAAAATATGAGGACTACCGGCGGCTGTTGCAGGTGCTACAGGCCGTTGACCCGACCAAGCGGCTGGTTTTGAAGGCTCCGGCCCACAACGGCGGGGTAGCTGAACTCCTGCAAATGGTTCCAGAAGCAATGGTCGTTCAGACCCACCGCGATCCGGTATCGTGTATGAACAGCCTCAACAGCCTATTTGCAACAACGCACAGGGTGGTGACGGAGCGGCTCGATGTGCGCCGGACGGCCGAGGCCAATCTGGAACTGATGCGGGTCGAGCTAACCCGCAATGCAGCGGGGCGCAAGAAATATCCGGGGCAGCTCTTTGACGTCCATTATGACCGGCTGGTGGCCGACCCGCTTGGCACGGTGCGGGGGATTTATGACCATTTTATGCTGCCCTGGACGGCCGAATTTGAAGCAGCAATGTCCCGGTATCTGGCGGAAAATCCAAAGGGGAAGAATGGGCGGCACCGGTATAGTTCGGCCGATTTTGGGCTGACGGACGAGGGGATTCGGGAACGAATTTGGGCTGTGTATAATCCTGTTGAATTACAACGCGGATAATACGGATGGGGCGGATTTGTGCGGATTTTTTGTTGGTTCCCGTAATACTATCCAATAGAATAGAAGGATAATTATTCCGTTGAAGTATAATTGTAGGTGGAAAACGGCCGCCAGAAACAACAAAACCCCCAAATTGGGGGCCTTGTTGTGGAAGAGGAAGAAAGAGGAGGAAAGAGGAGAGGATTTGTTTGTTTGTTTTATTGTGCCGTTTATTTCTTAACTGTCTATATAATAACAAATCACGGCCGCTCTTACTGTTTAACAGGTTACAATTGTGATGTAAATTTATAGAATTATGGCGCGAATTACATTGATTGCATTTGGCACGCGGGGAGACGCCCAACCGGCTATTGCTCTGGGCAAGGGGTTGAGAGCTAACGGACACCAGGTTAAGGTGTTAGCCAGCGCCCATTTTAAGCATTGGGTTGAATCGCACGGGCTGGAAGCGGCCGTTACCGACATCAACATTCAGGCGATCATGGAAAGCGAAGGGGGACAGGATTGGGTAGAACGGGGGCATAATCGGCTCATTCAACTGCGAATCATGCGCCGCCTCCTGCTCCAGTCGGGCCTGCAAATGGCCCAGGATGCCTGGGAAGCGTGCCAGGGAGCGGAGGTCATTATCAGCAGCTTTACGTCCGATATTTATGCCGTTTCCATTGCCGAAAAATTAGGAGCCAGGCACGTCAGCGCCCCCTTACAACCGACCCTGATGTCTACCAGGGACGGCAACGTGCTGTTGAACGCCCCCGTTCCCAACCGGGTCAGCCTGGTGAACTACATCTTCGGAAAAATTCTCATCGAACCGGCCGCCTGGCGTTTGTATGGCGACCTGACCAATCAGTTCCGGCAGGAAATTCTGAAACTGCCCCCCCAAAGCCACCGCCAAAACAAGGCCGCCCGCCAAGAAATGCTAATCGTTCATGCCTACAGCAAACACGTCGTTCCCCACCCCAAGGATTGGCCGGACAATTACCACACGGCCGGTTATTTCTTTCTGGATGAGGAGCGACGCTGGCAGCCGCCGGATGATCTCCTCGGTTTTATTGAAAATGGGCCGCGGCCGATCTGCATCGGTTTCGGCAGCATGACCGGCCGCGACCCTCGCCACATGACCGATGTGGTGCGCCGGGCTGTAAAGCGCAGCGGCCGTCGGGCAGTGCTGCTGTCTGGTTGGGGAAAAATCGGGGAAGCGGAACTACCCGGAACGATCTACTGCCTGCGACAAGCGCCGCACAGCTGGCTATTCCCTCGCATGGCGGCCGTTGTCCATCATGGGGGAGCCGGGTCAACGGCCGCCGGACTGCGGGCCGGGGTCCCTTCAATCCTTATCCCCCATTTTGGCGACCAACCTTTCTGGGCCAACCGGGTAGAAGGGTTGGGTGTGGGGCCGAAAGGGATTCTGCGCCACCGTCTGATGCCGGAGAATCTGGCGGACGCCATTGTGGAGGCAACGACCAATCCAGACATTGAGCATAAAGCGGCCGAGTTGGGCAAGAAGATTCAGGCGGAGGATGGGGTAAGTAAGGCGGTAGAATTGATTGAGGCGTATATAGCGTAAAGCGATTCGGCAAACTTGTGATGCGCGCAGCCGAATCAACGCTCTACATTTTCACGACTACGGCCGTCTCTTCCAGATTGCGCCATCCTTGGCCCGCATAAACAGGACCGGAATAGCCCAGAATATGTTCTCCTCACCATAGGTATAGAGGTGAATGCGGGCTTCCGTTATGGCTCGGTCGAGAGGCAGACCCATTGCCAGATAATGATAAATCTCGCGGGCAAAGCGGGCGGCCGTATCATCGGGCATGGCGAACTGCATGGCGATGACGGCCGGAACTGCTGCCCGTACCAGCGCCGGAGCCAGCCCCATGAAGGCGTTGTTCTCGTCAAAAGCGGCCGACTTGCAGGCATTCAGGATAATCACCCTGGTTTCTTTGTTCTTCATGAGTGCAGCTAACTGGCGAGAGGAGAGAGGGCTAGCTTTGCCGTCTTCCCCTTCCAATATCAATGCCCCTTTTCCACTGTCAAGATCAAACTCCCCATGACCAATGAAATGAAGAACATGCGGCCGAAAACGAACGAGTTCTGATTGGAAATTTTCGCGGGTTGCGGGGTTCAGATGCTTTATGACCAACTCCCCGCTTTCAACCAGCGGTTGAAGCTCGTTATAGATGTGTTCAGCTTCTCCGGCAGCATCAACCGAGTCCATATCAGAGGGGCTGGCACTGGCGAGCAGAACGCGAGCCGGTTTAGGGGCCAAAACATCGTCGGGAATAAAAGACTGATCAATATAGCGTACAATCGGCAGTTCCGGATCTAAAACCAGAAAATTGTGATTTCTGTCGAAGCAATATTCCCAGGGCAGCATCCCAATCTCCGGCGGCTCGATCCGCAGCCGGATTCGCAAGCCGCTATCAGATCTGTTTTTAGCATCGCTTTTGGCAGCAATGAAAAGAGGCCAGATGTCGGGATAGAAGAGCCGCTCCCACATTAACCGGCCGACTTTTTCCGCCTGATCCAGATCGCCGCTTAAGGTGTCCAGGCTGACCAACAACGCTTTGACATCGGCTTCTTTCACCAGGTTGAGTTCAGCCTCGGCCGACTTTTCTTCGCCCCCATGGGCATAAGCGGCGCGAACGGTATAGGTGCTGCCCGTTCTTGTGATTGTTAAATCAAAGTTTTCATAGGTGATTTCGGGAAAATTTGGGTCTTCGTGAAGTGGTTCCGGCGGCTCTTTTAGCGGCGGTTTAGCTGTAGTTACCTTTGTGAAGGCGCTTAAATCGAGTTCCGGCTTTACCTGACTGATAGCCTGTAGGAAAGCGGCCGTTTCGCTCCGTTCCTGGGCCAATTTCGCTTTTTCACGGCGGTAATAGAGTTCGGATGTCCAGCCTACTAATCCATCCATGTCAAGGCCGGATCCTTGCTTGTCTAAACCTAATAGGCGGCAAAGTTGAAGCATCTCTTCGGCCGAGAAAGTTGATGCAACCAGTTCATGAAGGTTGGGGGTTAAGTCTAGCTGCGGCCGTTTATTTTTTAAGTGGCTGAAAAGTTTGTCCAGGCGCACTTGCCGTCGGGCGCCGTCCACCAGTTCGCGGGCCATGCTGCTTGGAGAACCTTGCGGCAAATAAACATCCAGAGTATACGCAATCTCTTTCATTTCATCTGATGATAAATGTTTTGCAATGATATGATTAATCAACTGCATATTTGTTCCCTCTGCTCCAGGCAATAACTTCATCCAGGTTTACCAAATATAACACACCTGGGCAGGAGGTTGCCATTTTGAGTAAAAAGTTTATCCTTAAAACCCGGTTCCTGGGTTTCGAGTGTGATTTCATCCAGAGAGAGGAAACCGGGTTTTTGGCCCAGAGTGAGTAGTTTGGAGGGAACGGGTATGGAGATGGATGTCATTGATTTTCAACTAGATCGCCCCCACAATTCCGGGGAAGTTACTTACCGGCCCTTTGGGGTTGGCACGATTAAGCTCAAAATCAGCTCGGAAAGCAGGAATCAGCCCGCGCTCCGGCTGCAGGTCAGGCGTAAGTCGGCCGTTGACCTGACCGAGGAAACCTTTCGGGGCTATCCAGACGACAGCGAGGCCCTTATGGTCAGTTGGGGCGGCGGTCACGAACCGGGGCCATGCGTCAAACCGAAAGATTTTCTCAAATTCCGGGAAGACCCGGCCCCCTTACCGGCCGGAGAGCGCAGTTATATCTACTTTAATATCACTCACGTAAAAGTTGAAGAGCTGCCGGAAACGGCCGCACTGACCATTGAAGCCTATAACCCAGACAACGGCTCCGTCACTTCAACGCTGACCATAACCCTCAAAAAGCCTGCTATCGTTCCTGAAAACGTTCGTCTGTTAGAAGCCGTCCCCGACCGGCCGGATACGTGGCGAGTTAAAGAGGGGACTCACCTGGCAGCCTATGATCCCCGCTGGTGGCCGGAAGGGATTCACTATGCGGCCGAAACGGCCGACCTCCCCTTAACCATCCACCGGGTAGAAAACCGGCTGGAACTTTATTGGGGTGGTTCGGCCGAACCTCTTGTCATCCTCACCGACAATACCAATCCCTCCATCCTGCTTCCGGGCGACCACCAACGCCAATTCCAAAACACCCTCCTCTTTGACCTCTTTAATTTTGACGACCATCACATTGCCCTGCGCCTCTGGTTTTTCTGGCTCAACAAGAAGATAGGCGGTAAACATTTTGTCACCCGCCATGAAGTGCCGGACGCAGAACGGTTTGACATTATTATGCGGAAAGAGGATGGAACGGCCGTTTTTGTCTGCACCGACCTGCACTGGTCAGAGATGTGGGGGGAGATTCCTGAATTACCGCTCCATATTTCGCTGGGGTTGAGCCGGGAACGGGTTATGACGGAGCTTCACGCCGTGGCCAGTAAAAAGGCCATCAAAGCCTGGCGTGTCCCGGCAAAATGGCTCGGATTGGTTAGTGAAGCTGAAGAAGC
>Ga0299914_10001079_pt1 | contig 17460 bp, 36 predicted proteins | sample RVTome_10_FD_201361 | JGI IMG/M metagenome (GOLD analysis project Ga0299914, IMG submission 201361) | Soil microbial communities from uranium-contaminated site in the Upper Colorado River Basin, Wyoming, United States - RVT153D57 (version 2) ...
GGCTCGAGGATCTTGACGACAACCACTTCCTGCTGGGCAAGTGGGGCGACGATGAGAACCCCTGCGGCTACTGGCCGAGGTCGAAGGCCGACGGCGGGGAGTTGGACAGCCGCGGCAAGTTCGCCGACGACGCGAGCATCCCGTACTTCTGCTTCGACGACGCCTCGCTGTACCTGGCGATCTACCCGGCGCAGGACACGACGCTGAAGGCCGGCCGGATCCTGAAGAACCAGCTCGAGTCGGGGTCCTGATGGCCACCTGGCGCGAGGAGTTCGAGACTGGCCCGGAGGGTGCGGAGATCACCACGGCCAACACCGGGCTGACCACCGTCTTCTACGGCGGCTCGGTGGGCATCATCTCAGCCCCTCCGATCTTCTCGGTCACCCCGGCGGGTGACGGTCTGTGCGCCGTGCTCCCCATCCCGCCCTCGCCGCCGTCGACCGGGCACAGGCACGCAGAGTTCACCTACGAGGCTGACCCGGCCGGTTACGCATCGTGCCGGGTGTCCGTGTGGCTTGCCGCTCCTCGCTCGACGGCCTACAGCAGCGCTTCGCTGACGTCGATGCTCGGCCACTTCGAAGACCTCGGCTTCACGGCCGGGATCTTCACCTTCTTCCACCACCCCACCGGCGGTGCGGCCCTCCGGTTCATCGCTGCGGGCAGCGGAGGGACGTCGGTCAACGTCATCCCCGGCGCGAACGACTCGGGCTGGTGGGAGTTCGGCGGCGACTACACGACGGCGTCGAACACCTGGACCGCCTACGCGAAGAACCCGGCCGGGGTCACGGTGTGGAGCGAGAGCGGCGACGCCGGCTCCGTAATCCGACCGGTCGGCCTCGATGCTCTCTCTCGCTCCGACAGGCTCGGCGTGTTCGTTGCGGTCGACAACATGGAGTTCGTCGTCCCCAGCAGCGAGCCGCTACGCAAGTACCCCCGCCACGACGGCCGCGGCATGTCGCCGGTTCGCCGCGGCTACCCACCCACCCCTGCGCCCCGTCTCGTCGGCGGCCAGCCGTGACCCGGTAGGCGGCCGGGGGCAGGAGCGCCCCCGACCTGACCCGCGCGACGCCGACTCAACCGGCTAGCACGGGCTCGCACCACCATCCACCAGCGGCCCGCGACACGCCAGACCTGCCGCATGATCGCGAGGAGCCGCGGTGCCCGACATCGACCCACCGAACATTGGCGAGATAGTGCGCCGCCTGGACCACATCGCCAGCCAGCAAGCGGAGATGCTGCGCGAGTTCAAGGCCGACCGGGTCGACGCCGCCAGGACCTACGTGCGTCAGGACGTCTACATGGTCGCCGAGCAGCTGACCAACTCGCTGATCGCGGATACCCGCGGCGACATCTCCACCATCGACGCCAAGGTCGACGCGCACCACGACGCATACAAGAAAGACCGTTCCGCCGACGCGTCCATTCGCCGCACCACCCTGTTCTGGCTGGGGTCCCTGACGGTCACGGTCCTGTTCGGGATCGCCTCCTTCATCATCGCCCTGCTGACCTTTCTGAGGTGACCATGTGATGCGCTACGTCCCCTCTGAACGGATGCTCCGGCGCGGCAAGCTGCTCGTCATCCTCCTGGCCACGATCGTTGTCTGGCTCACGTTCGGCGCGCTGCTCTGGGTCTCGCACCAGAACGACTACCTGGAGCAGCGGGATGCGCAGTCGCAGGCGGAACGTGCCGAGCTCCGCGAACAGGCCGAGCGGCTGGAGGTCGAACAGAAGGCTTTGGCTCGGCAGGTCCGACGCCTGGGCGGCAAGCCTGTCGTCCCAACCACCGACCTGGCCGAGGGTGAGGTCATCGTCATCGAGGGCAAGCGCGGCCTGCCCGGCGAAGACGGCCGCAACGGTCGGGACGGCAAGCGCGGCCCACCTGGGCGACCGGGCACTCCCGGCGCCCCCGGTGAGGATGGCGCGGACGGGGTCGGCGAACCCGGCCCCGCTGGACCCGCAGGTCCCGAAGGACAGCAAGGGCCGAAGGGCGACCAAGGCCAGCAAGGTCCACAGGGTCCCGCTGGTCCCGCCGGCCCGCCGTGCCCTGACGGCTACCACGCCGAGGAGCGCGACGTGATGACGACGGGTAGCCCGTTCGGCGAACCGATGCTCGTGTGCGTACCCGACTGATGTCCGCCACCGGCCGCCTGACCGACGCTTGTCACTGCCAGCACTGCTCGCCGTATCCAACCTGATTCGGACGGAAGGGGAATCCCATGTCCGGCAACATCACAGGCACCTATCAAACTCTCAACGAGTCACCAGCGTCGGGAACCATCGAGATCATCCCGTCGGTGAGTGTCGTCAAGGACGCGACCGGCAAGGTGATCCTGTCGGGCCGGATTAAGGCCACGCTCGACGCTGCGGGGCAGTTCTCCGAAGCCGTGCCCAGCTCGGACGATGAGTCCCTCGACCCGACCGGCGTCACCTACACGGTCGTGGCGAAGCTGCGGCATGCGCACCTGAAGGCGGTCACGGGCGTGTTCGTCCCCGAGGCTGGCACGGTCGACGTGTTCGACGTGACCTCACTGGACCCGCTGACACCGACCTACGCGGAGTTCGTGCACGAGGCCGAGGTCGCGGCGGGCGAGGCTGAGACTTCGGCTACCGCCGCGAGCACATCGGCCACGGCTGCGGGCGTTTCGGCCGATGCTGCGGCTGGATCCGCGACCGCGGCGGGTCTATCTGCTACCGATGCCCAGACCGCGGAGACCGCAGCCGAACTGGCGCAGGTGGCCGCCGATGGGTCTGCTGCCGCTGCCGTGGTGTCTGCGTCCGGGGCGGACGCCAGCGCGGACGCCGCAACCACGTCCGCGACCGCGGCAGACACCGCCGCGACTGCGGCTGATACGTCGGCCGCCAGTGCCGAGGGTTCTGCAACGGCTGCCGCTGGCTCGGCCTCGGCTGCCGACGCCTCCGCAGACGCTGCCGCACAGTCGGCCACCGACGCTGCGGCGGAACTCGGCGCGGCGGTTCCGAAGGCGCTGGTCGACGCGAAGGGCGACCTGCTGGTCGGTACAGCCGCTGACACGGTGGGCCGGCTGGCGGTCGGCTCCAACGGACAACTCCTACTGCCTGACTCGACGCAGACTTCCGGTTGGCGGTTCTCCACCTCGCTGGTGGTCGAGGGCGCAGGCACTCCCGAGGGTTCCGTCACCGCGCCAGTCGGGTCGGTCTTCATCGACACCGCCGCCACCAACGGCGCCGTTCGCTGGGTCAAAGCGGCCGGGACCGGCAGCACCGGCTGGAAGGTTGAGTACGGCGACACGGGCTGGCGGAATGTCACACCGGCGACCCAGCCGCCTGCCATGCCAACAGGTCGGCTACTGATACGCCGGGTATCTCACCAAGTGACATTTCTCCTCGATGCCGTCACGTGGGCCGCCCAGACCTCGCCGAGCAACATCCTGGCAGCATCCGCCCCTCTCACTGCAGGATTCCAGACATACACCATCGGCGTCCGCCTTGGTTTCGGCATCGGCGACACCGACCTGATTAGCCAGGATCGACTGATCGTTTACACCCCGGCTACCGCCCAACTCTTCCTGCGGCTGCTCTGGCGGGACACAACCACGGCCAAAGTTACGGCGATCCCAGCCGACGGCAAGGCTAGGTCTGGCTCAGTCTCGTGGCCGACCGAAACGGCCTGGCCCACCACACTCCCCGGCACCGCTGCCTAACTCGGAAGGACGCGCCAATGCCCACCCTGCCCACCCTGACCGTCACTCAAGCCCAAGCGGATCGGATGCTCGCCACCTATGGCGACGTCGCCACCTACAAAGAATGGCTGCGCTTGCAGATCATCGACTACGTGCTGCGCAGCGAGGCCCAGGCGCTTGACGAGCAGCACAACACGACCAAGGGCGCCGCGCTGGCCAACCTCGCCGCGCAGATGCCCGGCCCCGCTGCGCCGTAACGCGCTGCTCCACCGCATCCGCCTCGCCCTCGGGCGAACTCATCACCCGACCCGATCACGCACGCGGTCTCGCCGTGCTCCACGCACACGCCGTCCGTGTCCACCGCCGCCCCGGTCACGCACATCTTCGCCATTTGACCACCCTAACCCGACCGTGGAGGCCCCATGTCCATCTCCCTTGCTGAGCTCGGCATCGACGACGACCCGGGCACCGTCTGGCACCCTCGCGCCGACAAGGCCGAGGCTCGCGATGACGACGGCTACCTGTGCGACCTTGACGACGACCAGGTGCTCGAGCACCAGGCCAAGCCGGAGGCGGCCGACCAGCCCGACGCTGGCGTGCTGCTCGCGGCCGAGGACTCCGAGACCACCCCCGACGGCGAGGTCTGAACATGGCCTACGTCTGGCAGCGCTGGCTGGCCCGTGAGTACCGCGCCGCAGGTCTGACCGTTGTCGAGATCGAAGACTGGGAGAACCGCGGCCGCCCCGCCTCCACCGGCAACTTCGATCCTGACGGGCCGAGCACCGTTCATCACACGGGCTCCACGTCGAGCGCCAGCAACCCTCGACCCTCACTGTCGACCCTGATCCAAGGCCGGTCCGACCTGCCCGGCCCCCTGTGCCAGAAGGCCACCGACCACAACGGCGTGGTGATCCTCATAGCCGCCGGCCGCGCCAATCACGCGGGCCAGGTCGGCAAGTCTGGTGTCGTTGGGATGCCGCTCGGCGCCGACGGGAACGCCCTCGCCCTGGGCAACGAGGTCATGACCGACGGCACCCAGGCCCTGACGCCAGCACAGCGCCGCTCGATCGCGATTCAGACCGCGGTCGACCTGAAGCACTTCAGCCGCGGACCGGAGTACGCCCACCGGCACGCCGACATCTCGGGCACCGGCAAGTGGGACATCGGCTCCCTCACCACCCCCGAGTTGCGGGCAGACGTCCGCATCGCACTCAACCATCCTGAGGAGGACTTCGACATGAACAAGGACGAAGCAAAGGAAGCGTTCCGCGAAGTACTCCGCGAGGAACTGGGCCTCGACAGCAACGGCAAGCTCGACCTAGGCGACGGCAAGCGCCGTGGGCTGGGCCAGGTGCTCAAGGAACTCTGGGCGAAGCGGAACGTGTGATGGCCGCCCACGTCGAGGCGCTGGCGGGGGGGATGCTTGGCGGCGTCCTAATGTTCCTCGGCTGGTGCTGGCTCATCAGCGAGCAACTGAAGCGGGCCGAGCGCGTCGTCAACGGGTTCGGCGAGCGCTGACGCTATGTCTCTTTCCAAAGGACACGCGCCCGCACCCACCTGGCCGGTCGCCACCCTGAACGGACCGCAGGCCACCCGCGGCACCAAGAGCCGACTCCTGCGCTGGCCCGCCCGTGGCCGCGAGATGAGCCGACTGCTCAAGGCCCACGGCATCTACCTGTGCGGGCTGCAAGAGGTCGGGCTGCGCACCTCCGCGTCGCTGTCCGGCGCCAAGCGCTGGCTACTGACCCTCGCCCGCCCCAATGAGAAGGACGGCCCCGGCTGGCAGGTCGGCAACGGCATCCTCGCGTGGGACGTCGCCTTCGAGCGGCTGCACAAGCGCAACTACTGGCTGTGGAACGGGAGGCGCTTCCTGTTCATCGCCGTCCACCTGTACGCCGACCGCCGCACCGGAGACCGGCTCATCTTCATCGCCGGGCACGCCGACCGGAAGAAGCCCGACCCCGCGCCCAACCGGACTGTGCTGCGGAAGATGGCCCGTCTCGGCTCCCAGCTGCACCGGGAGACGCGCTGCCCCGTCGTGCCCGTGCTCGACGCCAACAACGACAAGGCCGCCGACGACATCTTCGAGGCGTTCGGCGGCGCGCACCTTGCCGGGGGTCACATCGACAAGGTCTACGGCTGGGGCGTCGAGGGCAGCAACCGCCGCATCCTCACCGGGTTCGCGGGCGTCGTCACCGACCACGCCAACCCGCCCGCCGTGGACGTCACCCCCGTGACCCGCAACTTCGAGCTCAACCGGATCCCCCGACTCACCAAGGAGAAGTCATGACCCGCGACAGCATCCGCCGAGCCATCCGAACCTTCGTCATCACCACCGTGGCTCTGTTCATCCCCGGCCTGCTCGGCTTCCTCAACGCCATCACCGAGTGGGCCCGCGGCGAGGGCTCCACCCCGTTCCCCGACGGCCGCGGGCTGGCCTATCTCGGCGTCTCCGCGCTGGTCGCCGGCGTGGTGGCGGTCATCAACCTGGCGTGGAACACCGTCGAGGACGCCTCCGGTCACGGCTTCCTGCGCGAGACGCCGCCCTCGCCTCTCCACCGTGGCGAGCGCGGAGCCAGTGACCTCGTGCTGCTCGGCGTGGTCGTCCTGTTCGCGCTGGTCATCCTCATCGCCACAGGCGTGCTGCGGTAGCTGCCGTCCCAGCTGACCCGCCGCAGCACGGCGCCCCCGTCCTCTTCGGAGGGCGGGGGCGTTTCGTGCGTTGTCAGGCGGGCTTCACGTTCTCCCAGAAGACGCCGAGATCGTTCCACCGCGAACCGAAGCGGGGACCGTCTGTGCGAACCCACCACTCCTCGCCGTTCCACTTGACCTCCGTGACCACTACGCGCTCATAGATGGGTCGGGGCTTCCACTGGTCCACCGGCACCCCAAGCGGTCGCGCGGCCTTGCCGCTGCGCCAGTCCCAGTGCGAACCCACCTCGGGCGTCTTGGCCGTTCGGTCGTATGAGTTCACCGTCATGGGGCTCACGGCCGCCAGTCCTCGCGATGGTCCTCGTGGTCGGCGTACACGGCGGCGAGCGCGCGGAGCACCGTCTCACCGAGAGCGCCGCGCCCATCAAGTTCGGCATCCCAGCCCTGACACTCCTCCACGATGCGCCGCTTGGCCTCACACTCGGCCAGCACGCGGGCGGCCAGGTCTTGAACGAGAGGCCAGTCGTACCAGCCGGGGATGGTAGTGCCGAGTAGTCGGGGCTCTTGGATCGCGAGCTCGTGGTCTTGCGCTCGGCGCAGCAACTTCTCGTTTTCTGCCTGGTCCTCGGCGATGCGCGCCAGGAGGAAGGCGGTCAATGTCTCGGTGCTCACAACGGAAGCCTATCGACCAGCGCGGTCACCGCAGCCTGCGCTTCGTGGCAGCGGAGGTCGATCGCAGCCACCTCGCCCGGCCGCTCGTACCCAAGGGGATCATGGCGGCGGAGGTAGGCCCGCCACGCATCCTCGGCGGCGGCCTGCTCGCGTAGGGCGGCGGTGAACTCGGCGCGGGTGGGGACTGTCGTAGTGTTACTCATGGTCGACTCCAATCCAGTCGGCTGGCCCTCGTCGCATCCCACCGCGGCGGGGGCCTCTTGCGTTCAGACTACTTGCCCTCGGCGCGGGCGGCGCGGATCACGTCGGCCATCGCGTTCAAGGTGGACTGGTCCCAGTTCTCGAACCAGGCCAGGATGCGCAACTGCTCGGGTGTCAGGTCCAGCCCGCCATAGGCCTCACGGAAGTCACGTTGCGCGACGGCCGGGACCATCGCCCGTGTCTCACTCGCCATCGCGGCCACCGCCCTTGGGCAGCCCGCGCGCGTCGAACCGGGCCTGTGCCTCGGTGCGCCACTGGTAGCGGCGCACCTCGAGCGAGGGCGGCACCCGGAAGCCGTTGGTGTGGTAGGCGATCAGGGTGGCGATGTCGGTCTGCTTGTTCATGGTGGCTCCCCAAGAGGGTTGGTGAGAGGGACAGTACACCGCCCTGAGCCGATCCGTCTCGGGATTGAGGTGCTCCCTTGCTGCTCCCCGAGAGGCCGTCACTGCAGGTCAGGCGGGATACCCCATGAACATCCAGTTCGTCGGTCGGTCTAGACACAAGTAGACTGTAAACACAAAACCGCAGGTCAGAGGCATGATGGGCCGCACCGAGTAGACAGCAGTTACCACTGAGGTGCTCCCCGCGCTGCTCCCCTGGGCTGCTCCCCTTTACAGGAGGTTCCACGATGGCCAGCACGAAACGCAGTGACGGCGAAGGCTCGATCTACTACGAAGAGGCGCGAGACCGGTGGGTCGGCGTGCTCGTCGTCGGCTGGCGGGATGGAAAGCCGGTGCGAAAGAAGGTCGTCGGCAAGTCCAAGGCGGGGGCCGCATCCAAGCTCCGGCAGCTCCGCGAGGACATCATGGGGCGCCGCCTGCCCGCCGGGAAGTCCCCGACCGTCGAGGCGTGGATGACCTACTGGCTCCGCGAGATCGTCGCCAACCGCAACAAGGCGTCAACCGCCGCCGCCTACGGCACCTACGTCAACCGATACATCGTCCCGCTGCTGGGCAGCCACAAGCTCGACCGGCTGACCCCCGAGCACATCGAGGCCGCGTGGCGCGTCCTCGAGACCACGGGCTGTCCCGGCAAGGTCGGCGCCAAGCCGCTCTCTTCGACGTCCATCCACCAGGCACACGTCATCCTGTCCCGCGCGCTCACGGTCGCGATGCAGCGCGGCTACCTGACCAGCAACGCCGCAAACCTGATGGACGCGCCGTCCGTCCGCACTCAGGCGATGCAGGTGCTCACCAAGGCGAACGCGCAGGCCGTGGTTGCGGCCGCCCGAGAGTCTCGGAACGCCGCCCGTTGGACCGTGGCGTTCACCCTCGGGCTGCGACAGGGCGAGGCGCTGGGGCTCCGGTGGTCCGACGTCGACCTCGAGACCGGCGTCCTGACCGTCCGCCACTCGCTCGGCCGCGTCAAGGGACAGGGACTCGTCCTCGGCGACGTGAAGTCCCGCACGGGCGAGCGCCCCATCGTGCTACCCAAGCCGCTGCTGGCCGAGCTGAAGGCGCACCGCACCGCGCAGAACACCGAGCGGCTCGCGGCCGGGTCCTGGTGGCAGGACACCGACCACGTGTTCGCCAATCCCGACGGACGGCCCATCGACCCTAAGGCCGACTGGACCGCGTGGCGCACGCTCCTCGCCGCGGCCGGCGTCCACCCCGTCCGACTCCACGCCGCACGCCACACCGCGATCACGATGCTGCTGGCGATGGGCGTCAAGCCCCAGGTCGTCAAGGAGATCGCCGGTCACGCGAAGTTCTCCACCACCGAGGTCTACATCGACAAGGTCGACGAGCTGCACCTCGACGCCGCCGAGAGGATGGCAGCATTCTGGGACTAGCGGATGGAGCGCACCGATTTTCGCCCCAGGTCGAACGCGGCCGCGTCGCGTTGGTACTGCTGGGCGAGGAGATGTTTGACATCCAGCACCCCGCCGGCCAGCAGCGCTGCGATGCCAAGCTGTCCCAGCGGGGCGACGCCCGCCAGCTGCAACAGCACGAAGGTGATGCCCACGGTCCAGAGTCCGTAGGCCAGTGCGGCATTCGCCGAGATCTTCACTTCATCCATGTTGACTTATCACTTCTCCCGAGTTGGTCGTGCCGAACCCCCACTTGGTTTGGCGCCCACCTCATACCCCTCTAGGCACACAAGTCCCCTCAGTATCAACGCGATCGCCCCCACTCCGCTACGGAATGGGGGCGATCGTTTGTGGTGCAAGATTCATGTAGGCGCCTCCCGCTCTCTGGCTGTCAAGCTCCTGAGTGGGAGGCGCACTATTGGCGGAGGACCGCTCACGTGCCCCTCACCTCCCGGTTGGGCGACTCGTCGTCGCTCATTGAGTCGAGCAGCGCGATCATCGCGCTCTTGATGTGGCGGGGTAGATCCTTGTTGAGGATGTACTGACGGAGGTCGACGTCAGCAGTCGGCTCGGCACCCTCGTCGGTGCCGGCGATGATCCGCGCTGCGCGACCGGCCGGCCAGTTGAGTGCTTCCTCAACCGCGGCCAACGTGAAGACCTTCACCGAAGCTCCGGCCTCCACCTTCTCCCAGGCTCCCCGAGAGATACCCGCTGCGATGCGTGCCTTGTCGACGGTGCGGTAGATCCGCCCCCTGTCGGCTTGCACGGCGAGCGCCAATCGGCGCCGACCCTCTTCGTCATTCACACCCTGACTGTCTCAAACAATCTCATTCACATCTAGTCCCGTCCGTTCACACATACCCGAGATTAGGTATACGCAGATGTGAGTTACGGCGATGTCGTTCTGCACGTCAACGGGCGTGACAGGGTGTGAATGGAACCTGCCGCGCGTAGGTGTTGACAGGTGTGAATGGACGTGATTCTCTAGTCCCATGCCCCCCGCAACCAGCTCCACCGTTCAGATCAACGGTTACGCACTCCGCTGGGGTCGCAAGCTCATGAACCTCACCCCCGCCGCTCTGGCCAAGGTGATCGAGCGCGACCGCAGCTACATCGTGAAGATCGAGACCGGTGCCGTGACCCGCGTCTCGACCGACACCTTCGACGCGCTGGTCAAGGCGCTGGCGATGGAGGACCGGCGCGCGCTGCTCGCCGCGCCTCACGAGGACGCAGCGTGAACACCCGCCTCTGGCACAACACAGCCCAGGCCGCCGAACACGCCGGCTGCCACACGGACACCGTGCGCAAGGCCGCCGAGTCGGGCGAGTTGCACGGAACTCAGCGCAAGGCCAAGGGCCGGTGGCGCATCCACGTCGACTGCCTTGACGCCTGGTGCGCAGGCGAGCAGTGCGCACACCAGCGGGTCGGCCAGGTGGCGTCATGACCACCCTCGGACTAGACCGTCTCCTCAACCGCTGCACCCAGGGTTTCGCCCCGGTGCATCACCCCACGTTCTGCAACTGCGCGGACCTCGGCGAGTACGTCGTCTTCGTCAGCGCCTTGAAGGCCGCGACCCGCGCTGACGGGACGGTCCACCAGGCCGACATGCGCCCGCTGATCCGTGGCCGCATCGAGCCCAAGCACGTCGGGACGCTCTACCGCCGCGCGAAGTCGGACGGCCTGATCCGCGAGGTTGACCACGAGCGGTCCGACGACCGACCCGGCAAGAACGCCGGCCGCCTCGAGCCCGTCTACGAGCTGAGGGCCGCATGAGCCGCCGATCCGGTGACCTCGCGTCTGAGGTGTCGCGCTACCTCGCCAGGTGCGTCCGTCAGGGCGACTGCTTGGTGCTGCCGGATGGACCCCGGTACGGCACGCTCCGCTATGACAGTGGCCGTCAGATGTCAGCGCACCGCGCCAGCTTCATCGTTCACAACGGCGAGATCCCGGATGGGCTGGTTGTCCGCCACAACTGTGACAACCCCCCCTGCGTCGAGCCATCGCATCTACTCATCGGCACCTACGCCGACAACGAGCGAGACAAGGCGGAGCGAGGGAGGGCACCTGTCGGTCAGGCGCACTACAAGGCCACCCTTGGGAGCGCGAGCGTTGCGGAGGCTGTCCGCGAGTACCTGACTGGCGGCCAGTCTCAGGCGGCGGTAGCCCGCAAGTACGGCGTTGGGCAGTCAACTCTGGGCCGGTGGGTCCGCGCTGAGGGTCGCCGCGACGCCGGACATGAGGGCGTCGTGGTTGGTAAGGGCAGCCGCTCTCTGGTTGGCGTCAAGCCGTGCGGAACCCGAGCTGCGTACTGCGCGCACAAGCGTCGCAAGGAACCGGCCTGCCCTCCGTGCATGGAGGCTAATCGCGCCTACATGATTGCCTACAAGGCCGAGCGCGCGAGGACTGCCGCATGACCACCCTCCGCCGCAACCGCTGGATCGCAGCCTGCGTCCTGGCCTTCTGGTGTGCCGCCTGCATCCACCTGTTGGTGACGACCGCATGACCAACCTCGACATCCCCCGCTCGTGGCGCGTGCTCATCGCCGCCCTCGAACGCGGCAACCGTGTCGAGCGGTTCGCTGCTTGGCTCGCAAGGAAGGCGACGGCATGACACTCCCCCACGACCTAGGCCCCGAGCCCCAGTTCCCGCCCGACCCGCGTCCGGCTGCGGCGGTCGGGTTGAGCGTCGACCTCCGCGAGGTGTCCGCCCACGTCCTCCGACACATGGGTTTCCGCGACTACCAGACCGCCTTGCTCGACAAGCCGCTTGACCATGCGAGCTGGGGCTGCGAGTTCGACGGCAACCACCAAGGCTGGGAGTGCCGCGATGAGAACGGCATGTCCAACCATCTGATGTACGACGAGATGGCCGACGCGGTCGAGATCGTGCGAGTCGCGCTAGAGGCTCCAGCCATTGCCCGCCACACCCAGGCCGCCGTGACCGCCGCGCTGATCGAGGCTGCGGAGGCGATCGAGGCGGCGGAGGTGCTAGGCGCGTCGACGCTCAACAAGCACTACCGCCGCGCCGCCGCCATCGTCCGCGACCGCATCCCCACCCCACCCTGACCGCTCGCGCGCCTTGGCTCACTCCGGGGCGCGCGAGCTGGGGCCTCGTCCAGGCCGCGAGTGGATTGCGGTGGGCGTCAAGGCGAGGCCCCCACCAAGCAGAGAAAACCCCGCCCGGTGTGCGCCGGACGGGGACGAAACGAACTGAGGAGAACAGCATGACACAGAACGTGAGCGAGACGTTGAACCGGGCCGCCGACCTGATCGAGGAGCGCGGCTGGGACAGGGGCGCTGGTTGGGACTGGGCTGGGGATGGCTCTGAACCCTTGTGTCTAGAGGGCGCAATCGGCGCCTCGATGGGCATCCTCGCCAAGGGCGACTACCGACCGTTCAACGACTGCCCGGCGGGCCAGGCGGTCCGCAACTACCTGGAGATGACGCCCGAGGTCGCGGCCAGGGACGAGTGGCGCGAGTGGCCGAACGTTGCGAACAGTCCGTTGTGGCGGTGGAACGACAGTGTCGCCGGGTCTGGTCGGCGTGTCATCGAAGTCCTCCGCGCCACCGCCGTCATCGAGGCCGCCCGCGAGACCGAGGCCGCCGAGCTGGTGACGGCATGACCGCCCACACCGACCGCACCCGCAAGATGACCGCCAGCCGCGTGGCATGGGTGGGCGACCGAGTCCAGCGGAAGAAGCGGCGCTGGTGGCACACGGCGGACGTCGACGCTGCTGCTGAGCGCGAGTGGGCCAAGCGGCACCCGGCAATGGCGAAGGTGCTGGCTGGGGCGGTGGCGTGATGACCGACCTCATCCGCATCAGCCCCGGACAGGCTGGCGAAAGTCTCACCCTCCGCGCCAACTCCGCCCTCGCCCTCTGCACCACCGTGGACGCCGACGACTGGGGACTGTTCATCGCCCGCAAGTGGCCGGCGCTCTCGACCGGCGAGGAACTGCTGTGGCGGGTGCTGGCGTGGCTGAACGGCGCGTCCGACCTCCCGTCGCGCGACGACCTCGCGGCGGGGCTCGACTCTAGTAACGCCACGGCGGCGCTGGTAGCCATCGGGGTGTTCGCGTGACGGGCCGCGAGCTGGTGGCGGGCGATGTGGCGCTTGGAAGCCGCTGGACGGTCATTGGAGAGCCGCGGCGGGATGAGCGTCGGCGCCTGCGCGTTGTCGCGCGGTGCTCGTGCGGCACGGTGCGCGAGGTCCGTGTCGACCAGTTGCGGTCCGGCCAGTCGCGGTCTTGCGGATGTCTCATGCGCGAGATGAAGGCCGAGCAGATGACCCGCCACGGGTGGTCGCGGACCCCGGAGTACCAGGCATGGCAAGACATGATCCAGCGCTGCACGAATCCCAGGGTGGCCCGCTTCAAGCACTACGGCGCTCGCGGGATCGCCGTTTGCGCGAGGTGGTCGTCGTCTTTCGAGAACTTCCTGTCGGACATGGGCGCCCGCCCGCCTGGACTGACTATCGACCGGATCGACGTGAACGGCAACTACGAGCCGGGGAATTGTCGATGGGCGACGTGGTCTGAGCAGCGCATCAACCAGCGCCCCGCCGTCCGCGTGCTCAGCGAAGGCGTGCCGAAGTGATCGCCCGACTCCGCGCCATCTTCCGCCGCCACGCCGAACTCCTCGCCCACCTCGACGCGCGGCGCCCCGACGTCACGTCTGAGCTCGGCGTCCACCCACCGAAGGAGTCCCGATGATCGTCCTACTCATCTGCGCCACCGTCCTCGCCGCCCTCGGATGGCTCACCGCATGGATGACCGCCGATCAGGTCGCGGGACTCGTCGCCGAACGCGACGCTGCCGACGAGCGCACCCGTGAAGCCCGTGCCGCCGGACGTGTCGCAGCAGCCGCATCCCTCCGCCACGCCGTCGCCGCAGAGAAAGCCGAACGCCGCGCCAACGACCTCGAGACCGCAGTGACCCTGGCGATGTACGAGCTTGACCGTGTTGACCCGCGGCCCAACCTCGGTGCGGTCGGTCCCGTGGCGCTGGTTGGGGGTGCGTGATGCGGGTCATTCACAAGTACGTGCTCGACCCATTCGCCCCGAAGGTCAGCACCTACGAAGGCGCTCGGTTCATCCACGCCACCAACCAGCGCGAGGAGATCACCGTCTGGGCCGAGGTCAACACCCTGGCCCGCGAGTGTGTCCGCACGCTGCATGTCGTCGGCACCGGCTACGAGCCTCCGCAGCAAGGCGAGTACGTCGGCACCGTCCTGATGTCCAACGGCGACTTTGTGTTCCACATCTACGCCGAACCGGAGGCCACCCCATGACCGCCCACACCTGCGCCCTGTGCGACATGGCCCGCGTCATGTGGGACAGCCTCGACACCAGCCGACCCGCGCGACGTGGGTACGACGTGACGCTCGACGTTGACGAGACCACCCGGCGGCTGTCCAGGTCGGCGAGGGCTGAGCAACGGTCGGGGCGCTACTTCCCGGCGGTTGACGCCGAAGGGCTGGACGCTGCTGGCGACGCCGTCGGCGCTGAGTACCCGAGGCGGTCGGCGTGACGCGGCGGGAAGAGTGGCGCCCGGTGCCCGGGTGGAAGGGCAGCTACGAGGTAAGCGACCTAGGGCGCGTGCGATCACTGGACCGCACCATCCCTTTCCGGACTGGCTTTCGCAGAGTGTCCGGCCGGATCCTCACGCCCATTGTTGACACTCAATGGGGGCGCCATGCCGTCGTCCTTAGTCGGCTGGGCGAACGGCACAACCGCTTCGTTCACAGGCTCGTCTTGATGGCGTTTGTTGGCGAGTGTCCGCCCGGCATGGAGTGCTGCCACAACGACGGCAACCCCGCCAATAACCGGCTGCAAAACCTCCGATGGGACACCCCCTCCAACAATTCCCTTGATCGGAATCGGCACGGGACGCAGCCGCAGCCCTGGACCCACTGCGCGCGCGACCACCAATTCACTGCCGAAAACACAATCCGCAACAGCACCACGGGACGCAAGCGCTGCCGAACATGCAATGACGCATGGCGGCATCAGCGCGCGGCCAAGCGTGCCGCAACGAAGGCCACCCCATGACCGCCCCAACGCTCGGCGCCTACGTCGACCCGTTCCCCTACCGCTGCGGACGCCTCGACCAGCACGAGCACCACGAGTGGCACTCACCCAAGTCCCGCGTGTACGCGTGCAGCGGCTTCGTCATCACCGAGTGCCAGCTACGGCAGTGGGACGCGGCCGACGACGCCGCCGAGGAACGCCTTGAGCGGCTTGCGCGGGAGGCGTCATGACCCCCGGCGACGCCGAGTGGACTCGGCTCATCACCGCCAGCAAGGTCGCCGCAATCCTAGGCGTCAGTCCCTGGGAGTCGCCGCGGTCGGTCTGGCACCTCATGCACGGCGACGTGGAAGCGCCGGCGCAGACCGAGACCATGTCGCGCGGCCACTATCTCGAGCCCGCGATCCTCGCGTGGTGGCGCGACCAGCACGACGGACAGCCGCTCGCCATGCAGCCCGAGTTCCACCTAGGTGACTGGGCCGCGGCCACACCTGACGCCGAACTGGTGGGCGTACCCATGGAGGAGCGGGCGCTAGTCGAGGCCAAGTCCGCGGCCTACGACGACGACTGGGGCCAGCCCGGCACCGACGAGATCCCGATGTACTACCTCGCCCAGTGCTATTGGCAGATGCACGTCTCCGGCGTCCACCGCTGCTACGTCCCCATCATCACCAGCCGCCTGCGGTTCGCGGAGTACGTCGTGGACTACGACCCCGACATCGGCGCCGACCTTGAGCAGCGGATGCGCGCCTTCTACGACAGTCTCGCCGCCGACGAGCCGCCCGAGCTGGACGACAGCGTCGCCACGTTCCAGACCATGCGCCGAGTCCACCCCGACATCGAACCCAAGGCGGTCGTCGAGGTCACCGAGGCTGAAGCCGTCGAACTGCTGCGCGCCGTCACCTGTCTCGATCAGTGCGAGGCCGCCACTCGCAAGGCCAAGGCTGTCGTCCTCGACCGCATGGGCCGCGCCAACTACGCCGTGTGCAACGGCATCAAGGTCGCGCGTCGCCAGGCCAACAAGAGCGGCGTCTCGTTCGTCGCCCTCCCGAAGAACCTTCCCCTACTCACCGAACAGGACATCGCATCATGACCGAACTCGCCGTCTACGAATCCCACAACAGCCTCACCGAGCAGATGGACTACGCCCGCGCCGTCTCCGTCGCCTCCATGCTCCCCGACAACTACCGGAACAAGCCCGCCGACATCATGCTCGCAGTCGGACTCGGGCAGTCGATGGGCCTCTCCCCCGCCGAGTCGCTGTACCGGATCGCCGTCATCAAGGGGAAGCCGACCGCGAGCGCCGAGCTCGTCGCCGCCAACGTCCGCAAGGCAGGCCACCGCCTCCGCGTCCTGGTCGAGCCCGGCAAGGCGACCGCCACCATCATCCGCGCCGACGATCCCGACTTCGAGTTCACCGTCGTCCGCGACTCCGCATGGGCCGCGAAGATGGGGCTGGCCGAGCAGCCGAACTACCGCAAGCAGGGCGACACGATGCTGTCGTGGCGGGCCATCACCGCTGCCGCTCGGCTCGCCTGTCCCGAGGCCCTGTATGGCGTCGCCTACACCGCCGACGAGATGGGCGACGGCGACTCGCTCCGCGCTACTGCCGACGACGCCGGCCCCGCACCCGCCGCGCAGCGTATGGGCGCGGTTCTCGGCACCGTCACCGCCGAGCAGGTGACCGACGCGCAGGCTCCGGTGGCAGACGCCACGGCGAGCGGGGGTCAGATCGACTCTCCGCTGCTCAACACCAGCAGCAAGCTCGCCAAGGCCATGTTCGCCGCGATGGGGGATGTCGGCATCACCGAGCGCGACGCCCGCCTGCTGTACGTCTCCGACGTCGTTGGGCGCGAGGTCGGCAGTAGTAGCGAGATGACCGAGGTCGACGCCCACGCCGTGCTGGACGCGCTCGCCAAGGATGCACAGGCCGCCCAGCCCGACGACCCGGCGCTGGTCGAGGACAACTTCACCACGCCCGCCCAGGACCCGTCGTGAGACCGGACTTGGATGCACTCGCGGCGCTGGCTGATGCGTGGGAGGACGGTTACCTCGCGTGTCTGGACGGCGCAGGACAACAGGACGGCAACCCCCACCGGCAGTCCGTCGACCCCGACCCGTTGGGGCAGGCCGAGCGTGGTGGTGGGGAGTGAGGCTCAACGTCCTGTCGCTGTTCGCAGGCATCGGTGGCCTGGAGCTCGGCCTAGAACGAGCGGGCATGACCACCGTTGGGCAAGTCGAGCTCGACCCTTACTGCCGGCGAGTGCTGGCCCGACACTGGCCGGAGGTTCCCCGCCATGACGACGTCATCACCGCCCCTGAATGGTGGCGCGGGCGAGAGCGACCAGCCGTGGACGTTGCTTGCGGAGGCTTCCCCTGCCAG
>Ga0299914_10001080_pt1 | contig 17457 bp, 12 predicted proteins | sample RVTome_10_FD_201361 | JGI IMG/M metagenome (GOLD analysis project Ga0299914, IMG submission 201361) | Soil microbial communities from uranium-contaminated site in the Upper Colorado River Basin, Wyoming, United States - RVT153D57 (version 2) ...
GCGGGGGGTGGCGCGGGATCTCCCGCATCGACGACGAGGAGGGCCTGCGGACCGCGTACGAGCAGAGCGGCAAGCTCCTCATGCACCTCCAGCGCGGGGTGGAGGGCTGGGACCGCTTCGTGCGCTGTATCGGGCTCGGCCCGCAGACCCGCATGGTGCGCTACGACCCGGATGCGCCGCTCCACGACCGCTACACGATGGAGCGCGATTTCGTGAGCCTCGCGGACGCCCAGACGCTGCGGGAGATGACGCTCCTGATCAACGCGTTCTTCGGCTGGGACTTCAACTCGTGCGAGGCGCTTCGCGTAGACGGACGCTGGATCCCGATCGACTTCGCGAACCCGTGCCCGGACTCGCAGGTCACGTCGCTGCACTACCACTTCCCGTGGCTCATCAAGGCCAACATCCGGTGGTCCGTTTTCTGCGCGACGACCCGCAGACCCATGCGTCTCACGCTCGACTGGCAGCCGTTCTTCGACGCGTGCCAGACGGGAATGACGGTGGAGGAGCGCATACGCGCCTGCGGCGGCATCGCGAAGCGGCGGTTCGAGGTGCCACGGTTCCTCGAGTTCTGTGATACACACCTCGGGCACCTGGACGAGGTGGCTGACCGCTTCTTCGAGAGCGAGACGGCGCGGGACGCCGTGCGGCGCAAGGTCACGGCGCTCTATCCGGAGGAAGAGGTGGAGCGGTTCACGGAGCTCTTCTTCGACCGGATCCAGCGCGCGCGGCGGGAGGAAGCCCCGGGCACCCGCTCGCCGGTCGCGTCCTGAGAGATAGACGGCGCTCGAGTGGCGAGCGGTCCGGGTAGAAGGCACGGATGAAGAAGAACACGAGCTGGCACTCCCCGCGTCTGGGCCAGGCGGTGAACGTCGTGCGCTGGGGCGAGATCGGCGTGCCGATCCTCATGTTCCCCACGGCAGGCGGCGACGCGGAGGAGATCGAGCGCTTCCTGGTGATTCGGACCCTCGCCCCGTTCCTCGAGGCGGGCCGGGTCAAGGTGTACTCCTGCGACAGCGTCGCCGGCCGGATCATGCTGGCGAAGGAAGGCTCGCCGGAGCACCGCATGCGGATGCTCAACCGGTTCCAGAACTTCGTCTACCACGAGCTCGTGCCGGCCATCCGGCAGGACTGCCTGGACGACGCCATCGAGATCATCGTCGCCGGCTCCTCGATCGGGGCGTTCAACGCGCTCGCGGTCCTGTGCCGGTTCCCCGACGCCTTCAGCCACGCGCTGTGCATGAGCGGCACCTACGACCTCCAGCGCTTCCTGGGGCCGGGCGTCATCGAGGAGTTCTACTTCTCTTCACCCGTCCACTACCTGCCGGGTCTCGAGGGTCCGCCGCTCGACACGCTCCGCACGCGGTTCGCGCTCCTCGCCTCCGGACGCGGGCGGGCGGAGGACGTCGCGGAGTCGTATCGTGTGGCCTCGCTCCTCGGCGAGAAGAGCATCCCCAACCGGCTGGACGACTGGGGCGACGACTGGCACCACGACTGGCCCACGTGGCGCAACATGCTCGTGCGCTACGTGGACGAGCTGGTTCCGGGGGCGGGCGAGACGGCGGGCGGCCCGGCCCGCACCGGATAGCTCGATCGGGCGCCGGCCGGGAGCGCCGGACTATGCGGTCGGCGGGTCCGCGGGAGCGGGCTCGCCGCGCAGCGCCGGCACGTAGTAGTCGTCCACGTACTCGCGCACCATCCGGCGCGCGGTGAACCGGGTCGCCCCCACCACGATGGCCCGTTTCATCACACGCACCCACCCCTCCGGCGACGCCTCGTGCGCGCGATCGTAGAAGAGCGGCACGATCTCGTCCTCGAGGAGACGGAAGACGTGCTCGACGTCGTGCGCGTCGGTGGCCTCCTCCTCGAGGTCGTCGGGGGCGCGCGGGATGAGCCATCCATTGTCCCCGGTGTACCCCTCCTCCCACCACCCGTCGCAGGTGCCGAGCTGCGGAACGCCGTTGAGCGCCGCCTTCATCCCGCTCGTGCCGCTGGCCTCGAGCGGGACGCGCGGCACGTTGAGCCACAGGTCCGTCCCCTGGACGAGCCGGTGCGCCATGTGGAGTCCGTAGTCCTCGAGGAACGCGACGCGGCCCTCGAAGCGCGAGTCGCGCGTGTGCCGGTGCACGCGCTGCAGGACCTCCTTCCCTTTCTCGTCCTGCGGATGCGCCTTCCCGGCGAACAGGAGCTGCACGGGGCGCCACGGGTTCGCGAGAAGGGCGAGCAGCCGGTCGGGGTCGCCGAACAGGAGGTCGGCCCGTTTGTACGCCGCGAAGCGGCGGGCGAAGCCGATGGTGAGGGGGAAGGGGCCCAGCAGCGTCCCCGCGCCCACCAGATGCGAGGCCTCGGTCCAGTGGTCCCGCCACTGGCGCCGGGCCTCCTCCCGGATGAAGTCGATGAGCCCGATCTTGAGCTGCTGGTGCGCGTTCCACAGGTCGTCGTCGGGGATGTCGGCGACGCGCTCCCAGGTCTCCGGGTCGTCGATGCGCGCGCCCCAGTGCGGGCCGAGATGGAGGTCGAAGATTCGGAGCAGGTCGTTGTGGACCCACGTGGCGAGGTGGACGCCGTTCGTCACGTGTCCGATCGGCACCTCGTCGACCGGTCGGCCCTCCCAGAGGCCCTTCCAGATGTCCCGCGTCACGTGCCCGTGCCGCTCCGAGACGGCGTTCACCTTCGAGGAGAGACGGATCGCCGCGGCCGTCATGTGGAAGCGGCCGGCCCCCTCGGGAACCGCGTGGCCGAGCGCGAGCAGTTCCTCGCGGCTTCCGATGCGCTCCCAGTAGTCGCCCGCCCATTGGCGGATCTGCTCGTGCGAGAACACGTCGTGTCCGGCGGGGACGGGCGTGTGCGTGGTGAACACGCTCGTCGCCCGGACCTGCGCGACCGCCGCCTCCACGCCGACGCCGCCGTGGACCAGACGGCGCACACGCTCGATCATCATGAACGTCGCGTGGCCTTCGTTCGCGTGCCACGCGGCCGGCTCGATGCCCAGCGCGTCGAGCACCCGCACGCCGCCGATCCCGAGCAGCCCCTCCTGCCGTAGCCGGTGGTCGGCGTGGCCGGCGTACAGCTTGTGCGAGAGCTCGCGGTCGGCGGGGTCGTTCTCCTCGAGATCCGTCTCCAGCAGGTACAGGTAGACGCGGCCGACTTTCAGGCGCCAGGCGCCCACGTAGATCTTGCGGTTCGAGCTGTAGACCCAGGTGAGCCACGGACGGCCCTCGGGGCCTGTCAGGCGCTCGAGCGCGGTGCGCTCGGGATCGAACGTGACATCGCCGCTCTCCTGCCACCCGTCGAGCCGCACGGCCTGGTCGAAATACCCACGCGCGTACAGGAGACCGACGCCCACGAACGGTACCCCGAGGTCGGAGGCGGCCTTGCAGTGGTCACCGGCCAGCACGCCGAGGCCGCCGGAGTAGATGGGGACGGACTCGTGGAGCCCGAACTCCGCGCAGAAGTAGGCCACCGGGCGGTCGGAGAGCCCGGGATACCGGGTCTCGAACCACGTCCCCTCGCGGCTCTTCTCGCGATCGAGCGTCGCGCAGGTCGCGTCGTAGCGGGCGAGGAACGCCTCGTCCTCCGTCAGCTCCTCGAGCCGCTCGGAGGGGACGCGCATCAGCAGGTCGACGGGGTTGTGTCGCGTCAGTCGCCAGAGCGGCAGATCGACCCTGCGGAACACCGCCCGAGCGTCGCGGTCCCACGTCCACGAGAGGTCGGTGGCGCGCTCCCACAACCGAGAGATCCGGGGAGGAAGATCGGGGGCGCGCGGGTCCGGGCGCTCGCCGGGGGGCGCCCCCAACGTCGGTGAGTCCTCGCCGTCGCCGCTCGCGCTCGTCATCGCGTCGTCACTCACTCCGCCTCGTCCCCCGCAGCACGGATTCGACCCTCCAGAACGCTCGCCGCCCGGCGGCCCACCGTTCCCGGCGGCCGATCGGCCGCATCCAGGCGGCGTGAACATAGCGGATCATCGTCGGCGGTCCAGTGGGAGCGGCGGTCAGCGGGGCGGGGCGAATCCCGACCCGATCGGCGGGCCGGAGGAGGGGATGTGGGGCGCCTTGCCACGTCTCCGCTCGGGGACCAAACTCAGCGGAACTTTCAACGGGGGGGCAGGGGCACATGACATTCGCCGACATCGTCGCCTGGCTGGAACACAACGTCGCCAACTTCGGCATCCCGGTCGGGGACGAGCGAATCACGCTCCAGGTCGTGCTCCTGCTCGGCACGGGCCTCTATCTCACCCTGAGGCTCGGGATCATCCAGATCCGGCACCTCATGCACGGGTTCGCGGTCGCCACCGGCAAGTACGACGACCCCGACGAGCCCGGCGACGTGTCGCACTTCCAGGCCCTCACCACGGCGCTCAGCGCGACGGTGGGGATCGGGAACATCGCCGGCGCGGCGATCGCGATCCACTGGGGCGGTCCGGGCGCGCTGTTCTGGATGTGGATGACCGCGTTCCTCGGCATGGCCACGAAGTACACCGAGGTCACCCTCGCCCAGAAGTACCGGGACGTGGACGAGGGCGGCGCGCGCTGGGCCGGGAAAGTGTCCGGCGGCCCGATGTACTACATCGAGCGCGGGCTGGGCTCGAAGTGGAAGCCCGTGGCGGTATTCTTCGCGATCATGCTGGGGATCACCGCGTTCATGACCGGGAACGCGATCCAGGCGAACACGGTCGCCGACGCGATGGAGACGAACTTCCAGATCGCCCCGGAGATCACCGGTCTGGTGACCGCGGGCATCGTGGCGGCGGTGATCCTCGGCGGGATCAGCCGCATCGGACGTGTGACCAGCATCCTCGCGCCGCTGATGGCCGCCGTCTACGTGTTCGGCGCGATGATCGTCATCATCCTCAACATCGGCGACGTCCCGGCCACCTTCGCGCTCATTTTCCGCGAAGCCTTCAACCCCACGGCTGGGGTCGCGGGAACCGGGGCCGGGGCGTTTCTCGTGACGCTCATGTGGGGCGTGCGGCGCGGGCTGTTCTCGAACGAGGCGGGGCAGGGGTCCGCCCCGATCGCGCACGCCGCCGCCAAGACCGACGAGCCCGTCTCCGAGGGCGTGGTCGCGCTGCTCGAGCCGTTCATCGACACGATCGTGATCGTGACGATGACCGCGCTCGTCGTGATCATGACGGGCGCCTGGAACTCCACCGTTCCGACCGCGATCCCGCTCGGCGGGAGCGACCTCACGTACGTGACGATCGGCGAGGCGGGGAACAGCATTCCGGCCGCCGTGCCCGACCGGATCACGTACACGGACGGCCGCGCCGACGGGACGCAGGCGCACATCGCGTGGCACGAGGTGTCGGTCGAGCGGCTGTTCCTCGACCCGGAGCGCACGGAACCGTTCGAGGGCGTGATCGACCCCGCCGCCGGTACTGCCCGGACGACAGACGGTCAGGACGTCACGATCTTCTACGCCATGGCGGTGGAGAGCGGCGCGCCGCTCACCATGGAGGCCTTCCGGCGCGGGCTCGCCCCCATCGGGGACTGGGGCCACTACATCGTGATCTTCTCGGTGCTCCTGTTCGCGCTCTCGACCGCGATCTCGTGGAGCTACTACGGCGACCGCTGCGCGAACTACCTGTTCGGCCAGTCGGCGGTCATCCCGTACAAGATCGTGTTCGTGATCATGCACTTCGTGGGTGCCGTCCTGCCGCTCGCGGTGGTGTGGTCGCTGGGAGACGTGTTCCTGGCGATCGTGATCATCCCGAACCTGATCGCGCTGATCTTCCTCACGCCGCAGGTGGTCGAGATGACCCGGTCGTACTTCGACCGGAAGGCGTGGCTCGGCCAGCCGAAGCGCGCGGAGCGCAGGCACCCGCCGCGCTAGCCCCGTCGGGGGCGGCCCGGTCGTCACGCGGGCCGCCCTCTCCCCTCCGGGCGTTTACAGCCGGCCTCGTACGACGATATGTTAATCGACCCTTGTCCCGTTTTACCGCGTCGGCATCGATGTGAGGTCCGTATGTCCGCCCGAAACCTCGTCACGGTCTCCCCGAAGTACCAGGTCGTCATCCCCCGCGAGATCCGCGAGGCGCTGGATCTCAAGCCCGGCCAGAAGGTGCAGGCCCTCCAGTATCGGGACCGGATCGAGCTCGTGCCGTTCCGACCCGTGAAGTCGCTGCGCGGGTTCCTGCGGAGCGAAGGGGGCCCGCGGTCCGCGGGCGTCTCCCGGCCGCCGTCCCGTCCCGTGGCGTGACCGCGTCGTGAACGTCGTCGACGCCTCGGGCTGGCTGGAGTACTTCGCGGACGGGCCGGACGCCGCCTTCATCGCCCAGACCCTCCAGGAGACCGATCGGCTCGTGGTGCCGGTCGTCACCATCCTCGAGGTGTTCGAGCGCATCTGCAGGCTGCACGGCGAGGGGGAGGCGCTCCAGGCCGCCGCGGCCATGCAGCAGGGCACGGTCGTTCCGCTCGATACCTCGCTCGCGCTCGAGGCGGGGCGCCTGGCGGTGGAGCACCGGGTGGCGCCGGCCGTCGGCGCGGTGCTCGCCGCGGCGGAGCGCTACGACGCCCGCGTGTGGACGCTCGACGAGGGCCTCAGGCACGTCCCCGGCATCCGCTATCGCGCGCAGACGTCGCGGGGGGCCGGGAGCGGTGCGCGCTAGACGAGGCGCATCCCGATCGACGCGGCGCGAGCGGGATTGGGCCGGGCGGCCGGCAGCCGGACATTCCCGGCCGCCGGTCGCGGGCCTCTCGTGTCAGCGGCCGCGCAGCGATGCGATGATGCCGTCGATGAAGCTCAGGTGCGACTCCGTGTCGGTCCGGTACTGTATGGCCCCCCCTGTGCACGGAAATGCGAATGGATGAGCGGGCGATGAGGATATGGCCACGAGCATCCTGTCCTTCCCGTTGTTTTTGAGGAGGACCACGGGCCCGCCGGAGTCGCCCGGACAAACCGCGCCGAAGTCGGAGCCGGGCGGATCCTGGGCAGTGCCCACGAAGAGCGGATCGATCCCGAGGTACCTCAACGGGGCGGATCGACGGACCAGGACGGGCGGGATCGTCACCACCGGAAACTCCGGCAGGCCGTAGGCGACCGCCAGAAGCGTGCAGTCCGCATCCCCGTTCTCGCAGCCGGCTTTCGCGAGGAACTTCTCCACCATGCCCGGCCGGCTCGGGAGCTTCATCGGCTTGATGCCCCTGACCGCCTCCTTCAACACGATCGCGCCGGAGTCGTGGAACTTGCCCCAGACGGAGAGCACGGTCTCGGGATCCGACTGCATGAGGGCCACGAAGTCGACATTGTCCGGATTGTCGTGCAGCGATTCGATCTCGTACCAGCCGCCGGTGGCCGGATCCACCGCCGCCGGGTCCGCGCCGAAGTGGGCGTCCGGATCCTGCTGGAAGCTGATCCAGGCGGCGTGCACGATCCCGGCGTCGAGCCGCTGCCGCAGGAACTGGATGCAGTGTCCGGCCGTCTGGAACACGCGCGGGTGGACGAGCGCGCCGCTGCAGAACGAGCGCCAGCCCGGTTTGTCCGGGAAGGCCGGATCGTAGATCATCAGGGCGCCGGCCGCCGGATGATCGAAGTCGTCCGCGCCGTTGACGAGCCACTGCGGCGCGTGGTTCGGCTCGTCCGCGGCGCGCTGCGGCCCCGTGGGGCCGGCCTCCGAGCAGGCGGCCGGCAACAGGAGCGCCGCGGCGGCCGCCAGGCCGAGTCTCAGCCTGGTCGGATTCGGGGTCTTCCTCATCATGCGACTCCTTTCGAGCTGATCCGTCCCCTCTTCTTCGCTTACAAGATTCCGCCCGCGATTCGGGCCATTGGGCGGATCGGAGATTGGGTCGCGCGATCGGTGCGCGTGGAAATCGGTAGCCGGCATGCCTATCGTGACGGTGGCTCAGAATGGTCCGCCGACCGGCGGAGGTGATGTTTGGCCGAGGACACGCATTCGACGGTTTCGTGCCTCGTCGCCGCTCTCGCGGAGGGCGACCGGGAAGCCCTCGACGCCGTTTTCCCGCTCGTGTACGGCGAAGTCCACGCCCTCGCCCACCGGCAGCGACGGAAGTGGCGGGGCGTCCACACCCTGAATACGACGGCGCTGGTGCACGAGGCCTACCTCAAACTCGCGGGCAGCGAGCGCCTGGGGGTCGACAGCCGCGCGCATTTCATGGCCCTCGCGGCGACGGCGATACGGCAGATCCTCGTCAACTACGCCACGGCGCGCCGGGCCCGGAAGCGGGGCGGAGGAGTCCGTCGGTTGCCCCTGACCGAGCAGATCGCGGGGGCGCCGGCCGCGCACCCGGACGGGTCCGGCGGTGATGAGCCGGATCTCCTGGTCGCGCTCGACGCGGCACTCGACCAGCTCGCGAAGGTCCATGCACGGCAGGCGCGCGTCGTCGAGTGCCGCTTCTTCGGCGGCATGACGATCGAGGAGACGGCCGTCGCGCTGGCCGTCTCGCCACGGACGGTGAAGCGCGACTGGACGGTCGCCCAGGCCTGGATGCACGCCCGGATGGAGGGGGGCGCATAGGCATGGGCGAGCGGGAGTCGGCGCAGGCGCCGGGCGAGTCGGCGGCGGCTTCGGACGAGAGCCGGGCGGAGCGGGCGGCCGAGCTGTTCGAGGAGGCGCTGGAGCTCCCGCCGGAACGACGCGCCCGGTTCCTCGACGACCTCGCTCGACGGGAGCCGACGATCCATGCCGAGGTCGCGCCGCTCCTGGCGTCCTACGCGGCGGCGCCCGACTACCTCGTTCGCCTGGCCGAACGCGTGCTCCCGCGCGCGCTGCGCGAGCTGGCTGTGAGCGACCCGCCGGAGCTCGCGGAAGGGGAGGTCGTCGGGCGCTACCGCATCACCGGGAGGCTCGGTCACGGCGGCATGGGCGTCGTGTACCGGGCGATCGACCCGACGCTCGACCGACCCGTCGCGCTGAAGTTCCTGCCACCGCGTCTCGGAGGCGATCGGCGCGCGAGGACGCGCCTGATCGACGAGGCCCGCGCGGCTTCCGCGTTGGACCATCCGAACATCGCGGTCGTGTACGAGATCGGCACCGTCCCACCCGGCGCGGGCGAATCCGACGACCGGCTGTTCATCGCGATGGCCTGCTACGACGGACAGACGTTGCGCCAGAAGCTGGCCGCCGGGCCGCTGCCGCTCTCCGCGGCGATGAGCTACGGTACGCAGCTCGCCGCGGGTCTCGCCCGCGCCCACGAGGCGGGCATCGTACACCGCGACATCAAGCCCGCCAACCTGATGGTCACGGACCGTGACCTGATCAAGATCGTGGACTTCGGCATCGCGACCCCCGTCGAACGAGAGACGACCGCGGAGCCCGTCACGCCCGGGACAATCGCCTACATGAGTCCCGAGCAGACCCGGGCCGGGCCGGTCGATCCGCGCACCGACGTGTGGTCGGCCGGCATGGTCCTGTACGAGATGCTCGCCGGGCGGCGTCCGTTCGAGGGCGGCGACGACGTGGCGCTGGTCGAGGCGATCCGGGACGATCCGACGCCGTCCCTCCGCGACGCCCGGCCCGACGTCCCCGAGACGCTCGAGCGGCTGATCGAACGGTGCCTGGAGAAGGATCCCGGGAACCGCTATCCGGACGCCGTGGCGCTCCACGCGGCCTTCGAGGCCGTGGGTGCCGGCCGCCTCCGACACGGGCTCCGTCGACGTGCCGGCGTGCTCGGGCTGGTCCTGGGTGGAGCGGCCGCGGCCGTCGCCCTCTGGCCCGCGCGCTCGCCGCCCGGAGCGGCGGACGCGTCCGCGTCGACGATCCTCGTGCTGCCGTTCCTCTCGCCGGCGAACGACACGACGCTGGCGCGGCTGGGGCGCGACCTCGCCGTCACGCTCGGCGCGACGCTCGACGGCATCGGCGAGATCCGGACCGTCGATGCGTCAACCGTGTTCGCCCAGCTCCCGGAGGCGGAGCTGGCGGTCGATGCGGAAACGGGACGGGAGATGGCCAGGCGCCTGGGGGCGGGCAGCGTGCTCACCGGCAGCGTGATTCGCGAGGGCTCGACCGTCCGGGCGGACACACGGCTCATTATAGTCGGCGGAAGCGAGGCGCGCGCCCAGGTCGGCGATGGCGGACGGCGAGTGGAAGCTGGCGGACGTAGCGCGCTCGCTCGGGCGACCGCGACGGCCGCCGCGGACAGCCTCGGCGCGCTCACCGACTCCCTCGCCCTTCGCCTCACGCGCCAGCTCCTGCGGGCCGGAGATGCGCCCGTTCCGAGCCTCGGCGCCGTGACCACCCGATCGGTCGCGGCACTCCGCGCCTACGTCGACGGGGAGCAGGCGCTCGCGCGGGGCGACATGGAGCGAGCGGTGGGCGCCTTCGAGCGGGCGTTCGCGGCGGATTCGAGCTTCTGGTTCGCCTACTGGCGCTCCCTCTATCCCAGGGTGTACGAGGGAAGCAGGGCCGACAGCGTCGTGCTCGCCGAGGTGATCCGGCACCGGGACGAGCTGCCCCCGCCCGATCGACTCCTGATCGAGGCGGGTCTGGAATCGTCCGTCACGTCGATGACGGAGGCCCTGACCGCTCTGATCGATCGCTACCCCACCTACTGGCCCGCCGCGTGGAGCCTGGCCAACCTGCACGTCCACTGGTCGCCCCACGTGGGCCGTCCGCTCGCCGATGCGCGCACGGGGCTCGAGAGGGTCGTGGCGCTGAATCCGCGCTTCGCGACGGCGTGGCATCACCTGTTCTGGATCACCGCCTTCCAGGGAGACCTCGCCCGCGCGCGGACGGCGTTCGAGACGCTGGAGCGCCTGGTCGATCCGGCCGAGCTTCGTTGGGAAGTGACCCTCGGCGACTTCCGCACGGGGCTCGAAGCGCTGGAGGGCGGCGGGGACGTGTCGCCGGAGCGGGAGGCCGAGGTGACCGACGTGATCCGGCGAGTCGCGGCGCGGGTTCCCGGCCTCTCCGCGGGGCTCGCGGGAGGGTTCATTCCGTACGGGCTCACCGAGTTCCAGATCCGCCTCAACCGGCGCCTGCTGGGCTCACGCCCGGTGCGGTCGCACGCCGCCGACCTGCGGATGGGCATCACCATGGCCTGGGCGACGCGCGGCGCCTGGGACTCGGTCGCCGTCGAGCTGGACGCGTGGATGCGTCTGTCGACGGACCCGCGGGACCCCCTGCGCGGCTACGGCCTGAGAATGCTCGGCGTGGTGCTCGGTGGCTGGGGGCCCGAGCGGGTGGGATCGCTGCGCAGGGCGGCGGCGGAGGGGGTTGCCGCGGGGGGTCCGGACGAGCGGGCCGAGCTGGCGTGGCTGGACGGGATTCTCGCCCATGCGCGTAGTGACGCGTCCGCGCTGGACGACGCCCGGGACCGGATCCGGAGCTCCGGCGCCACCCACGCCGGCGTGCTGGCAGGGTCGCTGGACGGATTCCGGCAGGCGCTATCGGGGGACAAGACCGCCGCGGCGCGCACGCTGGAGAGGATCGAGCTCGACGCCGGCGAGCGGTGGTCGGCCGCGGCCTACGCCGGGCGGCACCCATACCTTTCCGCCGTGAACCGCCTGCACGCCGGCCGCTGGCTGATCGCCGCCGGGGACACGGCGGCTGCCGCCCGCCTCCTGGAGTGGTACCACGGGATCCCCGGGACCCGGGCCTCGTTCCGCGACACGTACGCGACCTTCGCAGTGCTACCGTTGGTGCTCACCGAACTGGCCCGGATCGCGGAGGCGCGGGGCCGGGCGGAAGAAGCGGCCGACCACCGGCGCCGGATCGTCCGCTACTACGATCTCCCGTCCTCGCCACAGGGCGCCGCGCTCCTCGAGGAAGCGAAGTCGGCGCTCGCGAGGGCTCCCGAATGACCGGGCGGCCGTGCATGTGCGATCGCACGTGAGATACAGGTATGTGGAGAGGTGACACATCATGCTCGACGAAGACACCTTCAACCTCGAGGTCCGGAAGCTCCTCAAGACCTTCGGCGTGGCGGCACAGCGCGAGATCGAGAAGGCGGTCGACGACGGACTCGACTCGGGTCGCCTGACCGGCGACGAGACGCTGCCCGCGTCGATCCGCCTCGAGATCCCCGAGATCGGTCTGAGTTTCACGACGGAGGGGGCCATCTCGCTCTCGTAACCGCCAGCCGGCAGCGACGGTCGAGCATCGGTGCCCTGCGTCTATGTTCCTTCCACCGCGTCTATCGCTCGCAGCCACGGCGCCTATCGCTCGCAGCTGGCGGTAAGGACATCCTCCATCGCGGCCAGCAGATCCTCGTCGTTTATGGGGAACCCGCCGGGAGTCGTCTCCGGAAGCACGCCCGTCGCACGCCATTCCATGAGCGTGGCGAAATTGTCGGCCAATACCTCTTCAGGGTGAATGATGAAGTTGCTGTTGCGGAGCATCTGCGGGACCCAGTCCGTATCGCCGAAGCCGTGAGTGATCAGCGCCCCGCCGCCGTCCCGTTGCACTTCGCCCGTGCTCCGGTCGATCGGAAGAAGAACGATGTCGAGCACGCCGAAGATGTCGGGAAGCTGAATCACCTCCTCCAGTGGCGCGGTACTCTGGTTGACCGGTACGACGCTGGCCGGCCCGGAAGTGGTCTGAACCGTCAGCGCGTGCTCGTACCGAAAGGCGTCGGGATTGCTGAGGCGGCGGCCTTCGAGCTCCGGCGGATAGGCGAACCCGGCGAACCGTTCGAATCCGAGCAGGGCGTACAGGTCGTCGCGAAGGGCAGGGTCCTCTCGGGACAGTACGTGAAACAGCTCGTGCGCCAGGAGAAAGAAGTCACTCCGGGGATCGTCCCCGATCAGGGCGACCCTACGTTCGGGGAACGCGATCGTTCGACCCCTCGTATAGGCCGCTTCGAACTCCTCACGACCGGTCGTCTTGATGAGCATGACGGGGGGCAGCTTCACGTTCAACCCTTCCGCCGCCCGACTCAGCTCCTCGACCAGCCCGGCCAGGGCGTCCTGCTCGGCGGGCGTCCAGTTCGACGCCGCCGTCGAAGCGAACCGAAGGAAGTCTCTGACGGTGGTCGGGTCCAGCGTCCGCATGCGTGCGCCCCTGTCGAAGGTGCTGAGCTGACGCGCCCATGGATCGGGATGCCGCAGAATCTTGCCAGCGCGATCGATACTCGGGAACCGCAGGCGCTCGGAGAGCGCCTGCTTCGCCATGCAGGACGCCCCCGTCACGCCAGCCTCGAACGCCACCACCGAAGGCTCGGGCCCGGTCGGGTCGGCGTCCGAGCAGGCGCCGAGGAACAGCGCGCTCAGTACGGATGGCAGGCCGACGGACAGGAGGCTGGGGAATCTCGTGCTCATGGCGGGTTTCCTTGATTTTGTGGGTGATTCACGTCGGACTACCTTTTCCCGGACGGAGCGGAACGCCGGGACGGGGGATGCCCCCGGCCGCGTCCCCGCCCGGATCGGAGCTGTCTCATGACCGAGCCGACGCGAGACGAGATCGTCCGGCTTCTGGATGCGCTCGAGGAAGGAGACCGGGGTGCCCTGGACGCGCTGTTCCCACTGGTCTACCGGGAACTCCATGCTCTCGCCCGTGCCCGAAGGCGCCGCTGGCACGGCGACTACACGCTCGACACCACCGCGCTGCTCCACGAAGCCTACCTGAGGCTCGCGGGTCGGCGTACGATCCGGACCGAGGGTCCATCCCATTTCTTCGCTCTGGCGTCTCGCGCCATGCGACAGATCCTCTGTAACTACGCTCGGGATCGAAGAGCGCAGCGCAGAGGCGGAGGGATGGAGCGGCTCCCCCTCGACGAGGCGCGAGACGTCGCCGGACCGGCGGACCCGTCGCATCGTGGAACCGACCTCATCGTCGCCCTCGACGAGGCCCTGTCGAAGCTGCGGCGTGAGGACGAGCGCCGGTGTGCCGTCGTCGAGTGCCGGTTCTTCGGCGGCATGTCGATCACCGATACGGCCTCGGCGTTGGGCATCTCGCCCCGCACGGTGAAGCGCGACTGGGCCGTCGCGCAGGCGTGGCTGCAGCGCGAGCTTCAGGGGGTCCGGTGAGCTTGATGATCGCATCGTCGTGTTCTCCGACCGTCGGGGGACGCTGGGCGCGGGATGGTGAGTTCTTGCACGCCCCTGTCCGACGTACACGGTTCGGGGGTGCAGTCGGGCCATCAGAATCACCCGGACCGCGTCGCCTACGATGAACGAGCGTCAACGCGAGCGCCTCGGAGAGCTGTTCGAGGGGATCCTCGAGCTACCCCCGGATCGGCGGGCCGCCCGCCTGGAGGCGACATGCGGCGACGACCCGGAGCTGCGGGCCGAACTCAGCTCCCTGCTCGCGGCCCACGAGGCGGCGCCCGAGGACCTCGAGGAGATGGCCGATCGAATCTTGTCGCCGGCGCTGTCGGCGCTCGTCTCCGAGGGCGCGGGAAAGGCGGACGAGGACGGCATGATCGGGCGCGTGGTCGGCCACTACGAGATCCAGGAGAAGCTGGGCGGTGGAGGGATGGGCGTCGTGTACCGCGCCGTGGACCGGACGTTGGACCGGCAGGTGGCGCTCAAGTTCCTGCCCGCCCACCTGTCCGGCGAGGCGGCGAGAGAGCGGCTTCGGACCGAGGCGCGGGCCGCCTCGGCCCTCGACCATCCGAACATCGCGGTCGTGCACGAGATCGGGGAAACGGAGGCGACGGGAGAGCCGTCCGGTACCCCCCGTCTCTACATCGTGATGGGTTACTACGTGGGCGAGACGCTCGAACGGAAGATCGCCCGCGGCCCGCTTTCCGTAGCCGAGGCGCTGGATTACGCCGACCAGCTCGCCGCCGGGATCGAAAGGGCACACGAGGCAGGGATCGTCCACCGTGACATCAAGCCCGCCAACGTTATCGTCACCACACGCGGTCGGGTGAAGATCGTCGACTTCGGAGTGGCCAAGCTCCTCGGCGCCGACCTCACAAAGGAGGGCGCCACCCCGGGCACCGTGGCCTATATGAGTCCCGAGCAGACGCGTGGCGAGAGCGTAGATGCGCGAACCGACCTCTGGTCCCTCGGCGTGGTGCTTTACCAGATGCTCACTGGGGAGCGGCCGTTCAAGGGGGCAAACGATGGGACGCTGATCCACGCCATCCGCCACGAGATCCCCGTGGCGCTGCGCGCGACGCGGCCCGACGTGCCGGCTGCCCTCGCGCAGATCGTAGAGACGTGCCTGGAAAAGGATACGGCGCTTCGTCATCCGAACGCGACCTCGTTGCGCTCCGATCTCGCATCGGTCGCGGCGGGCGACGGCGGTCGGGCGGCCGTCGGTGGCGAGGTGGATCATGCCCGCGCCGGCGCTGCACGCGTCCGGCCGAAGCGCTGGATCCCGCGCGTTTCCCTGACGGTTGGTATCATGATCGGCCTGCTGCTGACCGGAACGGCCGTCGTGGTGCTGCTTCGCGAGACAGGTGCGGGTGACGCGGGGCGGACCGAGGGGGTCCTCGACCGCTCCGTGGTGGCGGTGCTGCCGTTCGCGCCCAGCCTGCCTGACTCGGCCCTCGCCCGGCTGGGTCGGGACCTGGTGATTTCGCTGAGCGCGACACTGGACGGCACCGGAGATACACGGACGGCGGATGCTCTGACGGTTCTGGCCCAGGCAGCCGGGAGCGACGGCCCCCTCCCGCTCGATACCGCGCGAGGGCTGGCGCGGCGACTCGGCGCCGGGCGGTTTCTGCATGGCGGACTCACGCGGGTCGGCGACGAGGTGCGCCTCGATGCGGCCCTGTACGGCGTGGCGGACGCCGAACCGGTCGCGCGCTCGTCGACGACGGCGGATCCCGATGACGTGACGGCCCTGACCGACTCCGTGACGCTGTCCCTGCTGCGGCAGCTCTGGGAGGAGGATCCTCCCGTGGCGCCGAGCCTCGACGCGATTACGACGCGTTCGGTCCCGGCCCTGCGCGCCTACCTGGAGGGGGAGCAGGCCCTCGTCCGCTACGACCTGCGGTCGGCCGTCGAAGCTTTCGAGCGCGCCTTCGCGGCCGACTCGACGTTCTGGTACGCGTACTGGCGCTCGCTGTACCCGCGAGTCTTCCGAGAGGGCAGCACCGCTGTGGACACCGCGATCCTGCGGCGGATCCGGGATCACGCGAAGACGTTTCCGATCCGCGACCGTCTACTGGTCGAGAGCTGGGCCGAGCCGTCGCTCAGCGGCAAGCTGGCCTTGCTTCGCGCGCTGACCGACCGCTTTGACCACTACGCACCCGGCTGGTACGCGTATGCAAATCTCCTCGTCCATCACGGGCCGTACCTGGGAACCACGATCGAGAACTCCCGACGCGCAATGGAGAAGGCGGTCGGGTTGAACCCGACATTCGCGGTCGCCTGGGATCATCTGTTGTGGATCACGCTGTCGCAAGGCGATTCGGTCGCTGCCGGGCGAGCCCTGACCGAGCTCGAGCGGACGATCGACGCGACGGACGCTCAGGCCGAGTGGGCACGTATCGAGCGGTTTCGCTACGAAACGCTGAGATCCGGCCTTCCCGCCCCCGACAGCCTCGCGCGGGTCTTCGACTGGCTGCTGTCCATTCCCGCTCCGTTCGTGTCGCTGTTGGCGAGCGGCTTCACGGCTGACAACCTTCCGGCCGAGCAGTTGATGTACAACGATGCACTGCTCGAGCGGGCACCGGGGGATGAATCGGCGGCCGCGGTCTGGCGTGGAAACGCGCTCGCCCTGGTGGCTCGCGGATCGTGGGACTCGGCCCTGGTGGCGGCGGATCGCTGGGCGCGCCTGCCCTCCGTCGAGCCGAATGGGGCCGTGCGCGCTTACGGAATCGCGGTCGCCGGGGCGGCGCTGGGCGCGCTACCCGTCGAGGAGGCGATCAAACGGCGCCCGTCCGCGCCCCTCACGTCCACGCGGTCCGCTGACGACGAGGCTGAGCTCGCGTGGCTGGACGGCGTGCTGGCCTACGTGCGCGCGGACCGAGCCGCGATCGCGAGGGCGATAGATGTCCTCGATCGGAGCGAGGCGACGGACGCGAACGTGCTTCGGGAGTCGCTCGTCGCCCTATTCGCGGACTCGGCGGGCGATCGGGAGCGCGCCGTCCGCCTGCTGGCCGACCGCGAGCGCCGGACCGCCGAGGCGATGCTCCACCTGCGCCTTCGCACTGCTCATCCGCTGCTGATCCCGATGAACCGGCTGCTCGGCGTCCGCTGGCTCAGGTCCCTGGACCGCGACCCCGAAGCCGGCGAGCTTCTGACCTGGCAGGACGCCATCGGCGGGCCGGTCGACCAGGCGTGGAATCGCGCCCTCGGCACGATCGGCCTGCTCGATCGGGCTGAGATCGCGGAAGCCGGCGGACGCGCCGACCAGGCGCGGGCGTATTACGCCCACTTCCTTCGGCGCTTCGATCGGCCGGTTCCCGCTCTTCGTCCCCTCCTCCGGCGAGCCCAGGCGGGGCTCGCCCGCGTCGGAGGAGCATCGGAATGAGCCGCGGTCCGAGACGTCTCGGCCGCGCCGCCGAGGCGCAGACGCGGTTGGCCCCTCGGCCCGGTTCAGGCGAACCCAAATGGGGACGAGAGTGCGCTCGACGCGCTCTTCTCCGACGACTTATGCGGAACTCC
>Ga0299914_10001081_pt1 | contig 17456 bp, 16 predicted proteins | sample RVTome_10_FD_201361 | JGI IMG/M metagenome (GOLD analysis project Ga0299914, IMG submission 201361) | Soil microbial communities from uranium-contaminated site in the Upper Colorado River Basin, Wyoming, United States - RVT153D57 (version 2) ...
GTACCGCTGCCCCCGGGAGAGCGCGACCGTCAGGTTCGCCGTCTCGTTCGCCCGGCCACCCGCGTCCGGGCGCAACACGGGATAGGCGCCCGCCGATCCGACGATGGCGCCGCCCGATCCGCACGCTCCGCGGTGGAGGTGCCACGGGTGCTGGCCCCCCGACGCGCCGCCCGTGATCGAGACCACGACCTCGGTCTCCGAGCCGATCGTGGTGGCGCCGGCCGACCCCCGCATCTGGCGCGCGCCCGTGGCGAGGACCTGCCCCGAGAAGCGCAACGTCGTACCGCCGGGCGCGGCGCCGCCCGCCGCCGGTGGCGGGGGAGCGCCACCGCCCCCGCCGCCGGAGGCGCAGGCGGCCATGAGCGCGAGGGCGGGAGTCAGCAGGAGCGACTTCCTCATCGTGGTGAACATCGGATGTTCCTCCTTCGGGACGGCGGTTCGCGCCGTCGCAACGTGTCAGTGTGAAGACGTGTCCGCCGATCCGGCCGTCACCCGCCGACGTCGATCACCCCGGCCGTGCCGGGCACGTCGGGATCGTCGTCGCCGGGCCCGTTCGGAGGTCCACGGCGGGCCTTGCCGCTCGTCTCGGCCACCCGGACTTCTACGAGCAGCGTGGCCTTCAGGTGCTGCGCGGTGGCGCGGGTGTAGTGCTCGCCGACCGTGCGGCCGGCGAAGTACCGCGACACCATGCGCTCGAGGATCGCGTTCTTCTCGGCCGCGTCGTCGATCAAGCGGCCTGTGCCGAAGCAGACGGCGCTTCGGTAGTTGGCGGAATGATCGAGCGCCGTCTTGGAATACACCAGCTGGTCGAGATGGGTCACGGTCACGCACACCGGCGCGCCGCTGGCGAGGTGACGGAGCGCCCGGCTCTTCATGGAGCCGTGCAGATAGAGGAGATCAGGCCGGGCCGGATCGTAGTGATACAGGAGCGGGATGACGAACGGCTGCCCGTCGACGGCGAATCCGAGGTGCGCGACGCGTCCCTCCGACAGGATGTGGGGGACCTCGTCGGGCACCGACCGCTCGCCGTGCTGTCTGATGCGGGCTCGCGCGCCCGTGCCGTCCGCATCCATCCCGGTTCCCGCGCCGCTACGTTGACGTGATGACGCCCGGCGAGATTCTATCCGGAGCGGAAGGCCCCGGCCACCGACCGCGGGCGGCCCTCGAAGCTCCTCCCAACTACTTCGCGGGCGGCGCGATCGATCGCGTCCCCGAGCGCCGGTCCGATCCGGAGTGGGTGGCGGGTCGGCTGGAGCGCCCCGAGACACGCGTCGTCCCCGTGTCGCGCGCCCGAAGCCTCGTGCGCCCCGCGAGCGGCGACGGGGAGGGGTTCGATCCCGTGCTCCTGGAGGTGCCCGAAGCCCGGCGGGTGGCGGGAGACCCCTCGGAGTGGATCCTCCTGGGGCTCGTGCACGGCCCCGGGGGGTCCCGCGCCGTGTTCGCCGCGGAGGTGGAGGACGCGTCGGCCGACGACCCGGTGCTCGCGGGACGGGGCGCCTTCCACGACCTCCATCGGATCGGGGCGACCCTGTCACGCGCCGAGGGATCGCTTCTCGCCTACGCGCGCGCAGTGGTCACGTGGAGCCGGCGCCACCGGTTCTGCGGCACGTGCGGTAGCCCGACCACGCCGCGCGAGGGCGGCCACGTCCGGCGCTGCCTGCGCCCCGGCTGCGAGGTCGAGCACTTCCCGCGCACCGACCCGGCCATCATCGTCCTCGTGGCCGACGGCGATCGCTGTCTGCTGGGCCGGAAGGACATCTGGCCGGAGGGGGTCTACTCGACGCTCGCCGGGTTCGTCGAGCCCGGCGAGAGCCTTACCGAGGCGGTCGTGCGCGAGGTGCGCGAGGAGTCGGGCATCGAGGTGGGTCGCGTGCGCTACCGCTCCTCGCAGCCGTGGCCGTTCCCCGGCTCTCTCATGCTCGGCTTCCACGCCGACCGCATCGGGGGCGAGCTCAGGATCGACGGAGTCGAGCTGTCCGACGCGCGCTGGTTCGCCCGCGATGAGCTCGAGCAGCGCGTGGAGACGGGATTCGGGCTTCCCTCCCGCGTCTCGATCGCCCGCCGGCTCATCGAGGAGTGGCTCGAGTCCTTCCGGACGGTTTGAGCCCGCCCCCCATCGAAGGGCCGACCGGGGGCATCCGACAGCGCCGGAGCCCCGATGGCCGTCCGCATCGACCCCGTCCCAGGAATGGCCGTTGACATATGCAACCTTATGGTTGCATATTTGGCCCATGAGCGTATTCGACGCGGTCGCGGATCCCACCCGACGCGAGCTCCTCGGACGTCTCCGCACCGGCGGGCCGGCCACGTTGGGCGAGCTCGCCGAGGACTTCCCGATGAGCCGCCAGGCGGTGACGAAGCACCTCGACGTGCTCGCCTCCGCGGGGCTGGTGCGCATCCGAAGGGAAGGGCGTCGGCGGATCCACGAGCTCGACCTGGAGCCGCTCAAGGAAGTCGACCGCTGGCTCGCGCCCTACGCTGCGGAATGGGATCGCCGTCTGGCGCGTCTCAAACGACACCTGGAGGAGTGAGACGATGGAGTCGACACACGCAGACCTCGCCGCCGTGGAGAAGACCATGACGTTCGACGCCGCCCCCGAGCGGGTATGGCGGGCGCTCACCGACCCGGAGGAGCTGGGGGTGTGGTTCCCGGACCGGGTGGAGGACCTGGACGGAACCCCGGACGGGTGGTTCGTGTGGGACGCCCACGGACGGTTCGCGATGCGCGTGGTGGAGGCCCACCCGCCCCGCCGCCTCGTGTGGACGTGGGCCCGGAAGCCCGAGACCGCCCTCGACGCCGGTCCGACGACGACCGTCGAGTGGACGCTGGAACCGACGAGCTCGGGGGGGACTCGCCTGCGGTTGCGTGAGAGCGGCTTCGCGACCCCGGAGGCGCGCGCCGACAACGACAGCGGGTGGGATCACGAGCTGGGCGAGCTCGCCGAGCACCTCGAGTCCTGAGGCGACGCCGGGGGCTCAGGGCGCCCCGATCCGGGCGCGGCGGGCGACCGCCAAGGTGCTGACCACGATCAGGATCGCCCCGAGCCCCGTCCACACGTCCGGCCGCTCGCCGAAGAAGAGGGCGCCCCACAGGGCCGCGAACACGATCTGGACGTAGCCGACGGTCATCGCGCGCCCGGCCGTCTCGACGGCGAGGCCGTGCGTGAGGAGGACCTGCCCGAGGTGGGTCGTCACGCCCACCCCGGCGAGCGCCAGCCACTGCCACCCCTCGGGCATCACGAACCCCGAGACCGTGGCCGGGATGCTCCCGAGCGTCGTCACCACGGCGAACCACAGCACGATGACCATCGGGTGCTCGGTGTGCCGGAGCTCGCGCACGGTGACGTACGCCCCCGCGCTCAGGATCGCCCCGAGAAGGGCCACGCCGGTGGCGAACGGATCGAGACGCGAGGCACCCTCGAACAGGAACGAGGGCCGCGCGATCAGCACGACGCCCGTCAGCGACGCCGCGAGGCTCGCCGCGTCGCGACGCCGGACGGGCTCGGCGATGACGAGGGCCGCGATCGCCGCGGTGAACGCCGGGTTCGTGTAGTGGATGACGGTGACGTCGGCCAGGGGCAGGTGGACCACCCCGTAGAAGAAGCAGCTCACGGCCGCGAAGCCGAGCACCCCGCGCAGGATCAGGAGACCCCTCCGCTTCCCCCGGAAGTCGAGCCCGACCATGCGCCGCACCGCCGTGTACGCGATGACGATGGTGACGAGGCCGCGCACGAGGACGATCTCCTGGCTCGGCATCGACTGACCCACCAGCTTGACAAGCAGGCTCATCAGGCTGAAGAAGAAGGCGGCCGCCACCATGTAGCGGACGCCCTGGTGTGACCCGGTCAGCGGCGGCCCCCCTCGGTCGTTCGATCGACTCGACGTGCATCTCGCTCGCGCGAGGTTCCGTGATACAGGACCTGCTCGGCCCCGTCCAGTCCCTGTCGCCGGTGTGGCAGGCCACTATCGGCGGTCTGATCATCACGCTGCTCAATACGGTCGGCGCGCTGGCGGTGGTCGTCTGGCGGCGGCCTTCGCAGCGCTTCCTGGACACCGCCCTCGGGTTCGCCGCCGGCGTGATGCTCACGGCGAGCTTCACCAGCCTCATCCTGCCCGGCATCGAGCGGGGCGGGGTCATCCCGGTCATCGTCGGGATGGCGCTCGGCGCGATCGGTCTCGACCTGGCCGATCACTTCATCCCCCACATCCATGCGCTCGCCCGGAGGGACGGCGGAAAGATCATCGAGGAGGGCGGCTCGACCGACCGGGTCCGGGGGGTGTGGCTGTTCATCTTCGCGATCTCGCTCCACAACGCGCCCGAGGGGCTCGCCGTGGGCGTGGCGTTCGGCTCCGGGGACTTCCTGCACGGCGTGGAGCTCATGCTCGCGATCGGGATCCAGAACATCCCCGAGGGCCTCGCGGTCGCCGTGGCCGCCATGACCGTGGGGATGGGCGCCTACTGGTACGCGGCATTCGTGGGGATCCGGGCCGGTCTGGTCGAGATCCCGATGGCGGTGATCGGCGCGTGGGCGGTGACCCTGGCCGCGCCGCTCCTCCCGTACGCGATGGGGTTCGCGGCGGGGGCGATGCTGTACGTGATCTCCGACGAGATCGTCCCCGAGACCCACCGCCGCGGACACGAGCGGCTCGCGACGGCGGGCACGATGCTGGGGGTGGTGGTGATGCTCTACCTGGACGTGACGCTCGGCTGATCGCCGGGGACGATCCGCGGGACGACCTCGGCGGCGCCCCCGCGGATCGACACCGCGGCCCTCGAAGTCAGAGGGGTGGCTTCCGGGTTGACCTCGACGATCGCCCCGCCGGCCTCCTGCGTGCCCGCAGCGAGGCTCGCGGCGGGCTGCACGACGGCACTCGTCCCCACGACGAGACAGACGTCAGCGGTCTCGGCCCAGCGGAAGGCCGTCCCGATCACCTCGGGTTCGAGCGACTCGCCGAACCACACGACGTCCGGCCGGAGCAGACCGCGGCAGTCCTCCGGTCCGCCGCAACGGGGGAGGGCGGACGCGGAGCTCGTGTCGATCGGGTCACGGTGGTCGCGCCGTGCTCCGCAGGCCACGCAGCGGCTCCGGAAGAGCGATCCGTGGAGCTCGAGGAGCCGGTCGCGGCCGGCGTCCCCGCCGGCGTCGGAGGCCGCGCGTCCGTGCAGTCCGTCCACGTTCTGGGTGACGATGCGGACGTCGGAGCCCCACGCCTGCCAGCGGGAGAGCGCGAGGTGGGCCGCGTTGGGATCGCAGGCCGCCACGGTCCGGCGTCGCCACTCGTACCACTCCCATACGAGACGCGGGTCACGCGCGAACGCCTGCGGGGTGGCGAGCTCCTCGGGGCGGTGGTCGCGCCACAGCCCCTTCTCGCCGCGGAAGGTGGGGACGCCGGAGTCGGCGCTGATCCCGGCCCCGGTGAGGACGAGAACGGATCGCGCCTCGAGCAGGATCGCGCGGGCGCGCTCGCGGTCGGACGTCAGGCCGGGATCCCGTTCCGCGCCGCGTGCGTCATCGCGTCCACGAAGCGGTCGAGCTCCTCGACCGTCGTGTACACCGACGGCGAGATCCGCAGACCGGTGAACTCGTCGTGGTTGATGGCCACGGTGAAGATCCGGTGCTCGCGCCACAGCCAGTCGCGGAGCGCCCCGGTCTCGAGCCCCCGGATCTCGACGTTGGCGATCCCGGCGGCGAAGCCGGGCTTCAGGCTCGTGTTGAGCCTCACGTCGTCGAGCTCGAGGAGCTTCTCGGCCCAGTAGTTCCGGAGGTACACGAGCCGCGCCTCCTTGCGCGGCCCGCCGATGAGCTGGTGGAACGTGAGGGCCTCGCCGACGGCGAGGAAGTTGGCCTCGGGGTGGGTCCCGATCTCCTCGAACTTCCGGATGTCGTCGCCCCGCGTCTCGTCCGCCGCCATGAGCGGCCAGATGTCGGGGATGAGGTCCCGCTTCACGTACAGGAGACCGTTCCCGATCGGTGCGAACAGCCACTTGTGGAGGCTGGTCGAGTAGTTGTCGCACCCGAGATCGGAGATCCTGAAGTCGAAGTGCGCGAGCGCGTGCGCACCGTCCACGATCACCGGGATCCCGTGTCCGCGCGCCATCTCGACGACCTCCCGGACCGGGAGGATCTGACCCGTCAGGTTGACCATGTGGCACATGAGGATGAGACGCGTCTTCGGCGTGATCGCCTCCTCGTACAGACGCACGACCTCGTCGGGATCCTCGGCGGGGACCGGAAGCCGGATCTGTCTGAGGACGATCCCCTCGCGCCGCTGTCGCTGGTCGAAGGTGGTGACCATGCGCGGGTAGTCCTGCGTGCTCGTGAGGACTTCGTCGCCCGTCTTCAGATCGTGTCCGAACTGGAGGATCTGGAGGCTCTCGGACGCGTTCCGCGTGATGGCCACCTCCTCCGCGTCCACGCCCCACTCGCGGGCCAGGCGCTGACGGACGCCCTCGCGCTGCGGCTCGAGGATCTGCCAGCCGTTGTACACGGGGAGCTGGTTCGCGAAGTCGAGGTCGCGCTTCATCGCCTCGAGGACGTGCGCCGGTGTCGGGCTCACGCCGCCGTTGTTCAGGTTGACCAGCGAGCGGTCCGTGGTGAACGCCTGCTGGATCTCGCCCCAGAACTCCTCCTCCTGCGCGATCTCCTGCGGCGTCCCGGGCGTCCGGGACAGGTCGCGGGCGGCGGCCATCGCCCGATCCCAGCGCACGGGGATCGCCACGAGCGCGCCGGCCGCGGCGGCGGGCCGTCCGAGGCTCGAGAGGAAACGACGACGGGTGAACATGGGGGCCTCCACGCTGGGCTCTTCGACGGGTCGCTGTATATTCCGAAATAGGCGCGCGACGCGGCCGTCCACAAGGCCGCTGGACGCCGCCGGATCGGATCGCGAGGAAGGCGAGGCTCATGGCCGGCACGGCGCGCGAAACACGATCACGGATCCCGGAGTCCGGGCGGGCCCCGGCCGGACGACCCGTCCCGTGAGCCCACCTTCGCCCCGCACGGCGGCCCCCGTTCCCGGAAGGTCGTCCTGAACCTCGAGCGCGTCCCCGTCGAGATCCACGCGGATCCGGTGGCGCTGGCCGCCCGCGTCGCCGGTCGGATCGCCGAGCTCGTGCGCTCGCGCGCGGCCGAGGGTCGCACGGCGGTGCTCGGTCTCGCCACGGGCTCCACGCCGCTCGGCGTGTACCGCGAACTCATCCGGATGCACCGCGAGGCGGGGCAGAGCTTCGCGAACGCCGTGACGTTCAACCTCGACGAGTACGTGCCGATGGACCCCGGCGGCCTCCACAGCTACCACCGGTTCATGCGCGAGAACCTGTTCGACCACCTCGACGTCCCGGATGCCGCCGTCCACATCCCCCGCGGCGATCTCCCGGCGGCGGAGATGGAGGCGCACGGTCTGGCCTACGAGGCGGCGATCCGCGACGCAGGCGGGATCGATCTCCAGATCCTGGGAATCGGTCGGACGGGTCACATCGGCTTCAACGAGCCGGGCTCGAGCCGCGCGTCGCGCACCCGGGTCGTCACGCTCGACACGATCACCCGCCGGGACGCGGCCGCGGACTTCTTCGGCGAGGAGCACGTGCCCGCCCGGGCGGTGACGATGGGTGTGGCCACGATCCTCGAGGCGCGCGAGATCGCCCTCCTCGCGACCGGCGAGCACAAGGCCCACATCGTTCGCCGCGCCATCGAGGGAGACGTGCACCCCGACGTGGCGGCCACCTACCTCCAGGATCATCCCAACGCCACGGTGTACCTCGATCCGGCCGCCGCGGGAGAGCTCACCCGGATCAGGACGCCGTGGATCCTGGGGGAGGTCGAGTGGACGCCCTCGCTCGAGATCGCCGCCGTGACGTGGCTGAGCGAACGGGTGGGGAAGCCCGTGCTGCACCTCGCGGGGGCCGACTACCGGGACCATCACCTCTCCTCGCTGCTCGCCCGGTACGGGAGCGCAGGGCCGTTGAACGGCGAGGTCTTCAACGCGCTCATCGCGCGGATCCGCGGACGGAGCAAGCTGCCGTCGGGGAAGCGGATCCTCGTGTTCTCGCCCCACCCGGACGACGACGTGATCTCGATGGGTGGCACCCTGCGCAAGCTGCGCCAGAACGACAACGAGATCCTCGTCGCGTACCAGACGTCCGGGAACGTCGCGGTCTTCGACCACGAGGTGAGACGCTATCTGGACTTCGCGCGCCGCACGGGCGACGTGCTGGGATCGGCCGACGAGGGCTCGCGGAACCGCATCCAGGAGCTCGAGCGCCGGCTGATCGAGAAGCGACCCGGAGAGGTCGACGCTCCCGGTGTGAGAGAGCTGAAGCGCGCGATCCGGGAATCGGAAGCCGTGTCCGCGATCCAGACCCCTGGACTCGGACGCGAGAACGCCCGCTTCCTCGATCTGCCCTTCTACCAGACCGGCCGGGTGCGGAAGGATCCCATCGGGGAGGAGGACGTTCGGATCACGCACGAGCTCATCGAGAAGTTCGGTCCGGAACTGGTGTTCGCGGCCGGCGACCTCTCGGATCCGCACGGGACGCACCGCATGTGCCTCGAGGCGGTCCGCCGCGGGCTGGCCCGATTCGACGGACCGGCCCCCGAGCTGTGGCTGTATCGTGGCGCCTGGCAGGAATGGCCGATCCACGAGGCGACCGTGCTCGTCCCGCTCTCCGAGGACGAGCTCCGTCTCAAGATCCTCGCGATCTTCAAGCACCAGTCGCAGAAGGATCGACCGCCGTTCCCGGGTCCCGACGACCGCGAGTTCTGGCAGAGGGTGGAGGCGCGGAACCGCGGCACGGCGCAGGCCGTGGACCGGCTCGGGCTGCCGGCCTACTTCGCGATGGAGGCGTACGTGGTGGAACGCGACGCCGCACGGGTCGCTCGCGCATCGGTGCCGACGGCGACACTCCGCGTGGGCGGCCATGCCGCGACCTGAACTGCCGAGGCTCCGGTGAGATACGCGATCCTCGCCCTCCCGATCGTCGCCCCGCTCCTCGGCTACCTGGCCGGCTGGCGCTGGGGTGGCCGACGCTGGTGGCTCGCCATCCTCTTCGCGGGGTTGGGTGGAGCGGCGTTCATGGCCTGGATCGGAGCGACCATGGCCGCCATGGCGACTGAGGTGGAGCCGGTCGCGGCCTCGCTTCGCGGGGCCGCGATCGGGCTCGGCGGCGGACTCGTCCTCGGGGGTCTCGCCGACCTGGGGCGGCGGCTCCTCGCCAGACGCGCCACACCGCTCCCGGAAGCCCGGCCGGGCCCGTAGCTTCCCTCGAAGCGGTTCCAACCCCGACGGACGGCGGCGATGAGCCAACGAGAGGAGCTCGCACGGGACGCATCCGGCGCCTGGCCGGCTCTCGAGTACGCGCGGGGGCGCGCCACGCTCGCCACGCTCCACATGTGGACACAGATCGTGGGGAAGGTCCGGATGGAGCTCACGCCGTGGGTGAACCATTCGTGGAGCGTGCCGCTGTACGTGTCCCCGCGCGGTCTCCGCACGTCCTCGATCCCGGCCGCTCCGGAGGCGTTCGAGATCGAGTTCGACTTCCTCGAGCACCGTCTCCCGATCGTTCGCAGCGACGGTGTGCACAGGTCGCTCGAGCTCCGTCCCCGCAGCGTCGCGGACTTCTATCACGAGCTCATGGCGACGCTCCACGAGATCGGGATCGCCGTGGACATCCACCCCGCTCCGAACGAGGTCCCGGAGCCGATCCCGTTCCCCGAGGACGAGACGCACGCCGACTACGACCCGGAGTACGCGTACGCGCTCTGGCGGGCACTCCTCCAGGTCGACCGCGTGTTCACCGAGTTCCGGGCGCGGTTCATCGGCAAGGCGAGCCCCGTCCACTTCTTCTGGGGGAGCTTCGACCTCGCGGTCACCCGGTTCTCGGGCGAGGGAGCCCCGCCACACCCGGGCGGGATCCCGAACCTCCCGGACGAGATCACGCGCGAGGCGTACTCGCACGAGGTGTCGAGCTGCGGGTTCTGGCCCGGGAACGACGACGTGCCGCGCGCGATGTTCTACTCCTACGCGTATCCGACCCCGGATGGGTTCTCCGAGGCCACCGTCGCGCCGGACGCCGCCGGGTGGTCCGCGGACCTGGGCGAGTTTGTGCTCCCCTGGGACGCGGTGCGCGAGTCGCCCGATCCCGACGGGACGCTGCTCGCGTTCCTCGAGAGCACGTACTCGGCCGCCGCGGACCTCATGGCGTGGGATCGCGAGGCGCTCGAGCGGCCACCGGGCTATCGGCCGCTCTGAGGCGGAGTCCTCGCGCGGGGAACGTCGGCGCGCCTTCCGGTGGCTTCACCGCGAACGCCCTCTCCCCACGGATGCCGGTTGACCGGTTCGCCGGCGCAACGGACATTGCCGCTGGCGTGTTGCACGGATGCGGTCGCCGCGGCCGCCGCGCGCCCGCCCGCAGGGACGCGACTCCCGCGGCCACGATCTCCCATTCAATCGGTTGGACCTGCTGCGAAGGACCGAGCCACACATGAACCGAACCGTCCTCACCACGAGGATCGCGTCTCGGATCGGCACGGGTGCTCTTCTTCTGTCGCTGTTCGCGATCGGCGTTCCGTCGTCGCTCGACGCACAGCTGCACGAGCCGAGCGCCACCCCGGCCCGACCCCCGTTCTACGCGATCCAGAACGCGCGCATCGTGACCGGAACCGGATCCGTCATCGAGAGCGGAACCGTCGTCATCGCGAACGGGCTCATCGAAGCCGTCGGGGCAAGCGCCACCGTGCCGCCGGAGGCCTGGGTCATCGACGGGAGCGGCCTGACCGTCTATCCGGGGCTGTTCGACGGGCTGAGCGATGTGGGCATCGAGCGCGAGAGGGAGAGCGGCGAGAACGGCGCCGGAGGAGGAGGCGGCAACCCGTTCCTCCAGCTCGCGAACCAGGAGGTCTCCACGGGACCCGGAGACCGCCCGAGCACGAACTCGTGGGTGCACGCGGCCGACCTGCTGAATGCCGACGCCGACGAGATCGAGACGTGGCGCCAAGGCGGGTTCACCACCGCGCTCGTGACGCCCGGGGAGGGGATCGTCACCGGGCAGGCGGCGGTCGTGGACCTGGCCGGCACCGAGCGGGAGATGGTCGTGAAGTCGCCCGCCGCGCTCCGGCTCACGCTCGAGGGCGGCGGCTTCCGGAGCTACCCGGGCTCGCTCATGGGCGTCATCTCCTACATCGAGCAGCTCTACCTGGACGCCGGACACCGTGCCGCGTATGAGGCGCGGTACGAGCAGGACCCGCGCGGGGAGCCGCGCCCCACGTACGATCGTGCGCTCGACCCCATCCAGGACGCGATCGACGGCGGCTGGCCTACGATCTTCCCGGCGGATGAGGTGAAGGAGATCCGCCGCATGATCGAGCTGGGCGAGGAGACCGGCGCACGCACCGTGCTCGCGGGCGGTCACGACGCGTACGAGATCGCGCCCGAGATCGCGGCGGCCGGCGTGCCGGTCCTCGTGAGCCTCGACTGGCCCGAGAAGGACCGGAACGTCGACCCCGAGGAGGAGGAATCGCTCCAGTCGCTCCGGCGCCGCGCCTACGCGCCCACGACCCCGGCGCGGCTCGAGGAGGCGGGCGCCACGTGGGCGTTCTACTCCGACGGCGCCGGGAACCCGCGCGAGGCCATCGAGGGCGTCCGCAAGGCGATCGAGAGCGGGCTCTCCGAGGATGCGGCCCTCCGGGCGCTCACGATTTCGCCGGCGCGCATCTACGGCGTGGACCAGATCATGGGCTCGGTGGAGGAGGGGAAGATCGCGAACCTGGTGGTGACGGATGGCGACCTGTTCGCCGAGGACACCGAGGTGAAGATGGTGTTCGTGGATGGGAAGAAGTTCGAGGAGCCGGCCGGGACGCGGCCCACGGACCCGCCGGCCGTCGACATGACCGGCACGTGGATCTTCTCGCTCCAGGACCAGTCGCAGGAGGCCACCGCCGAACTCACGATGGCCGAGGACGGGACCCTCACGGGGACCATCCAGGGAGAGCGCGGCGAGCAGACGATCACGGACGGGTGGGTGAGCGGCAACCAGTTCAGCATCACGGCCACGGCCTCGATGGGCCCGGCCGGCACGGTGGAAGTCGTCTACAGCGGCACCGTCGAGGAGGACAGCCTCGAGGGCACGGCCTCGTTCGGCGGCCGCTTCACGCAGGAATTCACGGGCACGCGTCCGGGAGGTGGACAATGAGTCGCAGCCGGATCCTCGCCCTCGGCCTCTCGCTCGGGCTCGCGGGCGGTGTGGCCACGCAGGACCCGCTGGCCGCCCAGGAGCAGCCGGTCCTCGTCACCGGGGCGACCGTCATGACGGCGTCCGACGCCGGCAGGATCGAGAACGGCGCCGTCCTGTTCGAGAACGGCCGCATCACGGCGGTCGGCCCGGCGTCGGAGGTCGACGCGCCGTCGAACGCCAGGATCATCGACGCGACCGGGAAGTTCGTCATCCCGGGGATCATCGACGCCCACTCGCACATCGCGGCCGATGCGATCAACGAGGGCTCGGTGGCGGTCTCGTCGATGGTCTCGATCATGGATGTGATCGATCCGACCGACATCGCCATCTACCGCGAAGCCGCGGGTGGCGTGACCACGTCGCACGTGATGCACGGCTCGGCGAACCCGATCGGCGGCCAGAACGCGATCATCAAGCACCGCTGGGGCGCGGATGCCGAAGGGCTCCTGTTCGAGGGCGCGCCGCCCACCATCAAGTTCGCGCTGGGCGAGAATCCCAAGCGGTCGAACTTCGGCGGCATCCCGGGCATCCCCGACCGCTATCCGCAGAGCCGCATGGGTGTGATGGACGTGATCCGCCAGGCGTTCGCGGCGGCCACCGCCTACAAGGCGGAGTGGGACGCGTACGATGCGCGCGTGGCGAACGGCGACCGGAACGCGATCCCGCCGCGTCGCGATCTCCAGCTCGAGCCCCTGAAGGAGATCCTCGAGGGCACACGCTACGTGCACGCGCACAGCTACCGGGCCGACGAGATCCTCCAGCTCATGCGGGTGGCGGAGGAGTTCGGGTTCCGGATCCACACGTTCCAGCACGTGCTCGAGGGCTACCGCGTGGCCGACGAGCTCCGCGAGCACGGGGCGCACGCGTCCACGTTCTCGGACTGGTGGGCGTACAAGGTGGAGGCATACGAGGCCATCCCGTACAACGCGGCGATCATGACCGAGCGGGGGATCGTGGTCTCGATCAACTCGGACAGCGGCGAGGAGGGCCGACACCTGAACCAGGAAGCCGCCAAGACGATGAAGTGGGGCGGCATGACCGAGGAGCAGGCGCTCGCCATGGTCACGATCAACCCCGCCATCCAGCTCAACATCCAGGATCGGGTGGGCTCGCTCGAGGTCGGGAAGGACGCGGATCTCGTCATCTACGACAACTACCCGCTCTCCTCGTTCGCAAAGGTGCGGACCACGTTCGTGGACGGCGAGGTCGTGTTCGATGTCGAGCGCGACATGCAGATGCGGCAGGAGATGGTGGCCGAGCGCGAGCGGCTGCTCGAGATGCTCGGCGAGGCCGAGGAGACGGAAGAGGCCGACGAGACGCCCGGCTCGCCCGGCACGGGTTCCGGAAACGGAGGTACGCGATGAGGCGGTTCCAACCAGCGGCGCTCGCCACGGCGGTCGCGCTCGGCTCGCTCGCGGTCTCCGCCGCGAGCGCGCAGGAGAGCGACACGTACGCGGTCACCGGCGCCACGATCCACACGGTGGCGAACGGCACGATCGAGAACGGCACCATCGTCATGCGGGCCGGTCAGATCGTCGCGGTCGGCGGTCCGGACACGGCCATCCCGGCCGGGGCGACGATCATCGAGGGCACCGGCAAGCACGTGTATCCGGGCATGGTCGACGCGTTCTCGCGTCTCGGTCTCACCGAGATCGGCGCCGTATCGGCGACGAACGACCAGTCCGAGATGGGCGACTGGAATCCGCACCTCGAGGCCTATCAGGCGATCCACCCCGCGTCGGAGCACATCCCCGTCGCGCGGGCGAACGGGATCACCCATACGCTCGCCGCGCCGGGCGGCGGCACGATCTCCGGGCAGGCGACCCTCATCCATCTCGACGGCTGGACCGTCGAGGAGATGCGGATCGAGGAGTCCGCCGGGATGGTGATCGACTGGCCGAGCGTGGGCGGCGGCGGCCGCGGCTTCTTCGGCGGCGGTGGCAACCAGGACCGCTCGTTCCAGCAGCGGCTGGAGCAGTACGAGAAGGACGTGACCGAGCTCGACGAGTGGTTCGCGGCGGCGGCGCACTACAGGCAGGCCACGGAGGCCGGCTCGGACCGCGTGACTCGCGACCTCCAGCTCGAGCAGCTCGCCCGGGTGCTCGACGGCTCGCTCCCGGTCATCATCCAGGCGAACGACGAGCGCCAGATCACCGACGCGATCGAGTTCGCCGAGAAGTGGGCGCTCGATCTGGTGCTGGCCGGCGCGGAGGAGTCGCGCGACATGGCGTCCACGCTGGCCGAGAAGGGCATCCCCGTGATCCTCGGACCCGTCCAGCGACTTCCGAGCGACCGGGACGCGCCGTACGACGAGCCGAACACGCTTCCCGGCGTGCTTCACGATGCGGGGGTCGAGATCGCGTTCGCGACCTTCAACTCGTCGGATTCGCGCACGCTCCCGTACGAGGTGGCCAACGCGGTCCCGTTCGGGCTGCCGCACGACGCGGCGCTCGAGGCCGTGACGCTCTCGCCCGCCCGGATCCTGGGCGTCGGTGACCGTCTGGGCTCGCTCGAGACCGGCAAGACGGCCAACGTGATCGTCGCCGACGGCGACCCGCTCGAGATCACCACGCAGATCGAGTACGTGTTCATCAAGGGCGTGCCGGTCGATCTCGACAACAAGCACCGCCGGCTGTGGGAGAAGTACAAGAACCGACCCGCGAAGGCGACGACGACGTAGCCCGCGCGGAGACGCCGCCGGGAGCGTTCCCGCTTCCGGCGGCCCTGCGGTCTCGGGACCGGAACCGTCACGGATCCCTGCGGGTCCACGTTCTCGGTACGGCGACGGGGAGACGCCCCGTCCTTCGATCGAGGCGGGATCGTACATGGCAACCGGACGAGCTCCTCTCTCGGCGGCGTTCGCGTTGCTCGCGGCGCTGGGCTGCGGCGAGGAAGCGCGGGTCAGCTACGCATTCCTGCAGGAGCCGGGGTTCGAGGTCGATCTCCTGACTCTCGAGTTCTCCGACGGATCACTCACGCGACGGCTCTCCGGCGATGATTTCGGCGGGGAGGGTTCTCGGGTCGACACGCCGGAGTTCGCGACACGCACGTCCGGAGAGCTGCGTACCTCCTTCTGGCTGGTCGCCGGCGCCGACACGCTCGCCGCCGGCGAGCAGCGGATCGAACTCCGGCCCGACTTCCGGTGGGAGCTGACCTTCCGCAGGTCGTCGTCCGACCCGACCGTGACCTGCTTCGGCTGCTTCGGCCGCGCGGCGTTCGCGCTCGCTCCCTCGCTGAGGGCTTCCCCCGCCGACTCCCTGTGGATCGTGTGGGGCGGCAACCACATCTCGAACCCCGTGGTGTACTGACCATGTGAATCGAGACATGTCCTCGGGTCGCCGTCTGGTGCTGTCTGCTCCTCCCGTCCGCCGCTGCCGCCCAGATCGTCTCGGAGTCCGAGGCGAGCGTCTTCGTGGGCTGTTACGACGTCGAGGTCGGGCAATGGTCCGCGGAGGTGAAGGGGACGTGGAGACCCGCGGTCGAGTGCGACGAGGGCGCCGCATCGCGTTGACGCGTCACGGTCGCGTCCTCGACACCGGATCGATCGTCCCGCAGGGCCGCCCGCGAATCACACGCCGGATGCGCCCCGTAGAGAGGGATCCGGACTGGCATCGATCCACGAGGGAGCCACTCATGGAGGTCCCCGAATCACCACGCGCCCGGCGCCGCACGGGGTTCCCTGGCGCGGCCGTCGGTCTCCTCATCCTGCTCGCGGCCGCCTGCGAGGGCCCTGTCGGCGTGGGTGAAGGCGGACCGATCGCGTTCGTGGGCGTCGACGTGATTCCGATGACCGAGGACGGGCTCGTTCTCCACGACCAGACCGTGCTCGTGGAGGACGGCCGGATCGCCTCCGTCGGCCCGAGGTCGGAGCAGACCCTGCCGGACGGTGCCCGGGAGATCGATGGGGAAGGGCGGACCCTGATCCCCGGGCTCGCCGACATGCACGTCCACCTCGAGTACTTCGAGGATCCCGACGTGCTCCGGCTGTTCGTCGCGAACGGCGTTACGCTGGTCCGCAACATGGACGGCCGGCCGTATCTGCTCGAGTGGCGGGACTCCGTGGCCGGCGGCGAGCTCCTCGGTCCCACCATCGTCACGGCGGGCCCGATCCTCGATGGCGATCCGCCGCTCCGGGATGACAACCTCGCCATCGGGAACGCCGCCGAGGCCGACTCCATCGTGTCCGCGCAGGCGGCGACCGGGTACGACTTCGTGAAGCTGTACACGAACCTTTCGCGGGAGGCGTACGACGCGGCGCTCGCCGCCGCCGCGCGACACGGGCTCCCGGTCGCCGGCCACGCGCCGTCGGACGTCCCCTTCGGTGCGGTCCTCTCGGGAAGCCAGCGCTCGCTCGAGCACCTGGACGGCTACGACGCCCTGATCGAATCGGACGACTCGCCGTTCCGGGACGGGTGGCACTGGACGAAGCTCTACCTCGCCATGCCGGCGGACTCGGCGCGGATCGAGGGCGCGGCCGAGCGCACCGCGGCGGCGGACCTGTGGAACGTCCCGACGCTGGCCGTGAAGGATGCGCTCGTCGCGCACGACGAGATGATGGCGCGACTCGACGACCCGACGTTCGTCTACGTGCCGCCCGACGTCCGCGAGTACTGGGAATCGCACACGCACGAGGCCGGGGGGCGGCTCGGCCCCGACGACCTGGACCTGCTCGCTGCCGGGCGCCGGAATCGTGGCGCGCTCGTGAGGGCGCTCCACCGGCACGGGGCCGGCCTCCTCGCCGGGACCGACACGCCGAATCCGTTTCTCGTCCCCGGGTTCTCGCTCCACGAGGAGCTCGCGAGCCTGGTGACCGCGGGTCTCGCGCCGTCCGAGGCGCTCGCGGCGGCCACACGCGAGCCCGCGCGCTTCCTCGAGATGTCCGACGAGCGCGGGACGATCGAGCCGGGCAAGCGCGCCGACCTCGTCCTGCTCGAGGCGAGCCCGCTGGACGACATCGCGAACACCCGGTCGATCGCGGGAGTGATGCTGGGAGGCCGGTGGCTTCCCGATCCGGAGTCGCTCCGGCCACCGACGCGTTGAGGTTCCGCCGTTCACTCGGCCCTGAACGCCTCCATGGGGTCGATCGTCGCGGCGCGTCTCGCGGGCAGGAGACACGCCAGACCGGCCACGGCGGCCAGGAACGCCGCGGCTCCTCCGTAGGTCCACGGATCGAGGCCACCGACGCCGAACAGCATGCCCCCGACGAGCCGGCCGGCCACGAGCGAGAGCG